>Ga0315533_1000959_pt1 | contig 23210 bp, 22 predicted proteins | sample SalMarSW160130MG_FD_203081 | JGI IMG/M metagenome (GOLD analysis project Ga0315533, IMG submission 203081) | Salt marsh sediment microbial communities from the Plum Island Ecosystem LTER, Massachusetts, United States - Salt Marsh Sediment SW1601-30 ... | reverse complement strand
TCAGTGGTCTGGCAGCGGGAGACTACTCAGTTGGTGAGACGCTGCAGGCTGGCTGGACTAACACCACTCCTCTGTGTGTGAATATCACGCTAGCTGCTGGTGGCTCTGAGACGGCCGAGTTTGGTAACCGGCAGCCGGGCACTATTACCGCTCACAAGTTCAACGACTTGGATGGTGACGGCGAGCAGATTGCAGGCGAAGGTGACCTGGCTGGCTGGACGATGACCCTTTACGCAGGGTCTAACTGCACCGGCGCTGTTCTGGATTCTAAAGCCACCGATGGCAATGGTGAGGCAGTCTTCAGTGGTCTGGCAGCGGGAGACTACTCAGTTGGTGAGACGCTGCAGGCTGGCTGGACTAACACCACTCCTCTGTGTGTGAATATCACGCTAGCTGCTGGTGGCTCTGAGACGGCCGAGTTTGGTAATACTGAGATGTGCGGCGCCAAAATCAAGGCATGCAAGTTCTTCAATACGTGCTGCAATAATGACGATTGGGATACGAACGAGCCTGGCATTCCGGGGTGGACGATATATCTCTACGAGGGTGACGACCCTCAACCTGGAGACATCCCACTACAGGTAAAAACTACTGGTGAAGATGGTTGTGTTGTCTTTGAGGAAGTGTGCGCTGGCACCTACACCGTGGTTGAGGAACTAGATCTCCCGGGCTGGGAGTACTGCACTACTGGCAACCTACAAAAATCCTATGTGGTTGTTGTCACTGAAAACGATGTTATCAATTACACAACTATCGACGTCGACGAGAACGATAAGCCGCTTCTGTTTGGTAATAAAACACTAGATGGCTGTGCTCGCAATATAAAAATAGTTGGTCATAAGTTCTATGACAGCAACGGTAATGGCGAATGGGATGCAGGTGAGGATGGGGTTGAGGGCTGGATGGTCAAGCTCTTTATGGTCACTCTCCCAGGAGGGTCTGAATCACATATAGCTACAGCAACTACCAACGCCGATGGCAAGTATACCTTCGAGAAAAGTTTGTATGTGGATTGGGGCAGGTACTATAAGGTATGTGAAGTAATGGAGCCGGACTGGACACCTACTACCCCAACATGCCGCTTTGTCTTAATAACCAAGGAAGATGGCTGGAAGACTATTGAAGTAGACCCCTTCGGCAATGTGGGACCCGGCGCGGCAACAATCACCGGTACCAAGTTTGCCAATAATGTCTGCACCACTTGCACGGGTGATCCGGTCGAGGGATGGGAGATAGAGCTCTGGAATTTCAACCTCTCGGATGGGTCTGAATCATACGTAGCTACAGCAACTACCAAAGAAGATGGCACGTATAGCTTCGATGATGTAGCCGCTGGTATCTACAAAGTGAAGGAACAACTCTCACTCCCCGGTTTTCCCGGCTGGGTGCCCTGCAACACTTGGCCTTTAAGAACCTCCTATATGGTTATTGTAACTGAGGCAGACGCCGCTACTGAAGCCATCATTACGGACGACGTTTATGGCGATGCACTTTGTTTTGTTAATAAGCCACCACTTTAGTAGCTTAAGTTTGGCTGTCCAAGTTAAAGCTGACAGAGGGGCGAGACTCTCAGAAGTCTCGCCCCTCTTCCGTGTTAAATGAACCGAGGTAATATCAGCCGGGGGCTGCCAATTTGGCATCGGACATCGAGGCCGATACAGCCCCTTGAACGGACAACAATGAGAAAGAAGTCCCTTGCCTTTGTTTGGCGAAGCAGGCGACGGCTACTTCCCCCTCCCTCTAACTCCCTCCCGCCAGGGGAGGGAGAATCAGCACAAATTTGTTTGGGATAGCAACAAAGAAAGCCCTCCCCTTTGCCCGCCTTATTTGGCGAGCGACGTGAGGGTGAATTCCCCCTCCCTCTAGCTCCCTCCCGCGAGGGGAGGGAGGACTACAAGGAGTTCTGCCGTTAACTATAATCTCTACCCCATCACCTAGCCAGCATAGAAGCTGTCTATCCAGCCTGGTCTCGGCGGCTGCTCCCCCTGCTCCAGCATCTCCTTCCACTGCTCGTCGGTTAATCTTCCCTGCTCCATAGGCCATCTGAACTCGTAGTAACTCAATGTGGGGCCAGCGCCAGCAATAATCCTGCCGTCAGGGACTTTATAGGCCACCAGGACGAGGTCAACGTAGCCCACACCCTCTTCCAAAACCTCCATTGGTAAGTTAATGTCGGTGTGGACGTCGGCAACAAGAGTAGTCTCCTTGCCCTTTGCCTCGACGCCAATCACGATGGAATCAAGCTGCCCACCGAAATCCCGGATGAAGTCGTAGTCACTTTCAGACAGCTCCCTGCCCTCCAGTTCATCTTTGGAGATGGCAATCAACCTCTCCAGGATGCCTTCCAGTTCTTCCAGTCTTGACCTCTCTGTATCGCTCAGGGCATTAAGCTGAGTCAATCCCGCTCCCGTCATTTCGGTAAGTGCCAGCATGCGCGAATAGAACTCAGGGACCGGCTCGACGTAGCCCACCACTGGCTTTGGCGGTGGCGGTGCCGACTCCGCCACCGGAGTGTAGCTCTGTTTGGCGTACAGAACACTATCGTGACGAAGTTCAGTCCACGACGCCAGGGCAGTCTGTAATTCCTTATCTTTCCACGCCTCGGTCTGCATGAATGCCGGATAGCCCTGACCGAAATTGCCCAGCAGCGACTTCAAAGCATAAAGCCAACTCCAATAAAGGTTGCGATGCCAATCCTCCTCGCTTACAGCGTCAAACTCCTCCCTCAGCTCGGTTAGCTGCTCATCATAGCTGGTATCTTCCCCCTGGTATTCGGTATCTCCTTCGGATTTCAATATGTCATAAGCTCGGTCTGAGCCAAGCACAGCCATGACATCCAGACCCCTGGGGAAGCACCTCTGCGGACCAAGCTGAGTCATCTTCATAGTGAACGGCTCATCCTTTCCCACATACGCGCCTACAGCAGGAAAGACCAAGTTCTGGAACATGTAAGAATCGGGGATGAACCTCTGCCCCATAAACCTCATCCCTTTTGTCTGAGCCAGACACTCATAGAGCTTCTCCTTGCTTACCGGGGGAAGAATCCGGCAAATCCCCGAGCCGCCGTAAATCTCTGGATTCCTCATCTGGGCCAGCTCAGCCTTCAGATTGAGCGAGGCTTCCTCGTCAGCAAGCTGGCTGGCATCAAACGCGGTACCAAAAACCTTTTCCATAGCATCCAGGTATTCATAAGGTGTCAGGTCATCAGCAACACCAACGAAGAAAGAGGTAACCGAATAAATCCGATTCCATATTTGCCAACAACTGGTATCACCGACTTCCATGCCGGGCAACTCGGCAGAAATCAACGAGGCCTGAATGGTAGCTATTCTGGCATCTTCCTCGCTTATCAAGGCATCATAGGGGTCAGAACTGCCCCTGAGAAGAAAAGCCATCCTGCCATACCACATTGCCGCCTTGAAATACCTCTTCAGCGCCTCGCTCCTGGTGTAATGTCCTCTGGGAACATACTGGGAGTAGTCTTCCTTATAGGGATTCCTGGAGTCAGGGGAGTTGAAGATGACGCTTGGCTTGAACCCTTCATGCGCCTCAATGTTCTCGATTTCATCGTTAACTTCGTCCCTCGCATAAGACGGAATGGAAAAATCAACATCCCTTAGTGGCTTAAATTCCTTCAGGTCCCAGGGATGCTCTTCGTTCCACTGTTCAATTTCCTGCTCAGCTTTTCTCTCGTCATAGTCCTCGGTTGGTGTTTGCAGAAGCTTTAGAGCCACAGCAAAATAAGCCACATCCCTCCTGGCAGCTTCCTTCAGGCTGGCATCATCAAAGGATTGATAGTCCCCCTTCGCCCTTTCCATCATTGCCAGGCTCATATCAATTAGCCCGTCGAAGAACTCTTCTTCCTCAAGGCGCTTCAGTATCTCATTGAACTGAATATGGTATAGATGAAGCAAGGTATCCGAGGTAACAAAGATGGGGATGTCTTGCTCCTTGACGGTCTTATAAGGCTGGACGATGTCATCGCCTCGCCAGGGGATGACTACGAAGCCATTCTTCTCCAGAAGGCTCTGTTGATTCCCAGTCAGCTTGAATGCTGATTCCACATCTGGGAAATTTGTTATCTCGCCCGAGTATAGAGGCAGCAAATAAACGGGGGCATTAGCAGATATAGCCACCTCTTCAGGTTCGTAACCAAGCGCCATAACCAGCTTGGGGTTTGATAGCTCACCCTGAGCCACCGAAGGTATCGCAAACTCCGAGGACACGGTAGGCGGCGGCTGAGCGATTCCACAGCCAGCAGCCACCACAGCGCTAGCCAGAAGAACGGAAACACCGGTCCTGACAATTTTCATCCCGTCCCCTCTACTGCCACTGTCACCCTTACCCTATTCCTCTCCCTCGAAGGGAGAGGCTAGGTCAGAGCGAGTCCCCGTTCATCGCCATGCCGGATAGTGACGAATCAGCAAAAAGCATCACGGCATTCGTTACGGTGGCAATCCGTTCAATAGGTATTCTGCTCTTCTGCCCTTGAGCCTCGACCACCATCCATATTTTGTCCTCCACCAATTCCTTCTCGATGGCTACAACTACTCCTACGCTGACACCCTGGAGCATAGTGACCTCCTTGCCGAGAAGAAGCGCTTCAAGGCCTTTAGCAGTCACCAAGGTTTTCAACATTCGCAGAATACTCATGATTCAAGCTCCAGTAATAAGAACGGAACAGTCGATAAAAAGTTTATGTTTACACAGCATAACTTAATATCTCCCGTAATTCCTTAGCTTGCTCCAGCCGGTAGGGCCCGATTCTGGTGCGGCGGACTCCTGTTACAATAGCGCCAGTCTCCAATCTCTCTCCGATATCATGAACCAGGCTTCTAACATAGAAGCCGGAAGACACGTCGCAGATCAGGCTGAAGTCAGGAAAGTGGAATTCCCTAATCTCCAAGGAATAAATGCTTACCTTACTAGGCGGTATCTCCACGCCCAAACCTTTCCTGGCCAGCTCATAGGCCTTTCGGCCCTCTATCTTTTTGGCAGAAAATGCAGGGGGCACCTGCCAGATATCACCGTGAAACTCCTTCACTACCCTGTCTAATTCCTCTCTGGTTACCTTGCTATTGCTTCGTGGCAAAACCTTTCCCTCCGAGTCAAAAGTATCACTCTCCACACCCAGAGTAGCTTTGACTTCGTAGGTCTTATCCAGGCGAAGAAATAGAGAGGCTTCTTTTGTACGCTTGCCCATAAGGATAATCAGCAACCCCGTGGCTAAGGGGTCCAGCGTCCCCGTATGGCCAGTCTTCGCTTTGAACTTGCCTCGTACTAGTTCTACTACCCGAGATGAGCTAAGTCCCTTAGGTTTATCCACAAGCAAGATATCGTCCATACCACTAAGTATAGCGAAAAACGAGACGTTTGGGCAGTCAAGGAGAGGTTGTCAGAAGAAACGAAAAACTGCGTGGTCTTTGTCTCTTGAGTCCTGACCTTACCTAAGGCACCCCGAAGAACATCAGCGCCAGGCCGGTAGCCAGCATTATCACGCCCAGAGCCAACAGACCAATCAACAGCTTCATATTAATTATGTGGAATCCTTTCTGCGGGTACTGCCAAACGGTAATTAGCCGCAATTCTACACCATACCGCTGCCACAATGCTATAACGATGAAGCAAGGAAAAAGGATTAGCAGACCACCATTAAATGCAAAAAGGCCACATTCTTAAGTTTTGTCTTGGAAAGTCCACCAGAAGTGAGCCGGGTGATAGAATAATGTCATTGCGAGAGAAGCAAACCCAATGCCAGTAAGGTTAATAACCAAGAAACGCTCCACCTTCCATGATTTCCCCTATTCCAGCCCCAAGCGGAAATGCTTCCATTGCTGGATTGTCAATGTCACGCCTCCAGGGCCAAACCAGTGCCTCCATGATTGTATTTATTGCTATGCCAGGGAAGCTATCTACTCCAACTATTCGGAGGATACTCTCATTTATAGCAATCTGCCTGAATTGGTGGAGAAAGACCTCAAGAAGCTAACCCTATGCCCGCCAATTTCCTTGTCCAATATCTCCGACCCATGTCAGAGCATACCCGAATTGAAGGAAGAGGTTAAAACACTGGTAAAGCTGTTGACCGATTATGGAGTCTCCTTCTTCATCACCACCAAAGGAGACCCATCGTTTCTTCTGGAATTGCCGGGCTTCATCGAATACAAACCCAAACTTATCGCCACAACTATTGAAGGCACTTCCGAGATACTCCAACTGCTGTCGCCAAAGGCACCACCATTTGAGGCTAGAATTGCCACTGTCAGCAAGCTGTCCCGACTGGGCATAGACACCACCATCCGCCTCGACCCAATCTTCATACACCTATTTCAAGCTCTTTATGGAGATTCCTGGTTTGATAGAATAGCCGTGCTAATTGATGTCTTTGCTTCGACTGGAGCCAAACATATCATCGGCAGTACAGGCAGACTATCTAAAAAGCAATCTCCTAGCAGTAGGGGCAAAAGCACTTGGCAGCGGATATACGAAGTTGTCCACAGCCAATCAGCTCTAGCAGCCAAGAGACTTGAACAGGAATATGCCTATGAAGCGCATTGGTCAGGCGGAGGTTACCGCCTGCGCAGGAACTTGAGGCTCAGCTTTCACCACAGACTAAGAGAACTGGTTGAAGCCAAAGGAATGACTTATGCCACCTGCCAGGAACTCAGTGCCGAAGAGAGCGATTCAGCAGGCATTCCTAGCTGTGAAGGCCTGCCTCTTCCTTTCGCCGAAAAGCAAGCTGATGGCAAATTCAAGACTGTCCCCGGCTGCACTGCCAACTGCCATGTCTCTTGCCAAGGACTGACTATACCGCCTTGCGGACATCCTGAGTTGGTAACCTTTAAGCCCTTCACATTAAGCAAGCTATGCTTCAGACTGGGTAAGCTCTTCTACCAGCTCAACGACAAATCAGCTACCACTTAATTCTTTTGTTCCTGGGCGGTATGTACAATTCAAAAAGCAGGTCTATAGTCCGTTTGCGAAGGTCTATCTCGTGCTCTCCCAGCAATTCTTTTCTGGCACGAACTCGCTGACAAACAATCCCCAACTCTTCTTCGCTTAGCTCAGTTTGCTCTGCAAGTTCTAACATCTGTAACAAGTCATGAACCTGACGAGAAAGGATTTCATGTTCTTCCCTTATCACTTCAATTTGCTCACCGCTGGATTTCTCATACCCGGCAACCTGCTTCATCGTTTGACGAACGATTTCCTTGTGTCTTTTCAAGTCAGCTATCTGCTTCTTAAGAATTGACTGCCTCGCTTTGTTCTTCTTTAGCTGTTTTGCAAGGCTTTTGAGCTCACCTTGATATCCATCAGTCCTGTTGAGCTCGTCGTGAAGAGCCTCCAGCCTTTTGTGATACCTATCCTTCAGAAGAGCTTCCAGTCTCGTCAGCCGGTCAAGCCTCTCGCTGAAGGATTCCACACCTCTGCGCAACTCTTCAACCTTACTCCGCAGCCCCCCTTGCTCAATGGAAACTCGCTCCTGTTCTATTGTCTCTTCAATCGTTTTCATTCCCAAATTCTCCAGCAGCTATTGAGACAAACCCATTATAAAGCCCAGCCCGCTGACAATCAATAGCTAATTGCGTTACTGTCTTTCACCCCAGAAATAAGCTAGCTAATCGATTAGCTCAACAATGGTAACGCCATAGTCTCCCTCACCATAGTCGCCGAGGCGATAGGATTTGACCAACGGATGTTTGGCTAACACTTGATGTATAGCACGTCGCAATGTCCCCGTTCCCTTGCCATGAACAATGCGCACAAAGGGCAAACCAGCCATAAAAGCATCATTCAGATATGGGTCAAGCTGAGCTAAGGCTTCATCAACAGTGAGATGGCGCAACCTCAATTCCCTATCTACTGCCTTCACGATGCCTCAATAAACTCCAAGCGAAGAACTTCTTTACTGGCTTCAGTAACCTTGGCTCCTTCATCAATGCGCCAGCCCACAACCCAGATAATTTGATGAGGCGAACAGACCAGAGGAATATGCTGCCGCCAGGAAAGAGGTATTTTGGCATCAACCATAAAGTCCTGAAGCTTCTTGGACATTTTCATACCCAGAGGCTGAAACTTGTCTCCTGGCTGACGCTGGCGGACAAATAACTCAGTCCCCACTCTGTTGAGGTCCAACTCGGCAGCCAGATTGCTCCGGCTTTTTACCTTCACCTTAATCCTCTCTCTTCGATGGAGAGGAAACGCGCCTGGTAATGACAGAGAAGCCACTTCACCCGGGGTAATACTGGCTATCACTTGCCAGCCAGGCAAGTTCGTCTCACCTGGGACATTCAGGGGAAACTCGCCCTGCAACATAGGAAGGGAGGCCCACTCACCCCCACCAATTACCCACCAAGGGAGCTCAGATTGTCTGGCAATAATCACCTCATCATATCCACTCTGACATATCAGTCCATGAGGCAAGGAAACTTTTTTCCTCGCAGGTTTGGTTAACAGACTCCTTACTGCCTCAATATGGCTCGCCTCGATATCCCTGGTGTCTCCTAGAACCCTATCCACTGCCAGCCTTATTAACCGAGACTGCAAAGCCTCAGGTAGAGAACCAATCTGTTTCTTATCCATATAGACAGCACCCTTTTCCTGCCTGGACAATTCGTCCCACAACCGCAACGCTTGCTGCTCAATGAAACTGCTATCATCCTTAGCAATCTTGGCCAAGCGAAGCAGAGCTTGACCTACACTCGGGTTATATTTTTCTAGCAAAGGAATAAGCTCAAGACGAAGACGATTTCTCAACAAAGACACGGAAAGATTAGAAGAATCAAACCGTGGCCCAAGTTGGCGCTCCTGGCAATAATCCAGCGCTTCCTGCCTGCTGATATCAAGAAGAGGTCTTATCACCACTAATCCTAGATTCTTCGCCTTCAGCCCAGAACGACCAATTGGAACAGACGCCGAAGGCTCGAGACCACACAGTCCAGAGATTCCTGTCCCCCGTAGTATATGCATCAGAACAGTCTCCACCTGATCATCCTTGGTGTGACCAATAGCCACCCGCTGGGCCCCAACGTCACATGCCACTTTGGCAAGGAAATCATACCTCAGTTCACGGGCAGCCTCCTCAATGGAACAACTCCTTCTGCTCCTGTAAGCAGCCACATCTCGTTTACCGATAGTCACCGGAATATCAAGCCGATGAGCCAAATCAGCCACATACTTGGCGTCTCCCTCAGATTCCGCACCTCGCAACTGATGATTAAGATGAGCTACATGAAGTTTTATGTCAACTTCACTCTGCCACCCCGCTAGCATATGAAGCAAACAAACCGAGTCAGCACCACCCGATACCCCAACAACCATATTCTCCCCAGACTGAATCAAGCTGTTCCGTCGAAGAAAAGAAATAACCCTTGACTCTATCTCAGTCATAGGATTCCTTCCCTTCGAGAAATCTTCTAATTCCCGAGAATCCCATTTATCCTGTTAGCAATGACAAGTACGACGTGTCATTAAATTTCAACAGGCGGGCTCCATAGTCCCCGAACTCAAGGACGCTCACCCCTCCAAGATCTACCCTGAATTTAGCGATGTATTCCATAGGCAAATCTAGACCTTTGAAGATGATAGCCAGGGTAACAAAATAATGGCTAATTATCACTGCTGTTCCATTCTCATGCTTCACCAGTAGAGGTTCGACAGCCCCCCAGCATCTTTCCTCTAGCTCGACGAAACTTTCCCCACCGGGCAATCTTTCTGACCCTCCTCGCCACCATTGCATTAAGAGCTGGCTAAAGCTAATGCTCAGACTAGATAGAGCCAGACCCTCCAACTCACCAACGCTAATCTCCTTGAGCCCATTGTGGACCTCTACCGGTAATTCATGCTGCTTAGCTATGACCTGAGCTGTAACCAAGGCCCGTTTTAACGGACTGGAGATTACCGCGTCTATGTTCTCGTCCCTAAGAAAAGCTACCAGTTTGGTGGCTTGTTTCAACCCTACCTCGTCTAACTCAATGTCGCTGGCCCCTCCCTGAACACGCCTCTGCTCGTTCCAATAAGTCTCACCATGCCGGACCAAAATAAGTCTCAATGTTTAACCCTCCTTAACAAAGAAAAAACAGCGTAACAGCTTACCATACTCCCTAGCTTCTTACTGGCGCTCGGGGGCAAGGGCAATCTGCGCTATAGCCAGGGTATCTAAGAACCTAACTCACCTTTCAAAGTGAGCTTCATGCGGTGGATAGATTCAGGATATTGGGAGAAGCCCAAGGCAGCCACCACCTGCTCTGGCCTACCACTGCTGTTGGCATCACAACGTAGTTTCATTCCCAAAATATACAAGGAATCGTAGGAATCAATAACCCACAACTCATCTATTAAAGCCCGTAAATCATAGGAGTGTATTCTGGCTCCTCGATAGTGATGCCAGGGTAATTCCTTAGCTTGAAGCAAGGAATAAATGGAGCCTTCCAGCCACTGCCCGTCTCTCTCCGACCTCACTTGGCTCCGATACTCGGCAAAGGCCAAGGAACACTGGAGGGACGGAGTATTTAACCCCACTCCCCAGGCATCAAATATATCAAATCCACCAGGCAGTTGATTCTTCACCATCATCATAACAGATTGAGGGGGCATCCAGCGATTTAGCCATATATCCATGAGTTCAGCCTCACTGGTCACCCCTACAGCCAAAGGCGCTGCCACTGAAAGTCGTGGATGTGGAGTAAAACCCTGAGAATACGCCAGAGGTATTCCCGCTCTCCTGAACGCTCTTTCCCAGAAACGCACTATGTCGAGATGAGAGATAAACTTGACTTCTTCTCCACGACCAAATCTAAGACGCAGGCGCCACATCTCTTTTTCCACTGGAAATCATTAAGCTTGTTTAGGAGAGCCACCTCTTTCCTTAGTCACCGTCACCTTCTCTATCTTCATTCCTCGCATTTCGGTCATAACGAATTTCAGGCTCCGATACTTCAACTGCTCGCCTTGTTTAGGTATCCGCCCAAGATGGCTAAGAATAAAACCAGCCACAGTCTCATAGTCGCCTGTAGGCAACTCCAGTTCTAACTCTGCGTTGGCCTCCTCAACGCGAAAGCCACCGTCCAACTGAAAGCTATTCGCACCCGTTACCACAAAGTCCTCATCTTCACTGCCTAACTCGTCTTTGACATCGCCCACAACTTCTTCGGTTAGCTGTCCTAAGGTAACCATCCCAGCTACGCCTCCGAATTCGTCCACGACAATCGCTATGTGGTAACCACCATCCCTCATCTCAGTGAGAAGTTTTCCCAGGTGCTTGCTCTCTGGCACAAAATGAGCCGGCCGAATTAAATCATCAACGACGATTTCTTCAGTTGCGCAATCATCTGTCAACTTCATGAGCACGTCCTTGGCAAATAAGATGCCAATCACATTATCAGTATTATCCTTGTAAACGGGAAAACGGCTATAAGGCCTCTGACCGTAGATATCCAGGAAATTGCTCAACTTTGTTCCTTGCTCGACCCACGCGATCTCTGTTCTGGGAACCATCACCTTGCTCACCGGCCGGTCAGTGAACTCAAACACCTTGTGCAGCATCTCGGCCTCATCTTGCTCTACCACCCCTTCGCTCTCGCCTACATTTATGACTGAGCGTATCTCGCCTTCACTCACTAGCTTTCTACTCCCATCAGGCGCAGCTACCAGTCTAGTGAATCCCAAACCAATGCGGTCCAATGCCAGCACAAAAGGATAAAGACAGTATTCTATTATCCTCAGTGGATAAATATAAGCCAAAGCCAGCCGTTGGGCGTGGTGAACAGCTATGGTTTTAGGGACAACCTCTCCAAAGACCAGGACCAGTGCAGTTACTCCCAGGGTAGCTATGATTGGGCCTCTTACTCTACCAAAGGCTGTCACTGCCATAATCGTACCCAACGTGGCTGCTCCCACATTTACCAGATTGTTCCCCAGTAAAACAGTGGCCAGAAACCTGGCTGGCTTATCAGCGGCTTTGGCTAGCTGCCTCGCTCCCTTAACGCCACTTTCTACCAGATACCTTATGCGTAGCTTGGGCAGCGAGATGAAAGCCGACTCAGCGCTGGAAAAGAAAGCTGAAAGACCTAGGCAAACCAGAAAGGCTAACAAAAGCCAACTGTCAGTGTCACCCACTTATCACCACCCCCAACCCCCACCCACCAAATGAACTAACCATACCCTGTTTCAATAAACTCCCGGAATAACAGCTTACCTTGAAATTATATTAGCATTGGCTGACAGGACTGTCAAAAGTCTGAAAGAGGAGGAGCTAGTCGCTATGAAGCGGGCGCATGAAAACCCAGAGTGCACTGAGCACTGGAAAATTAGCTCTGAGGAGAGTATACTAGCAAGCATATTTTCCAGGCACAATTGCCCAACCGTTCGCGCGATAGCTAAAAGGAGTTAACCAATGGATGAGGTTGTTATTTCCAGAGCCATAACCGAAAGCTACCTGAAAGACCTGCTTGAAGCAATGGAGCTCGATGTGGCCATCGTCGGTGCTGGCCCAGCGGGAATGACTGCTGCCTATTACCTGGCTAAAGGGAAAGTTAGAACAGCGATTTTCGAGAGAAAGCTAAGTGCTGGTGGTGGGATATGGGGAGGCGGCATGATGTTCAACAAGATTGTAGTTCAGGATGAGGCCAAAGAGATCCTGGATGAATTTGGTATCGCCAGCATTGAATACGAAAAGGGTTATCATCTGGCTAGTGCTGTAGAACTAGCTTCAACCCTCTGTTCTCTAGCCGTGAAAGCTGGAGCGAAGGTATTCAATTTAATCAGTGTTGAGGACGTGGTTATTAGAGAGGCCGACAGAGTTAGCGGACTGGTGCTAAACTGGAGCCCTGTGCTTTTAGAAAAGTTGCACATAGACCCCCTAGCCATAAGGTCTAAGCTGGTGATAGATGCCACCGGCCATGACTGCGAGGTTTGTCGTCTGGTCACCGAGAAGGTAGGGGGAAAATTGAGGACGCCAAGCGGAAGGATAGCTGGTGAGAAATCAATGTGGGCTGAGCTAGCTGAAAAGAAAGTCCCCGAAAATACACAGGAGGTTTACCCTGGATTAATAGTCGCCGGCATGGCAGCCGCCGCTGTTTTCGGTTCCCCCAGAATGGGGCCAATATTCGGCGGCATGCTTCTATCCGGCAAAAAAGCAGCTCACCTAGCCACAGAGTTATTGAAGTAAGAGATCCCAAAGAATTCTACATCCGCAGGACCCGATATCATCAATGCCAAAAACAATCGCTGAAATCAACGAGAGAATCAAACGAGGAAAGGCAGTGATAGTCACCGCCGAAGAAGTGATTGACATTGCCAAGAGAGAAGGCATAAGCAAGGCAGCAGAGGAAGTAGATGTGGTCACTACTGGCACCTTCAGCCCTATGTGCTCTTCAGGCGCTTTCCTCAACATTGGCCATTCCAAACCCAGGACAAAACTCGGCGGCGGTAAGGTTTATCTCAACGATGTATCGGTCTACACCGGCCTGGCCGCTGTAGACGTTTTCCTCGGTGCAACTGCGCTCCCCGACGATGACCCACGAAACAGAATCTATCCGGGCGAATTCAGCTATGGCGGAGGGCATGTCATCGAAGAACTGGTAGCAGGAAAAGACATCAGACTGGTAGCCGCTGCCTATGGCACAGACTGCTATCCCAGAAAAAAGCTGGAAACGTGGATAAATATCAAAGACATCAATAATGCCATCTTGTTCAATGTGAGAAATGCCTGCCAAAACTATGAGGTCGGCGTGAATTTGTCAGACCGAATGATTTACACCTATATGGGAGTGCTAAAGCCAGACTTGGGCAATGCCAATTACTCCACTTCCGGACAGCTTTCCCCTCTGCTTAACGACCCCTATTATAAGACCATAGGCATAGGAACTAAGGTATTCCTTGGCGGTGGAATTGGCTATGTTGCCTGGCATGGAACACAACACAACCCGTCCATCCCACGCACCCATAGTGGCGTGCCCAAAGAGCCTGGCGGAACTTTAGCCCTCGTTGGCGACCTGAAACAAATGAAGCCAGAATGGCTGCTGGGAACAAGCATGCTTGGTTATGGCTGTACCTTGACCGTAGGCATAGGCATCCCCATACCAATACTATCCGAGGAGATTCTGCAGTATACTGCGGTAAGCGATGCTGAGATTTTCTCTCCCGTCGTGGATTACTCTGAAGCCTATCCCCAGAGGAACCCAGAGATCTTGGGAGAGGTCAGCTACGCTGACCTCAAAAGTGGCCGTATCCAAATCCAAGGAAAAGATGTACCTACGGCTTCCCTATCTAGCTACCCTAAGGCAGTGGAGATTGCCAATACCCTAAAAGAATGGATAAGAAAAGGCGAATTCCTGCTTACAGAGCCATCGGCTCCCTTACCTGGAATAGAGTCAACCATAACCCTTAAGCCACTCAAGGAAAGGTCAATAACAGAATAGTAGAATGGAAATCTCTAGAAGAATAGTGCTCCACTTTCCTCCCCGTGTCACAGGGCAGCCAGTGGTTTACCGTCTAGCCAAAGATTTCAACCTCAGCTTCAACATCCTTAAAGCCTCGGTATCGCCTGGCGAAGAAGGACTGCTAGTCATGGAATTGACCGGCGACCAAGAAGATTACGATAACGGTATCCGGTACATTACTGAGGCGGGAGTAGAAATCCAGTCCCTAAGCCAGGACGTAGTTCGAGATGAAGCCAGATGTACACACTGCGGAGCTTGTGTCACCATTTGCCCCGCCAGTGCTTTCTCCCTAGAACCAAAGACAAGAAGGGTGCTTTTCGACAATAATCGATGTGTTGTCTGTGGACTGTGCGTTAAGGCTTGTCCACCCCGGGCTATGAGATCATATTTCTGAGCAAAGTGGAGAATCTATGTATCAGCCACAAGCCTATCGCCATTGGATTAAGGACAGCGACTTAGTTTCCTTCACAGTAGCAGTAAAACAGACAGACCTGTATATTCAAGCTCAGCACAACCTTAAGGACAAAGCTCTCAAATCCGTGTTAAAGCACCGCTCATCACTCGAGGAATATATTGAACACCATCCTCTTTTCCTGACTACGCTGGAGCCCTACCAGGTTGAAAAAGATGCTCCAGCTATTGTTAGAGACATGGCTGAAGCATCGCAGCTGGCTGGCGTTGGCCCCATGGCAGCAGTAGCCGGCGCTATTGCTGAAGCTATTGGCAAGGATTTGCTTCGCTTCTCTCCAGAGGTAATCGTAGAGAACGGGGGCGATATTTTTCTCAAAATATTGAAGAACCGGCTAGTGGGAATCTATGCCGGCGAGTCCCCTTTCACAGGAAAAGTTGCCCTAGCAATCAAGCCCAAAGAGACGCCTCTAGGCATTTGCGCCTCCTCTGCAACTATAGGACACTCATTGAGTCTGGGCAGTGCCGATGCTGTCGTTGCTCTTTCACACTCAACGCCTTTAGCCGATGCCATAGCCACTGCCATAGGCAACATGGTCAAAGACCCATCCGATCTTCCTGAAGCAATCGAGAAGGCCCAAAGCATAGACCAATTACACGGAATAATTATCATCATAGGTAACAAAGTTGGCATTCGAGGCAAGGTGAAAATTGTGTCAACTAGCTAGCCCGCTGTCCGCAAGCTAGAATGACACCATCCGATGCCAAAGAGCAAGAATATAATTGGGACTATTATCCCTGCCTCCATTCGTCTGTTCCTTAAGGCGAAAGGCTTTGCACAGATTCACTATCGCTAAGATAGCCTAGCGTGGATGGGGTTTGTCGAAAATGAGCAACAAATGATCCCAAGCTCAAACATGTCGCTTTTCTTCATAAGGCAGCGCTTCTCCTTTCCTAAGGGCAGCACTACACAATTGCTCGACATATCATCCCTCTGCGAAGATGTCAGATTTCTTGACGGGATATGACAAATGGGATAGGCTATTAGCTTAAATATACCAGAAGCAGCAATTGCAGTGCTGCAGTCTACGCTGCAATCACTAGCCACAATGCAAGCTATGAATGAATCAGTGACTTCCGTCACACAATTTGAAGCCTGAGTTCAATGAGTGTTGAGCAAGAACTAGCCAATATAGCTCCAGATAGGGAAACGCTTCTCGCCGTGGGTGTCTTTGACGGCGTCCATGCCGGACATCGCTATTTGCTGGAATATTTGACCCAGAAAGCCAGGGAAACCGGATTACTCAGTGGCGTAGTTACCTTTACCCCCCATCCCCAATCAGTGTTGCATCTAGATGCCCACTTACCTATGCTAGAGAACCTGAGTGACAGGATCAAGTCTCTGAGAGAGCTAGGCATAGACTTAGTCGTTCCCCTATCTTTCACTCCAGACCTCGCACATCTTAGCGCCCGAGACTTCATTAGATTGCTCAAAGAATACCTCAAGATGCGTGGCCTAATAGCTGGCCCTGATTTCGCATTGGGAAAGGGACGCGAAGGGAATGTTCACTTCCTTCAATCACTGGGGCAAGAACAAGCATTCAGCGTGGAAATCATACCTTGCTTTTCAGTCAACGGTGAAATAGTAAGCAGCACAGCTATCCGTCAAGCATTAGCCCAAGGAAATACAGAAAAAGTAGCGCGTTTGATGGGACGCCACTTTAGCATTGCTGCCACAGTTACCTCAAGAAGTAAGCGTGGTCGGATTCTGGGATTCCCCACTGCCAATTTGGATGTGACTCCAGAACAAGCATTGCCCAGCAACGGCGTTTATGCTACTATCACCAATGTAGACAATCACCGATTTGTTTCGGTAACCAACATTGGCACTCGCCCCACCTTTGGGGATAGCGAAAAGATTGTTGAAACCCATCTGCTAGATTACAAAGGCAATTTATATGATGAGCAACTCAAGGTAATGTTTATACAGAGGCTCAGGGATGAGAAGCCTTTCGCATCTGCAGAAGAACTGAGTGCCCAGATTAGCAAGGACATTGAGAGGGCAAGACTAGTCGCTGGCAAAGTGAAATGAGTGATTCTAAACATAGCTCTATACCAGTCTCCGAAATCTCAAACGATTTGCTGAGAACCCTGCTAAAGCGCGGGGTAGCTGAAATCATCGTGGAACAGGAATTCATACAGCTGCTGAAATCAGGAAGGTGCTTGAGATTGAAAGAGGGCTTTGATCCCAGCACTCCCGATATTCATCTGGGGCATGTGGTTGGCCTGAGAAAATTGCGTCAGCTTCAACAACTCGGGCACAAGGTTATTCTCATAGTGGGCGATTGGACAGCACGTATTGGTGACCCAAGCGGTCAATCAGCCACTCGGCCCATGCTTTCCCAGAGCGAAATAGAGGCCAATGCCCAGACTTACATGAAGCAATTCTTCAAGATAGTGGACAAAGATAGAACAGAGGTAAGATGGCAAAGTGAGTGGTTTAATGAGTTCAGCTTGGATACTGTGATTGAGCTTACCAGCAAATTCACTGTAGCACAGGTTTTGGCCAGGGAAGACTTTAATAGCAGATACAACTCTGGCAATCCTATCTCTTTAGCAGAAACACTATATCCCTTACTGCAAGCTTATGATTCCGTAGCCATTAGAGCCGACGTTGAATTTGGAGGCACTGACCAGAAATTCAATTGCCTCATGGGAAGAGAACTGCAGCAAATTGTGGGTCAGACACCCCAGCATGTCTTCTTCACTCCCCTTCTCATTGGCACTGACGGCGTCCAAAAGATGAGCAAGAGCTTGGGAAACTGCATAGCTATTGCTGAGGTTCCTAGAGAGATGTATGGCAAGATAATGTCCATCCCTGACTTGCTTATCCTCGACTATTTCGAGCTAGTGACCGATGTCCCAGATGAAGAAATCGCCGAATTCAGAGAACAATTGAACACTCAGGTAGTCAATCCTATGATTCTTAAGAAACGGTTGGCCCGTGAAGTCATAACGCAGTTTCACGGGAAACGGGACGCAGATGAGGCTGAAGGCGAGTTTACTGCAGTGTTTCAAAAACGGGAGCTGCCAGAGAACATCCCCGAATATGTCTTTGCTGCCAGCTACACCCAAGATGGGTTATGTCAACTTGATATTGCCCCAACCTTAGTTCGAGAAGGTATAATTAAGAGCAATAGTGAGTTGAAGCGCCTGCTGAGACAACGAGCGGTCGAACTCAATGGCGAGAAAATAAGCACCAATATTATTAATGCTCATAGTGGCAGCATCCTCAAACTAGGAAAACACAATTTTGTGAGGATAATGATTAAATAGACTGCGCTCCTAGGTCACCCAGAGCGAAGCAAAGGGATCAAGAAACTCTGGAGATTCGGCGCTGTCTTCCGAGTGACAAGGAGTTAACCAAGAAGGAGTAATAAATATGCAACTGCGTACACCCGGACCAACACCTTGCCCACCGCAAGCTCTTCAAGCTATGAGCAAACAGATGATAAATCATCGAGGTAAAGAGTTTGGCCAGATTCTTAACTCTGTGACAGAAAAACTGAAACAGGTCTTCCAAACTAAAGCGGATGTTTTCCTGCTTACAGCTTCAGGCACGGGCGGTTTAGAGGCAGCTATTGTCAACACCCTATCGCCTGGTGATAAAGTGCTATCTCTCACCAATGGTGTGTTTAGCAACCGCTTTGCCGATATTGCTGAGCAATATGGTGCCAAAGTAAAGCGGCTCACTTTTGAATGGGGAGAACCCGCTTCTCCTAAGGCAGTTAGAGAAGCACTAAGCACAGATAGTGACATTAAAGCAGTGCTGGTAACTCATAATGAAACATCCACCGGGGTGACTAATGACCTCAAGGAAATAAGCTCTGTGGTCAAAGAATTCGAAAAACTTCTTCTGGTGGATGCTGTAAGCAGCCTTGGTAGCATTGATTTACCTGTGGATGATTGGTGCTGCGATATAGTTATCACTGGCTCCCAAAAAGGGTGGATGGCTCCCCCAGGGCTAGCTATGGTTAGCGTAGGCGAAGAGGCATGGAAAGCTCATGCTCAGGCAAGGATGCCGCGCTACTATTGGGACTTCACTAAAGCCAAAGATTACCTACAACTAGGTCAAACTCCTTGGACTCCAGCCGTCTCCATCTGCTATGCCGTAGATGCCACGCTAGACTTAATGCTAGCGGAGGGGCTGCCCAACATATTTGCTCGCCATGCTAGAATAGCTCAGATGACACGGAATGGAGTAAAGTCGCTAGGACTATCCCTTTTCGCCAAAGACAGCCATGCCTCTAATACGGTCACAGCGGTGAATGCTGGTGACAAGATCGATGTTTCCAAATTAATCCAAATTCTTAACGATGAATACGATGTCATCATCGCCAAAGGCCAGAGAAAGTTGTCAGGCAAGATCTTTCGCATTGGCCACCTTGGCCTGGTCAACGAAAACGACATTGAAATAGTACTGGAGGCGCTGGCCCAAGCCTTACCAAAGGCAAGTTCTTAAGCTGAGAAGATGCACGTCTTAGTTGCTGACCCAATTGCCGAAACGGGATTAGAGATCATCCGTAACCATACTCACGTTGACGCCAAATTCAAATTGAAGCCTGAAGAGCTTGAAACCATAATTAGCAACTATGATGCCCTGATTGTGCGCAGTCAGACACAAGTAACTGCCAAAATTATTGAATCTGGGGAAAAACTCAAGGTAATTGGCCGAGCTGGAGTAGGTATAGACAACATTGATGTTGATGCTGCTACTAGAAAGGGCATAGTCGTGGTTAATGCCCCTACAGGTAATACTGTTTCCGCCGCTGAACATACCTTTGCCCTTATGCTCGCCCTAGCACGCAATATACCTCAAGCAAATAACCAGCTTAAATCAGGCAAATGGCAAAGAGGAAAACTAGTTGGCACGGAACTTAGAAACAAAACACTAGGTATCGTCGGATTGGGTAACGTGGGCTCCGAAGTGGCCAAGCGTGCCCAGGCATTCGAAATGCAAGTCATCGCTTATGACCCTTTTGTCTCCACGGATTATGCTAGCACCCACAAGGTAAATTTGGTTTCGCTGGACAAACTTCTTGAACAGGCTGATTTTGTTACTCTTCACGTGCCATTAACACCGGCTACAGCAAATTTAATCGGCCCTGAAGAGCTCGCAAGAATCAAGACAACAGCTCAAATTATCAATTGCGCCCGCGGTGGGTTAGTTGATGAAGAAGCACTAGCTGAAGCGATTGAAGCCGGTAGAATAGCCGGTGCCGCTTTTGACGTCTTCAACACTGAACCTGTAACTGACAATCCCTTGCTCAGAAGTGACAAGGTAATTGTTACACCCCATCTTGGTGCTTCTACTATTGAAGCTCAGGCCCACGTGTCCAAAGACATCGCCGAGCAGGTTTTGGCAGTGCTTCAAGGACGATTCAGTGAATATGCAGTCAACGCCCCATATGTTTCCTCCGAATCAACTCCGTTCATAACAGCAGCTTCAACTATGGGTAACCTTGCCAGCCAGCTAATGGAAGGACAAATAAGCGAGGTACATATTAGATATGGTGGCGAAATCGCAAATCATGACTGTAAACCGTTCAAGGCGGCAATCATCAGTGGACTATTACAACAAGTGAGCGAAGAAAGAATAAACTTGGTTAATGTCAACTTCATTGCCAGTCAGCGGGGTTTGAAAATCAGCGAGGAAACGGAGGCAAGTTGCCAGAACTACTCCAACTTGCTCACACTCAAGATCGATACCGGAAAAGAAGCCATTACTGTATCGAGCACAGTTAGAGACAATGAGACTCACATCGTTCAGGTCAATGATTTCTGGATGGATATTGTCCCCACTGGCGGCTATTTTCTCTTCTGCACCCATCTTGACCGACCCGGCGCCGTCGGAGCTATTGGTACCATAACCGGCAAAGCCAATATCAACATCAGCTCCATGCACGTAAGCCGTCTTCAGCCACGAGGACAGGCAATCATGTTTCTAGCGCTTGATGAACCACTTGCTGAGGGGCAAAGGCAAGAAATATTAGCCATCCCAGGCATTTATACAGCTAAGGTGGTCAAGTTATAGCTGATCAAGAGCATTAATTATTAAGCCAGCAGGGAGTTTGGGATAGAAGTAAGTTGATTTGCGTGGCATTTTATCTTTGGCATCAGCAACAGCCTTGACCATTTCAGGCCGTGGATGGCTTAACAGGAAAGCCAGCTGATATGCCCCTTGCTCTACTTGTTGGCAAGCCTCATCTATATCAGCAGTGTATGCGATATTTCCGCTATCCGGCGCAAGTCCCAGTATTCCACCCAGAACAGTATCAGTGAGAAGGGCAACATTAAGATTGCTGTAAGCCTGGCAATGACTCCCAGGCAACATATCAGCGATGGAAGCATCTTGACGCTGCCTCAGGACCACTACAAACTGAGGTTTCAATCCTAGGACTCCTAGAAATGCTCCGGCAATCACTCCTCGCTTCAAACGGTCAATCAGATCCTCACCCAACGGCATGTACTCCAAAGTGAAGAGCTCCCCGAGGCGATTTTCCACTTCAGCCAAGACGGATGGAGCTATACCCCTCACCAGTCTAGAAATAGACAGAATAACCAAGCCAGGATCAGAGAAATCAACCAGGCTCATCATTACATAATTGAAGGTCTCTTTCCTAGTTACACATGCTAGCTTCCTTGCTTTCTCCTCTTGGTAAGCTAGCGCTGTTTCGTAGCGATGATGACCATCAGCCATATGAAGAGGCTGGTCAACTAGAAGTTCACTAATCCGTTGTACAAATTTAGCCTCAGTTACCGCCCAAACAGTATGGCCTTCGTCCGAATTAGCCAGCTCCATTACTGGCTCATCTTGCGCAGTTTCAGACAGTATCTTGCCAACTTCCCCTCCTGAATCTTGGTGCAAGGCTAAGAGAGGGCTGAAGTTAGCTTGGCAAGCTCGCATTAGCTGCAGACGATCGCTCTTAGCTCTAGGGGATGTTTCCTCATGAGGATATATGCCATCACCCCATTGCTCCAATCTAACGCGCGCTATCAGCCCACGCCGCTTTTTTTTCTCTCCTAGGTAAGCAAAATAATGATCATGCAGATAAAAAGCTGGCTGCTCCTCAACTTGAAGGACTCCTTCCTTAAGCCACTGCTGAAAGGTAACCGCTGCTCTGCTATATTTATTATCTGTAGCATTATCCCCAGGTTGTTCTATCCCATGCTCTAGGCGGATAGCGTTGTAATCGCTCATCTTATAGTAAATCCTCTGCTGCTCAGGAGCGATAACATCATATGGAGGGCAGATAACCTTGTCTAAACCCTTGACCATCCCCTGACTGTAACGTACCCCTCGAAACGGACAAATCTCAGCCATTTCCCTGAACTCTCCTTGTCCCCTCAATAATTGCCTAACCCGTTCCGCCATGCCTTCCCGGCATAGAATGTGACTAGGTCAGATTTCCCCTCACTTGAAGCGACTCTATTTAGAGTCCCCTTAGTAACTGATAATGGCGGCACTACTCTACCGCCATATACTGCCCAATTGATAGCCTGAAAAGCTTGTTATAGACTTCAAGCAGCAGAAAGCAACTCCAAAACCACCTCACTGACCTCTTTCCCTTCAGCTTTACCTCGAAGCTGAGGCATGAGTTGGGACATGACTTTCCCCTTATCCCTTATTTCCTTGGCTCCAACCTCGGCAATTACCTGCTGGGCTACACTCACAATCTCTTGCCGACTCATCTGCTTGGGAAGATATTCCATGAGAATGTCCAACTCCGTCTCTTCTTGAGCCACAAGATCATTACGGTTCCCTTTCTTAAAAAGTTCAATGCTCTCTCGATGCCGTTTCACCTCTCTGCCAATGATACCAACAGTCTCATCATCATTGAGAGGCTGATGCTGAGCAATTTCAGCGTTTTTCATTTCTGAAAGAACTAGACGCAGTATGGAAGCTCTCGCTTTATCGCGCTGCCTAAGCGACTCTTTGAGGTTCTCCCTTATTTTATCCTCTAAGGACATCTCAGCTATCTAGAGCTTTTTCGCCTTTTCACTGCCACCTTCTTCCTCCGCTCCTCACTAGGCTTCTCATAGAACCTGCGGCGGCGAACTTCAGTCAGAATGCGATCCCCTTGCACCTGCTTATTAAATCGACGCAGCATGCTTTCAAAGCTCTCACTCGATCCAAGCCTCACGTTGGCCATATCACAAACGATGTATTGTATCCACTCCAGTCCCACTATGTCAAGGAATTGTACTGGTTCATATGATTAGTGACACCTTACCTCCTTTCTTTTATTTTGCCAATATTGTTCCAGATATTCCTGTGGTGTAAGGTATCCCAGTGCCTGG
>Ga0315533_1000951_pt1 | contig 23277 bp, 15 predicted proteins | sample SalMarSW160130MG_FD_203081 | JGI IMG/M metagenome (GOLD analysis project Ga0315533, IMG submission 203081) | Salt marsh sediment microbial communities from the Plum Island Ecosystem LTER, Massachusetts, United States - Salt Marsh Sediment SW1601-30 ... | reverse complement strand
GCGAACGCATATGGACGATATTGGCCACTTGCAAAAAGCAAGAGCGAAATGTCTTTGATTTTATCCATGAATCTGTTATTGCTCATTGGAGTAAGCAAAAATATCCGTTGCTAATTCGTTAAAAAAACTGTGAATGGTTACAAAATATCAAAGCAGAGATTACTACATTGTGCCAATAAATTAACAATTTGAACGCCCGCATGAATATTGCTACGCGGAAAAAAACGTGAAGCATATTTCAAATCTTGATTCCTGCCCCACGATCAGAGTTAAGGAAGAGTTGCGAGGGAATGGCGGTTTTCGACAGGTTCCTCGCGGAGTTTACCCTTGAGTGCAACGAAGGGCTCGGAATGACAATTCGTCGCTCGTGTCACAAGATACGCTTCACGCTTCACGCAATACGCTACACAATTCCTTTGTTGTCGTCCTCGGTTTTTGTGGCCATGGAATAATTATTGTCCTGGCGCTTCCAATTTACCTGCCACTTCTGTTCATACAGCCGCATAATATCGTCCGCATCAAGGCCGACACATTGGGCCAGAGAAATCCAGAAAAAGAGCATGTCTATTACTTCAACTCTTGCATTCTGCAAATCGTGCAGGAAGAATCTCTTTCCTTCTTTTGCTTCTTTGCACCAGTGTTTCCAGAAAGTGCAATCGCGCAACTCCTCCAGCTCGTTGTTCATCGCAGCGATGTAGTTGTTCAGCCAGATGCCGGCTGTTTGGGGGTCAAAGTCTTCACGCAGGGCATCGGGGTCAAAGCCGGTTCGCTTATTCAATTCAGCCTGTTTTTTAAATAGCTCTTTTAGCATTGTGAGTTTCCTGAACTTAAAATAGCCACGGTGTCAGACCGTTTGAGGCCTGCAGCATATCCGCATTATTCTTGTTCGGTATGATAAAGTGCTCCGGCACAGGGAATTGTGAGCACAGAAGCAATACATCCATGCCAACCTCTTCAATGGCTGATTCATTGTCGATATTCTCGACGACCTTATTTATGAAGGTCGCCACTTGTTGGGCTTGTTGCTCTTTCATTCCGCGGGTTGTTATTGCTGGAGTTCCCAAGCGCAATCCGCTGGGGTCGGACGGCGGTGCAGGATCGCCTGGTACAGTGTTGTAGTTTGTGACAATCTTGGCTCTATCTAGTGCTTTTGCCAGCTTTCTTCCGGGTACTTTTTTATTTCGCAGGTCGATAAGTATAAGATGATTGTCGGTGCCACCTGTGCTAAGGTTGAAACCGTACTCGAGCAGCTTTTCAGCAAGAGCCTTTGCGTTTTTAACGATTTGTTCTGCGTATGCAACGAACTCAGGGGTGTCTGCTTCGGCCATTGCAACTGCGATGGCTGTCAGGGTGTGCATGTGTGGGCCACCCTGCAGGCCTGGAAATACGGCTCGATCGACTTTCCCAGCATGTTCTGCTTTGCACAGCAGCATCCCGCCGCGAGGGCCACGCAATGTTTTATGTGAGGTTGTCGAAACGATATCGGCGTAAGGCACGGGACTTTTATGTATACCTGCTACAACGAGTCCGGCTATGTGGGCTATGTCACTTACATGGTATGCGCCGACCTCTTTGGCGATCCGGCCGAATGTCTCAAAGTCAATCTCTCTGGGATATGCAGTTGCACCGGAGATGATTATTTTGGGATGGTGCTTTTTAGCGAGTTTTTCAATCAGGTTGAAGTCAAGTCTGCCGGTGTCGTGGTTCACGGTGTATGGGACGGATTTGAAGAATCTGCTGGTTAGAGAGACTTTCCAGCCGTGCGTTAGATGTCCGCCATCGACAAGGGACATTCCCATGATAGTGTCACCCGGATTTATCAGGGCAGCATAGGCTGCTAAGTTTGCGACCGAGCCGGAGTATGGCTGGACGTTTGCATGATCGGCTTTGAAGAGCTTTTTAACGCGTTCCTGCGCCATCTTCTCGATGAGGTCTGTGACCTGTTGGCCCTCATAGTAGCGCTTTCCGGGATAGCCCTCAGCGTATTTATTGGTAAGGCAACTGGCACTTGCCAGCATTACAGCTTTGGAGACATAATTTTCCGAAGGGATCAGACGTATTGAGCCGCTCTGTCGTGCCTTTTCCTGCCTTATGAGCTCGAATATCTGTGGGTCATACTGCTCAAGGGCTGTTTTCATATTGGTTTCTCCGTAAAACCGTATTGTTCGAGCTGCCTTTTGGTTCACAGACGAAGAGCGGTCCGTTGATTTGTTCTTATAACACAGTCTGAATTTCGGTACAAGCATTTATTTGTTGACAAAATTCAGCCGACTATTACGATTGACACTTTGGGCGACGTAGCAAGAGAAGTGGTCTTTCTAAACTTATGTCGGCAGATAAAACCAATCATAACATGGCGGAAGCCGATAGTATTTTTGCTCAAGCCCGTCGGGCAGCAAAGTCAGACGAGCTGGATCGCGCGATTGATTTGTGCATTCAGGGTCTACGCCTGGTACCGGATGCCGTTCACGAGGGTCACGTTGCACTTCGGGAGATGGCTCTGTCGCGTCATGCAGCAGGCGGTGCAAAGCCGTCAGCAAACGAGGTGGCCAAGCGGTCAAAGGGCAAGACTCCACTTGAGCAGATGCTGAACGCTGAGTACCTTTTGGCTAAGGATCCTGAGCATCTGCCGTATGCAGAAGCTATGCTCAAAGCTGCGGTTGCTGGTGGCTACAAAGCGACGGCTAGCTGGATAGCTGATTTAATATTTTTAGCAAATAACAGTGCCAAGAAACCGTCCTTGCAGGTATACCTTTTGCTGAAGGATTCTTATGCGGCTGTTGGTCAGCTTGAAAGAGCAGTTGCTGCCTGCCGGCGTTCATTGAGACTGAAACCGGATGACCGGGAGCTGGCGAAAGAGCTGCGAGTACTTGCGGCTAAGCTGAATGCAAGCCGACGAATGGTCGATCAGAAGTCTGGTTTGAGCAAGTTGGGTAGCAATAGTGGTGGATTGCCTGAAAAGGGAAGTGAAAAAGTTAAAGATAATCGACTTGCAACTGAAGCGGGAAATGTATCGGGGGACCAGTTGACAGGGCCGACAGAAGGGGTATCCGACCAGGAGCTTGCCAAGGCCAAGGCTTTTTTTGAGAAGGGACAAAAAGCAGCGGAGATGGGTAATTTTGAATATGCTATTGACATGTATACTGAGGGGTTGCGTTTTGCCCCAGAGGCGCTAGAAGAAGGTCATCTGCCGCTTTGTGAATTGGGTTTGCAGCGTCAGAGCAAAGATGGCAAGAAGCCTTCAATGATGGAGCGGATGAAGCGAATGCGAGGCAAAACACCGCTTGAGCAGATGCTCAACGCGGAGTATCTCTTCACAAGGGACCCAAGTCATTTGCCGTATGCCGAAGCGATGCTCAAGGCTGCCGTCACTGGTGGTTATAGGAAAACGGCTGGTTGGATTGCCAATTTGATCTTCCAAACGAATAACTCGGCGAGCAAACCGTCAGTACAAACATACGTTCTGCTGAAAGACTCGTATGCTGCTCTGGGCGAGTATGACAAGGCTGTTGCTGCTTGTCAGCGTGCATTGCGGCTCAAGCCTAATGATAAGGACTTAGCCGATGAGTACAAAAACCTTTCAGCCGAGTTGACTATGGCTAGCGGAAAGTATGATGTGGAGGGGGACTTCAGGCAGTCGATCAAAGATCGCGAGACACAGGCAAAGCTCTACGCACAGGACAGAGTAGTCAAGACCAAAGACTATCGCGTCAGGGCAGTTGAAGATGCCAGAAAAGCACTAGCACGTAACCCGGATCTGCCGAAGAATATATTTCACCTGGCTGATGCTCTAGCGGACTTGGAGAACGATGAGAGCGAGAACGAGGCTATAAAACTTTTAGAAGATGCTTACAAGGCCAAGGAAGATTTTAGCTACATGCAGCGGGCCGGCCTTGTAAGAATAAGGCAAGTCAAGCGTAAGTTGAAGCGGGCAAAGGCTGCACTTGATGCTCAGCCGGGTAATGCGCAAGCGAAAGCTAAGGTCGAAGAGTTATCGAATCAACTGAGCAAAACGGAGTTGGAACACTATCGTCTTTGTATGGAAAACTATCCGACCAACTTGCAGGCCAAATACGATTTGGGCGTTCGCTTGGTCAGGAATAAAAAGTACGATGAAGCGATACCTTTGCTACAAGAGGCACAGAAGGACCCACGACGACATATCGTAGCAATGAATCAAATAGGCTATAGCTTCTTTATGAAGGGCTGGTATGCTGATGCGATCGATATCTTCAAACGGGCGATAGATTCTTACGAGATAAAAGAAGATGCTGTTGCCAAGGAATTGCGGTATAATCTGGCTCGTGCGTATGAAGAGCAGGGCGATACTGACAAGGCGCTGGAGGTTTATCGCAAAATCGCTCAGTATGATTTCGCATACAAAGATGTGAGTAAACGAGTAAACAAACTAAGAGAAATGCCAGGTTCGGGTTAACGTTGCTTCTATACAAATGGGTCAGCTTTAAAACACTGCTATGAAATTTGTGAATTCTTGTAACAAAGTTCGTGTTGAAATTTAGGAGGATACAGTGGCACATTCGTTGTCAGCAAAGAAAAGGGCAAAGCAAAATGTCAAGAGGCGTGTGATTAATCGTGCCCGTAAGAGCCAGATAAAAACACAAATCAAACATTTTGAGGCAGCGTTGAGCAAAGGCGATGTGGAAATTGCACAAGAGCAACTTCGTCTTGTTACTACGAAGCTGGATAAAACCGCAGCCACGAGCACAATGCACAAAACAACTGCTGCGCGCAAGAAATCACGTCTGGCAAAGAAGTTAAATGCACTAAAGGCGAAAAAAGTGTAAGTGCAAATCGCTTGGATAGTAGTACTCGATCTTAACCCAAGCTGTCTATCGCTTCTTTCATTTTATGACGGTTAACTAACATTGCACCCGGCCGATGTGGAGTCGGTTGGGTGCTTTTTCATGGGTCTGCTTTATGGCGGAGATTTTTAGGCAGCGCATAATCAAATTGCTAAAACGGGACGACTACGAGCCGGTTAAGCTTTCACAACTGGCACGAGCGTTAGGCGTAAGTTCGGAGGATTATCCGGAGTTCAAATTGGCTTTCGACCAATTGCGACAGGCCGGGCACGTTGTAATAGGCGCCAAGAATATGGTCAGCCTTCCTTCCTTAGCTGGTCAAATCGTAGGAACATTCAGAGCCAATCCCAAAGGGTTCGGCTTCGTGACACCTCTTGAACCTAATTCACATGGTGATCTGTTCATACCGCCTGATGCGACAGCGGATGCAATGACTGGTGATGTCGTTGTTGCAAAGGTTAAAAGAAAAGGTAAACGCGGCAGGCAGATGCGGTACAGCGGCGAAGTAATTGAAGTTCTCGAACGAGCACAAAACAGATTCGTTGGTACCCTGATGAAACATCCGGAAGCCTGGCTTGTTCAGCCGGACGGCTCAAGCTTTTTCGAGCAGATCGTTGTTGATGACGTCGGTGTCAAAGGAGCTAAACAGAAGGATAAAGTTGTGGTTGAGATACTGTCTTATCCGACGGAGAAGTATTTGGCCAGAGGGGTGATAATAGAGGTTCTTGGTAAAGCGGGGCGATACGAGAGCGAGATTCGGTCAATAATTCGTCAGCACCATCTGCCGAGCGGATTTAATAATGAATGCCTTGAGCAAGCGAAACAGGCAGTTGGCGTGTTCAATCCGGATGAAGCTAATAATCGTGAAAATATCACGGATAAGGTAATTATCACGATTGACCCGGAAGACGCGAAAGACTTCGACGATGCGATAAACCTTGAAAGGGACTCGAAAGGAAACTGGATATTGGGGGTTCACATTGCCGATGTGAGTTTTTTTGTTTCGGCTGATTCGGCTCTGGATAATGAGGCGAGAACTCGCGGCAATAGTGTCTATCTGCCGGGGAAGACTTTGCCGATGCTGCCGGAGATTTTGAGTAATGGAATTTGCAGCTTACAGCCGGACCAGCCGCGTTTTGTTAAGAGCGTTTATCTGACGTACGACCAGCAGGGCAGTGTAGTGTCTCGCAGGTTTGCAAATAGCGTTATGAAATCGAGGCAGCGCTTGACATACGAGCAGGCTGAAAGAACCTTAAAGGGCCATACGAAAGAGGTCAAGCCTGAGGTTATTGAGCTGCTAAAGAATATGGAGGCGCTTAGCCGAGTGATTGAGAAACGCCGGGCGAAAAACGGGATGTTGCACCTGGATTTGTCGGAGACGGAAATTGTGATGGACGGATCCGGACAAGTGGTTGATGCTCATCCTGCAGATGATAGCTATCCGCACACAATAATCGAGATGTTCATGGTCGAGGCCAACGAAGCTGTCGCGTCGCTTCTGGATAGACTTGATGTTGCGTTTATGCGGCGGGTTCACCCAGAGCCGGATGCGTTCAGTATGAGGGATCTTGCGAAGGTTGTCAGGGCTTTCGGTTTTTCTCTTCCGCGGAATCCGGATCGGTTCGCAATTCAGGACCTATTAGCTGCTGTGAAAGGTGCTGATTTTTCTATGGCAGTTAATTTGGCTGTGCTTAGAAGTTTTGAAAAAGCGCAGTACGCGCCTTTGCATATCGGTCACTATGCGCTGGCTTCGACTTGTTATTGTCACTTCACAAGCCCGATACGGCGCTATGCGGACTTGCTCGTTCATCGTGTTTTAGAGTGTTACCTGCGGGGTCGTATGGACCAGGCTAAGCAGCTTGCTGCGGCACAGGATTTGGTCCAGATTGGAAAACACGTAACGTTCACCGAGCAGCGAGCGGAGGATGCTGAAAAAGAATTGACGACGGTGCTGATACTGCAAATGCTCAGCAAGAGAATCGGCGATGAGCTTGATTGTATTGTCACAGGGCTGGCCGGCTTTGGCGTGTTTGTGCAGTCGCGAAAGTACGGCATTGAAGGTCTTATCCAGATGGACGATCTTGGGCCGGATCGCTGGAAATACGATAAGCGAACCCAGCGTATGGTTGGACAGCGTTCGGGATGTAGTGTGTGTCTCGGCCAGGCAATGAAAGTGTATATTGTTTCGGTGAATGTACCTGCTCGCCAACTTAACGTGGCTCCTGTTAAGCCTTTACTTGAAGCTGCCAGCCGTGCACAGTGTACACCAAGAAAGAAAAAGTCCCGAAAAACCAGTGTGACAAAACGATCCAGGGGTAAACGCCGGTAATAATTGGCCTGACGGTGGAAGCCAAGACATTCACGCGATTACCCTTTGTTCAACGATGAGATTACCTCCGTTTTCACTCGTTTTTTCGCCTAATAATTGATCTGGATGATGTAAGACATTGACAAAACATATGCTTATGACCGCTGGGGACGAAGCCGATGTGTCCAACGTTTTTTTTGCTCTCATTTTTGGACCCTGCTGTGTTGCTTATTCTGATGTTCCAAAATCCACGTTTTGTAGGCTTTGAGAGGCGTTTGTACTAACCAATTTTAAAACGGGTAATCGCGTTAGACATTTTCTTGACATTTGGTGCTGTTTTTGCAATAATTGGATAGCGCACAGTAGTTAGTGAATAGTACTTAACACTGTGTACAAGTCTTTAAAATCTATCGAAGGCATTAGCTGTTTTGGGGCGTTACCAAAACATGTTTTTCTCAACTTACGTGAAGGAGGAATATTTTATTAATCTTTTCGAAAGGAGATTGATTATGTGGGTGAAAAAGACAATTCTAATCGCATTATTCCTATGTTTGGCAGGATTCGTTCAGGCGCAGGAGATTCCCACGGATACCACTGCGCTCGAGTCCTACGATATGCCAGGTTACTTCATGGTGTGTACGACTTCTGCCGGAGCCGTTCAAATGGTTCAAGGTGGGGATCTGACACCGGAGGGCCAATGGAACGTCGTTACGGGGCTCGCCGGCACGGGAACAGTCTCATTTATGCCGGTGGCATTGGCGAATCACTACATGCGGCACAGGAGTTACATATGCTACTGCGACCCGGCTGAAACTGGCAACTTGTACCTGAACGACGCCAGCTTCACGCCGGTACCGGGTCTGGCAGACCCGACAGACCCGACGCTCGTGTCTTTTGAGTCGATCAACTATGGCGGCTATTATCTTACCCGCAATGCCACGTTTGGGCTCGGAATCATAAGCAATCCCACGGATCTGGGAGCAGCAACGTATAGCTTCCCGGAGTTACACCCGGAGCTTGCCACCGAACCGGTCCCGGATGATGAGGTAACCGACGTGCTTCGCGAGACATCCCTGAGTTGGACGCCTGGGAAATTTGCTGATACTCATAATGTTTATTTCGGTACGGATTTCAATGATGTAAATGACGCCGATACAAGTAGCCCTCTGCTGGTCAGTCTGGCGCAGGATGCCAACAATTATAATATTGACTATAGGCTTGAGTTCAGCCAAACCTACTTCTGGCGTGTTGATGAAGTAAATACCCCGCCGGATAATACGGTCTTCAAAGGCGAGGTCTGGAGCTTTACAACAGAGCCTTTTGTTTATCAAATCGAAAACATACTAGCCACAGCCTCCAGCTCGCACAACGCCTCTACAGGGCCTGAAAACACTATCAATAGCTCAGGACTGAACGATAACGACCAGCACTCCACAGACATGTCAACTATGTGGCTAACCAGTACCACTGGGCCGCTGCCAGTCTGGATAAAATATGAGTTCGACCGCGCTTACAAATTGTACGAAATGTGGGTGTGGAACTCAAATATGGCGATTGAGGCTATCGTTGGTTTGGGGCTGAAAGAAGTTACGATCGAGTACTCGACTGACGACATCAACTGGACGCCACTAGCTGGCGTCTCTGAATTCAACCGGGCTACCGGCCTGGATGATTATGCCCACAATACAACCGTTGCTTTTGACGGTGCAGCAGCAAAGTATGTCCGGATTACTGCCAATAGCAACTGGGGCGGAATGCCTCAATACAGTCTGTGCGAGGTTCGATTCTTCTATCATCCCGTTCTCGCAAAGTATCCCAGCCCGTCGGATGAGGCAACAGATGTGTCCCTGGACGTGGTACTTACCTGGCGAGCGGGAAGAGAAGCAGCCACGCACGATGTGTACATCGACGCCAATGAGCAAGCTGTCATAGAGGGCACTGTTACTGCCGAAAGCATTCCTGCCGGAGCGTGCGAAGCCAGCTATGCCCCGTCGGATCTTGAATTAGACACGACCTACTCTTGGAAGATTGTTGAGGTCAATAATGCCCAGAGTCCTGCATCCTGGGAAAGTGACGTATGGAGCTTTTCTACAATAGAGTTTTCCCTCGTGGAAGGCTTCGAAGACTACAACGACTATGAGCCTGACAGGATATTTGATGCGTGGCCGGATGGCTGGGGCATTTCTGAAAATGGCTCGCAGGTAGGCTATAGCACGGGGCCTTTTGCTGAGCAGACTATCGTTCATAGTGGCATTCAGTCCATGCCGTTCTCCTATAAAAACACCGGCAGCGCAACGTATTCAGAGACCTCACACACCTTTGATAGTACTCAGGATTGGACCACAGCAGGTATTAAGACATTGACGCTGTGGCTCTACGGCGACCCTGGTAATTCTGCTGCGACATTGCACGTGACGGTACAAGACAGCTCCGGCACAAACAAAACAGTTAGTCACGACAGTGACAGTGTTGTCCAGCAAGCCAGGTGGCAGCAGTGGGATATTGACCCGACGACAGAGTTTGCCGGCGTGGATCTATCGAGCGTCAAGAAGATGTACATTGGTATAGGTAGCGCGGCCGCTCCACAGCCTGGTGTTTCAGGTTTAATTTACATTGATGATATCAGGCTATATCCTGTTTCTCGCCAGCCGGTTGATCCTGGCGACGAAGCTGTGGAGGCTTGCTACGCATTTGAGAACAATACCCAGGATGGTTCCGGCAACGGCCATGATGGTACCGCTTTTGGCGAGCCGAACTATGTACAGGGCCAGCCTGATTATGGCATGGCGTTGGAATTCGACGGCACCGATGACTACGTAGATTTGCCTATCGGTTCTGTCATCAGTTCGCTGACCGATTGCACTGTCGCGATGTGGGCGAACTTTTCCAACACCGGTGGTTCGTGGCAGCGTATCTTTGATTTCGGCACCGGCACAACCGTTTACATGTTCCTGACGCCACGTGTGGGCGATGATGGAGTAATGAACTTTGCAATCACGACTGGCGGCAACGCTGCAGGTGCAGAGTCTATATTAAGTGCTCCTTCTACACTTGCGACGGGCTGGCACCACGTGGCAGTCGTGATAGATGGCTCAAGCATGACCATGCAGCTTTACCTTGACGGCACGGTCGTCGCGAGTGGCCCGACCGAGACTTTGCCGGCGGACCTTGGCGAAACTACGCAGAACTGGCTCGGCAGGTCGCAATGGGCTGATGATGCGTATTATAGTGGTTCTTTAGATGATTTCTGCATCTACAACCGTGCTTTGTCGGAGCTTGAGGTTATTTACCTTGCGGGCAACAGGTAACATAACATCGGCTTCATTAGGTGATATAGCTGTAGCCAGAGGGCATAGCAAGGTTGTAGCATAGTATCTGTTGTTTTGAATTGTTTCGGGGCTCATGCTAATTGAAAGCATGAGCCCCGTTTGTTTTTGTTTGGTGTTTTTGCGCAGTCGTGAAAGTATGGCATCGAGGATTTTATCCGAGTGTACGATCCTGGGCCTAATAGCTGGAAATATGATAAGCAGCCCCGGCGAATGGTCGGTCAGCGTTCTGGATGCAGCACTTGTCTTGGTCAGGTAATGAAGGTGCATATTGTTTCTGTGAATGTTTCTGCTCGCCTGCGCAATGTGGTTCCTCTCTGGCCTTTGCTCGGTGCAGCAAAACGCGCACAGCGTATCCAAAGAACGAAAAATGCTGAAAGATACAGAATGACAAAACGGCCCAGAGGCAAACGTTGATAATGGTTGGATTATACCTCAGAAGGTGGGGGCGTTTTCTTGACATTTTGCATGGCTCTTGAGATACTTACTTTGTGATCCGGAGTTCGTGACCCGGGGCCCGAGAAACGAGCGACGAGAGACGAATTTTTGGGAGTAAGAAATGCGAGCATCAGAGATGAAAAAAGGTCAGACGGTAAAGATCGACGACAAATTGTACGCGATTGTTGATTATCAGCATGTAAAGCTTGGTAAAGGCGGTGCGGTGTATCAAACGAAGCTCAAGAATCTGACCGACGGCTCGGTTCAAAATGTTCGTCTGCGTGCTGAAGAGACAATTGAAGAAGCATATCTGGATAAGCGAACGTACGAATACCTGTATTCCTCGGGAAGTGAACATGTTCTAATGGATACGACAAACTATGAGCAAATTACTCTCGACGATGACGCATTCGGCGATGGGCCAAAATATCTCAAGCCCAACACACAACTGCAGGTTAGTATGTATGAGGGAAGACCCGTGGTGGTGACACTGCCTAACACGGTGGATTTGGAAGTTATCGACACGGCGCCTGAGATTAGGGGCGCGACGGCCACGAACCAGCCTAAACCGGCGACAGTTGAGACCGGCCTGATTGTGTCAGTTCCGGGTTTTATTAAGATTGGGGACGTTATCCGGGTCGATACGCGGTCAGGTGAGTATGTGACAAGAGCATAAGATGTGTGAAGCCTATCTCGTGAAGTTTGAAGCGAGATACAAGATGCGAAATACGAGATACGAAATTTGATGTTTGGTAAAGTAAACAAAATCCTTTTGAAGATTTTCGGCTCTCGTAACGAGCGATTAATTAAGGGCTATTCTGTAATTGCTCAGCGGACGGCGGAGTTTGAGGAACAGATCGGCAGACTTGACGACGAGGCTCTGAAGGCGAAAACGGCAGAGTTCAAGAGTCGGTTGGAATCGGGAGCAAAGCCAGAGGATATTCTGCCGGAGGCGTTTGCTGTAGTTCGTGAGGCTGCGCAGCGAAATGTCGAAATGCGGCATTTCGATGTGCAGCTAATCGGGGGCGGTGTTCTTTACGAGGGTAAGATTGCTGAAATGGCTACCGGTGAAGGCAAAACACTGGTGGCGACACTGGCTGTATACCTTGTTCATTTGACGGGACGAAGAGTTCACATAGTCACTGTCAACGATTATCTAGCCAAGCGTGACGCAGAGTGGATGGGACCGGTATACCGCGCATTAGGCATGACGGTAGGTGCAATACAGGCGGATATGGATACTGCCGGTGATGAGCGAAAAAGTCAATATGCTTGTGACGTAACGTACGGCACGAATAACGAGTTTGGGTTCGACTATCTGCGTGACAATATGAAAACGTCGCTTGAGCAGATGGTCCAAGGCCCGCTGCAATATGCCATAGTCGACGAGGTTGATTCGATATTGGTCGATGAGGCCAGGACGCCTTTGATCATATCCGGTCCAGCCTTTGACGACGTCAGTAGATACAAGCAGGCAGACCAGGTAGGAAGAAAACTGATCGGGCAGCAAAGTAGCTACGACAGGATCAAGAAACAAATTGATTCTGCTGAGCGGACAATTGCCAACGCCCAGGGTGAACTGGCAGAGGCGAAAAAGGAAAAAGACAGCAAGCGGATCGAAAGAGCACAGAAAGCAATTGAAAAAGCACAGGCCGAGTTGGAATCTGCTCAAGCTGGACTGGGAGAGGCTACACAATACTACGAGGTCGAGTACGACCGCAAGCAGGTGCACCTTACACACGAAGGTGTCGGAGCTGCACAGGAGTTTGCCGGAGTAGGATCATTTTTCACCGGGTCTAATATGGAGTGGCCGCACCTTCTGGAGCAGAGCCTGCGAGCGCATGTAGTCTTTGAAAAAGAAAAAGACTATGTTGTTATGGATGGCAAGGTCATCATAGTCGATGAATTTACTGGTCGGTTGATGCACGGGCGTCAGTGGTCCGATGGACTCCATCAGGCGGTCGAGGCGAAGGAGAGTGTGCCGGTAAAGGAGGAGACCCAGACATTGGCTACTATTACGCTTCAGAATTTCTTCAAGCTCTACGACCAGATTGCCGGAATGACCGGAACGGCTGCTACCGAGGCAGAAGAGTTCATGAAAATATACAATCTTGATGTTATTGTCATTCCGACCAATGAGCCCTGCGTCAGGGAAGACCGTGAGGACGCCATATATAAAACAATGCACGAGAAGTTCAACGCGATAGTTGAGGAGATAAACGAGATTAGCTCCGCAGGCAGACCGTTACTTATAGGTACAATCAGTATAGAAAAAAGCGAGGCACTTTCTGAGGCTCTTACCAAGAGATACGGTCTTGAGCATGAGGTTCTCAACGCTAAGCAACATGCGAGGGAAGCTGTAATTGTCGTCAAAGCCGGCCAGCAGCACAAGGGACGGGACGGGTCAGTTCGAGGTAACGTGACAATCGCAACAAATATGGCAGGGCGAGGGACGGATATTGTTTTAGGCCCTGGCGTAGCCGGGATCGGTGGGTTGTATGTACTGGGTACGGAAAGACACGAGGCCAGGAGAATCGACAATCAGCTACGAGGCAGGTGTGGCAGGCAAGGGGATCCAGGTTCGAGTCAATTCTTCCTCAGCTTTGATGACGATCTTATGCGGGTCTTTGCTCCGGAGTGGACTGTTAAAGCGCTCTCCTGGATCGGCTGGGAAGAAGGGCAGCCGATCTATCACGGTCGGATAAGCAAAGGGATTGAAAGGGCGCAAAAGAAGGTCGAAGAGCGCAACTTCGAGATACGAAAAAGCCTGCTTGAGTACGATGAGGTGATGGACTACCAACGTAAGATATTCTACTCACGCAGGCGTAATATACTTGCGGGCAAACGCTTGAAAGACATCATCGAGGAAATGATCGATGCGGCAATAACTAAGAACTGCGAGACTATTCTTAGCAAGGATTACCCGTTTGAGTGTATTGTGGAATGGGCGAGGGTGAATTTCGGCGTTGACTTGAAACTTGCAGACATTAGAGGTCTTAAAGCATCCGAGATAGAAACGCTCATTAAAAAGCAGGCGAAATCCAACGCGGCGAATGACATATCGCTATCGCTGGGTGAGTATCTGGAAGAATACAGCGACTCGCAAACATGGGATATTACTGGCTTATGTAAGTGGGCTATGAGTGCGTTTAGGGTCAGTTTAAGTCCGGGCAAAGTCAAGAACATGTCACCTGAGCAGATCGAGGAGCAATTGATTTCAGCCGCGGCTGAGCAGATAGACAAGAAGGAATGTACACAACTGAGAGAGTTCCTAAGAGACGATTTCGCGATCGAAAGGTTAGCCGAGTGGGCCCGTACCAAATTCGATGTAAGGCTGGACCTTGAGCAGATAAGGGATTTGAATACGACCGAGTTACGCCGGCTTCTTATTGAACAGGCCGGATCAAAGTATAAACAACGGGAGATTGAGTATCCCGTTGAATTTGCGATGAGTATGGTTTATGGTCCACAGGGTGCTAATGTGTATGCGTTCGAGGCGCTAGCAGACTGGGCGAAAAAGAAATACAACGCAAATTTGTCAGCGGAAAGAATCCAAAATACCAAGCCGCGTGAGTTGCACAGGCAACTGCTCGAATTGAGCCGAAGCTATAATGACGGGCAATTGGGCAAGGAGTTGTCTGAGAAGATTTCGAAATTGAGTGTTCCTGAATTAGTGAAGTGGGCTAACGAAAGATTTGATGCGTCTTTGACGGAGAACGACCTTGGTGACGATCCGGAGCTAAAAGATAATCTTGCAGAGGTAGGAAGGGAATTTTTGCGGTCGGAACTTGCCGATCTTGAGAAGTATGTGTTGCTACAGGTGTATGACAGTACATGGAAGGATCATCTCTATTCGATGGACCATCTCCGGGATAGCATCTGGACTCGTTCGTTTGCTGAGAAGGATCCTAAAACTGAGTATAAGCGTGAAGGCTTCCGAATGTTTGATGAGATGCTTGAAACCATCGAGGACCGTGTGACCGATATTATCTTCAAGGTTCGTCTGGAGGCCGGCGCTCGGGCGAGGAGTGTTTGGAATGTGAGTCAGACTGTGCACGATGAGGTGGGGCAATTTGCAATGGCCGAGCGGCAAAGAGCAGCAGCTCAGGCTCCACAAGGAGAGGTAACAGTCAAGCAAATCAAGCTCGAACAGCCAAAGGTCGGGCGAAACGAGCCTTGTCCCTGTGGAAGTGGAAAAAAATACAAAAAGTGCTGCGGGAAAAACCTTTGATGCAGGGGAGTTTATAGTTCGTTGTTCATTGTTCTTATTTTGGAGTCCATGAACTATGTACTAACAACTACGAACTTCTAAAAAGAAAACATCGAGCAAAATTGTGCTGCTCGATGTTTTCCGGAGGGAGAAAAGTTTTGTTCTGGGTTGCTCCAGTTATCGTCAACAATCTATTCCTACTTGAACCTCGTACTTTTGTTTTCTACTTATCTATTTAATTGTACGCTGTAGGTTCGCAAAGGTTCAGTATGAGTACACTGAAGGCAGGATGGACACTCGGGCAGGTTCTTATGGGCGTAGGCTCCAGACCAAGGCGGGCCTGGTCAATCTGAAGGTGCCGCGATTACGCAAAGTCACTCTGGAGACGGTGATTATCGAGCGTTATCGCCAACGGGGGTCCTCGATAGAAGAAGCTCTTATACCAATTGTGCTTGATATTTGCGCCTTTGTCATTTCGACCATAGGGTTGCGAAGCAACCCGAAGTGGAGAAATCTATTAAAAAGCAGACCTGTCCCGAGCCAAGCCGAGGGATTTCTCGACTCCGCTTGGCCTTCGACCTCGCTCAGGGCTAAAGGCTGAATCGCTCGAAATGACAAGAATAAGCGCATTGATTATTCACAATCAGTATCACTCTTTCAGGGGGCCAGTATATGCTATAAACCGGCAAGATGGGTTGCAGAATAAGCCGACGACATGGGTAACAGTTTTTGGATTATGATTGCCTCCGAAATGAGAAGCTATAAAGTGAGCCAACCCGGCTTTGGTAAAATTGGATTGATGCGAGGTCGTCACAGTCCTATGGACTCCTTACGGAGGGACGCCTCAAACCCACTACCATCTATAGCAGGAGTTGACTCATGTATTATTGTGGCATAGATATCGTGATGAAGTCAAGTTACATTTACATCCCAGATTCAAGGTAAAAGGATGTTGACAGATTTCTGGTAGTTGCCGAAAATGTCAACGATTTTGAAAGGTACTATACTCGACTACTTTATCTTATTGGAAACTGGCTTTGCGGCTTCGAATGCTTTAATGAGCGATTTTTCATAGTTGGTGTATCAGTTGTCCAAAACGCTTGGTGGGAATAACTAAACAGGAGATTAATAATATGGCGCTAAACCATATAGAAAAGAATCGCTCCGATAGTAACTCAGGTTCAGGCCAGCAGTTGGACCCACAGATCGAAAGGGACCGTCAATCGTTGATGGCGGCACGAAAAAAAGGTCGGGGCGCAGTGTTGAAAACATTCATAAGGCTGTCCGGACCCGGCTGGCTTCAAAGCGGCATCACCCTTGGAGGTGTGTCATTCTCGTCAAGTCTTTATCTCGGCGTCCTGGCAGGTTTCAGCTTTATGTGGCTTCAGCCTTTGGCCATGATTCTGGGCATTATCATGCTCGGCGCAATCGCCTACGTTACGCTGTCTACAGGCCAGCGTCCTCTCCGTGCCATTAACGAACACGTCAACCCTGTCCTTGGATGGAGCTGGCTGTTCGCATCGATGGCTGCTAATCTCGTTTGGTCTATGCCACAATTCGCTCTCGGGATCGCTGCAATCCAACAAAATCTCTTGCCTAACCTCGTTGGGCCGAAAGTAATGCCGGACCCCTGGGGCAGAATACTGGTTGTCAGTTGTTTTCTCGCAATTTGCATCTTTACGACAATGTTCTACGGCGCCGGAGGCAGAGGCGTTAAAATTTTTGAGATAATCATAAAGGCAATTGTCAGTATGATTGTGCTGTGTTTCTTTGGTGTAGTTATCAAGCTGAGCATCGAGGGAGTTCTGGATTGGGGCCAGATCTTCCGAGGTCTGCAGCCAAGGTTGCGACTATTATCTGCGCCTGCTGATTCAATTAAACCTTTTATTGAGGCTGTTGCTCCCGGATTTCAGCAGTTCTGGACAAAGCTCATTGTAAGCCAGCAGCGTGATGTTATGATAGGCGCCGCCGCGGCTGCGGTAGGTATAAATATGACATTTTTACTGCCCTACTCGATGCTGCGTAAGGGCTGGGATAAATACTTCCGCGGCCTGGCAATCTTCGACCTTTCGACGGGACTATTTATACCCTTTATTCTCACAACCGGCTTTGTAGTAATCGCTTCGGCGTCACGTTTCCATACAGTTGCTGCCGCTGGTTTCGTGCCAGAGACTCCTGGGGCCGAAATCACGCAAGAACCGGCACCCAATCTTGTCGGACAATATAACAATCTCCTGGCACAACGGTTGGACTTCGAAATCGGCCAAGAGGCATTTGCACGCTTATCTGAGGCAGAAAGGAAACAACACGTAGAAGCTCTGCCCTATGCGGACAAGAAAATGGCTGCAATGCTTGTAAAACGCGACAACTTTAACCTGGCTGACGCGTTGGCGCCATTCACAGGCAGGGTCTTTGCGCAATATATATTCGGCCTTGGCGTGATGGGAATGGGCTTAGGTGCCGCAACAGTGTTGATGACAATAAATGGGCTTTGTCTGTGTGAGCTCCTGAACAAACCTGCCAAAGGTTGGACTCAGCGTATCGGTGCTTTGATGGTTTCTGTTGGAGCGATAGGAGCTATCTTCTGGAAAAAACCCGCTCCCTGGCTGGCGATGCCGACCTCGGTTTTCTGCATAATATTGCTTCCAATAGCATACTTCGCGTTTGGTCTACTTATGAACCAGAAATCCATCTTAGGCAACGATATGCCACGAGGTGCCAAACGGGTCGTCTGGAACGTGTTGATGGCAATCTCCATCGGCATAGCTACCTTCGTTAGCATCTGGAGCCTCTGGGCCAAGATAAGGTGGCTGGGTATTCTGGCGCTTGTGGCGTTTATTGGCCTTGTTCTGGTTATGCACTTCGCCCGCTCGCAGAAGAAAGCGGCGTGACCCATCGGCCGTATTACGGCAGACATTTGATATCGGTGGGCGAGTCCCCCAAATCACTGAGAAGATAAAGGCTAAGAGTTTTCGCCCTTAGCCTTATTGCTTTTTACAACAAAATCTGGCCAAGAACAATAACTACTTGTCGAACGGTAGTTTGACTGCCCCTGTCTCAGTTCTAATAACATCCGGTTTCATTCCAACATCAGCAGCCTTTTTCTTATCTTTGGCACGACAGACTAGATCCTTTGAAACCTTTGATAAATCGCCTTCAACTAATTTGGCAAATGACACGGTGTGGGTCACCTTTTGAACTTCTATAGTGGCAACGTAATTTTCAACCTTTCCGAGTGACTCATTCGTATCAGCATCAAAAACTTCCTGACCTTGCGAGAAGACATCGAGCAGCATACCCTTTGCCATTCTTTCACCGCCCTGATTCAAGATTATCTGGCCATCTTGTCGTACTGCGGCGATTTTGATAGGATACACACGGTCAATAACTGCTTCGATCACATCGTTAACCACGACCGAGATAAAAGCATCGCGTAATTGAGCCGGGTCCCATTCAGCGGGATCAATCTCATCAGCAAGTTTTCTAACCTCTTCGTTTTCAAGGTATTTTTGCACGGCCGAGGCCAGGACGATTTGCTTCGTGGAGCTATCAACAAGCCGATAACTGAAATTGAACCTCGCTTTGAATTCTGACGTCGTGTAATCAGCGGTCCTCAGGTATTTATCGATTCTCTCGATTTTAGCCTGGACTATACTGCCTACGAGTAAATAATCAGCACCAAGAGTTTCAGCAAGTTTTGCCTGCTCTGAAAGAGGGGCATCAAAGGAGAACAGCATCTTCTTTTCTCTGACAAAGTCACTGATGCTCTCCCTGTCGAGAACTGCAAATTTGTTAGTCTGAGTTAGCCCTGCAGCGAGTTGCTGAGATAACAACATAGAAAGTGCATCCCCGGATATTGTGTCATTCAAAAAACGATAATCTTCTTCCATCGGTTTAATAGGCATTAAGGCGACTTTTACTCTCTGAGTCTGCCCCTGCTGACCATAATCATAAACTTCGACTCTGAGCTTTACCTGGTATGTCCCTTCATCGATTTGCTTCTCTTCGAGAACTTCGTAGCTTTTTATAAAGCCGCCGATTTCGGTGGTGTAAACTGTACCTTTTGTAGCAACATCTACAGAATCAAATTCGATTCTCCTGTCGCCAGCATCCTCAGTACTTATCCCAGCGCCAGCGCCACTGAAGGCAAATTCATAAGTACCGGAATCAACTTTTACACCCCTTACCTGCTCTACCGCCCTATACAGAGCGTTCTTTATGGCTTCGTCTCTGGTACGGCCTTGACCGACAACCTCTCGGATAACAACATCTTTTGTTCCGGTCTTCAAAATGCCGTCGGTCTCGCTGTTTTTATTGCCAGCACCACTGGCCAGGTTACGCCCTACTGCCGGTGATTCTTCCGCAGCTACGATTGATACAGTTAACACGCAGAGCGCAAACAAGCTCATTATCTTTTTCATCTTTCCATCCTTTGAGAAACTCGATTGCTAGATTATTTTACCAAGCAACTGATTTATTGCTGCCTCTTTTGCCGACAATCTCTTCCTCCTGCCAAAATCTGAGTCCGCTCTTAACGTCGCTCAGTTTCAACTGGAAGTAGTACTCAACCTGCTGCTTGTTTCTGTCATAGCGAATATTTCTCTGAAAAATTTTACCGGAGATGCTCAGTTCAGGTGCAATCAGAGTACGCCTTTTGGCAACCGTGTTAGGGTCAAACTCTTCAGAATCTCTAAGTTCTCTGGTCTCATGGATCATCTTGTCTGCACCACTGCCAACGGCCGATGTCATAACTGCCTGCCCGCTGTTTAATAGCTCTGTCTCGATCTTCACCATTAGCTGATCGGTGTCAATCCTTTGCATTGTATCGTTTACAATTCGACCGGTGGCCACCACATATCTTCCTCCCCCTTCTTTTTTAAGGGCGCCCGAAGCTAACAATGACTGTACCAGCTTACTTGCGGCACGATCGAAGTCTCTATAGTCTAAAGCCATAACAGCCTTACCCTCATCGTGCATCACATCGATGTTCGTTGTTTCCTGCGCACAACCCGCTGCTAAAAGACTAACTGCAGTTATGAAATATACTATTGTCCTTTTCATAATTTTTACTCCCACTTTCTAGTATCCATTCTGAAATTCACGGCTTCCGTTCTTGGCGCGACGACCTTGAAGCTGAAAGGCGATTTTCCCATCGCCGACATCGGCAGCCAGACACTTGTTTTTGTCCCAACTACTAACCCGTTTTCATCGAGCCATTCTACTCTATATCTGAAGCGTTTGGTTCTATACGATTTATTAAATCCTGAAACATGAAGTTCAAGGAAGCCCCCTTTATTTCTAGTGAGAACAGCGTCATTGATCTCAATGCCTTCGCCGATGATATCACTGAATGCGTGAACAACTGGTCTTGTAACAATATTGCTCTCGAGCGAGTCACTTCTGACTTCTTCTCTCACGTGGATTCTTGAGTCTTGCTGTTTATAACAGCCGCCGGCAAGAATCATCAACGTGATCAATATGATTCCTAACCATCTCATAGTATTTCTCCATAAAAATCCATTCTAATAGTTCTAATATGTTATCACATCATAAACTGCTTTGGCCTGCTTAAATGGTATTCTAACATAGATCAGCGCGTTTCTACAAGCGGGAATCTCTATCTGTAATAGCTCGGCTCCGGGAGGTTCTATGTTCACTAATCTGTCCGAGGGCATGGGTAACCTGGCAACCTGGAAATCCTTTGGCAGAGTTGTCCAAATTCTGACATCGGCATCGGTTGTAGCGTACGTATAAATGCCCATGAGAGCAGAAGCAATGCTTGAGCTATCCTCTTCTGCCAAGCTATACTGGGCTACTGCTTTTGCGGTGGCTGATATAATGGCTCTGGTTAGGATACCTTGAAAATCTTTCTTAAACTCTGTTTGAATAACCCGGTCCATACTTGCCACAATTTGTGTCTTGTAACTCTCACCAGCCGACGTGATTAAAAGGTAAGGATAAGCCTGCTCTCTGAATTTGAGTTCTGGTAAAGCAATACCAATATATTTAACCTTCTCCGTAGCAACAAAAAGGGGTATATCGATTCTAAACTCTTCTTTAATAGGCCCTATGCCATTCTCAAACACTATCCATACAGTATCTTTCAATTCTTCCTGGCCGTCGAGAATTCTCTCAGTAGTAGCCATATCTTTTGCTATGTACTCATTGTCACCGACCATGCCGTACGATTCCTTGATTAGAGTGCCACCCTTGGAATAGTCACCGACAAGGTTAAAATAAATGCCGGCAATGTAGGTAGTGAAGGGATTAACGAAGTCAGGATAGGCCTCGAATTCGTTCAAGCCGGGATACCTTTGGGCTATTAACTCTTTAATTTCAGGGTTTTCTGCATTCTTTTTAACTTGCGATTTCTCTTTTTTCTCAGCTTGATCTAATTCGTTTTTGAGCTTCGCTATTTCCTGAGCGAAATTTTCCATTGCGCGTCTTTGCCTGTCAAGAGCCCTGTTAAACTCCACTCGTGCCAGATCGTTTTCACCGAGTGTCATAAAGTTCAACGCTTTGTAAGTGTTGACCATTATACCATCGTACTCCTCACCCAAGTAAGGTACAACATTTTCGCTAACAGCTATTGCAGCAACGGAATCGACGGTTTTATTTTGGTAATCGAAGAAGTTGAGCATTTGCTCTGATTTATCGAAATAATTGTTGCTTTGTTGATAGTTCTGCCTAATCCTTTCAAGGCAACCAAGCTGCAGAGACCATAATAAATCTTCTCCTTTAGGATTTCTACTGTCGCTGATCTTCGATTCAGCCAGTTGAGCAGATTTCTCAAAACTAAAGGACCCCAGATACTCGGCTTTAAACGAGTTGTTAAAATTGCCGAGATCCCTTCTGGGTGCGTTACACCCTGTAAAAAAGACAATTAGCCCCAACAATACATAGAGAATAAAGTCAGTATGCTTTTTGTTCATTATATACCCCACATTTACTTTTTCTGGTACCAAACAAGCGCGGCACTACTACCATCTAATTCGTTTGCCTCTGTCTGTCAATTGCCTACTTGACATTTTTATTGGGAAGGTGAATCAAACTCACGCCTATAGCTCCTATATGCAATTGCGGTAAAATTGCGCCGATTTGTAGCATCTATTTATAAGCCTCAGGCTTATTTACTTGCAGTTTAGAGCATCAGGAGTTAATCTGTCTGTTCAGTACTCGGTTTATAAGCCTCAGGCTTATTTATTTGCGCTAAAGTATACCAGGCGCAATCGGCAAGTTACAGCTAAGGTCTGGGAATAACAAATGCAAGGTATTTGGAAGATCAAAGTCGGCGTGCTGAAACAGCTTTTCCTGGCTTGGATTCTTAGTCCTCATGCAGTTTTAATATCTGCATTGTTAGCCCTGCCGATTACTGGCTGCGCTAACATTCGCGTTACGGATCCGGCCCGCACAGCCACCGAGCAGTTTTTGCTTTCTGAGGCGGCGGTTAAAGCAGTTGAACCGTTATCTTTCGACGCGCTTCAAGGACACAGAGTCTATCTGGATCCAACTTACTTCGCACCCGCAGAGAAAGAATTTGTCTTAGCCGAATTCCGTGCTAAATTGCTGCTGTCGGGAGTGCAAATTGCTCTCGAGAGAGAAAACGCTGACATAATCCTCGAACTGCGAAGTGGTGGCATGGGCATCGACCGTTACGAAAGTCTCTTTGGCATACCCGCTTTAACCGCACCGTCAGGCGCGTCGGCCACGGCCGCCGGAGCACCCATGGCTACTCTGGTGACTCCAGAATTGGCCATCACCAAAAAGATTGAGCAGGTCGGCTTTGCAAGTGTTGCTTACGTGGCCTATTGGGCGGACACCGGAGAGGTGATTACCAGCTTTGGTCCCTCGGTGGGCAGCACATACCGTGAAGACTGGTGGATTTTGGGATTCGGGCCACAGACTGTAGGCAATATCCCCACCGTAAATCGTCGGTTTGAGTGATTCTCGTACCGCTTAATCTGCTCATGCACTCAATCTCCGCTTGGGATGGAAAAAGAACATAGAACAACAATAAAAAGATGGATACACCGAATTATCCTTTGCCTAGTGGTACTTGTATTGCTTGCAGTTGTACTAATACAGGTGCTTCTGTGGACGGACCTACCTCGGCAATACATTGTCCGCGCCGCCAGTAGCAAACTTGGCATTAAGGTATCTGCTACTTCATTG
>Ga0315533_1000950_pt1 | contig 23279 bp, 24 predicted proteins | sample SalMarSW160130MG_FD_203081 | JGI IMG/M metagenome (GOLD analysis project Ga0315533, IMG submission 203081) | Salt marsh sediment microbial communities from the Plum Island Ecosystem LTER, Massachusetts, United States - Salt Marsh Sediment SW1601-30 ... | reverse complement strand
GTGCTCGCCCGGCGGATGAGACCATGAACCTCATGGCCTTTGGCAAGCAAGAACTCCGCCAGATAAGAGCCGTCCTGGCCCGTGATACCGGTAATCAATGCTCGTTTCATGGTTTTGTTCTCCTATCAGCTTAGATAGCTCATCTTTAACTTCTCGAAGCGCCAGAGAGGTTCTCCAAACAGACACCTGCTCTTATCCTTCATTAGGGACATACCCAAGGATCTGTTCAGGGGATACCGCCTCAATCTTCGGGATGCCTACAAAGTCAGCGACATTCCATGTGCAGATTTGCGTTATACCGTTATCGAGAGCAGTAGCAGCTAGATAGAGATCAAAGATCTTCGTTCTAGTCACGGACTTCACCTTCGACAACTCCTGGAGCGTACCAACCGTTGTGACCTTAGGAAAGATGACCCCTAAGGAAGCAGTGTAAATATCGATATTCACAAAGGCTTCTCGGAGGGATAGGGGATGTTCCACTTGCCTGGAATCGGTGACCACCGCCAAGTATTCCAAGAGGTTCTGATGAGCTAAGGCAGCTTTCACTCGGCCACTCATTGCCTGCTGCAAAAGCAAATAGGAATGTTTGTGTTGCTGCTCGGTTTTATCGTAGGAGGAGATAAGAACATTAGAGTCGATGAGGAAGAGCATCTTCGTAGAACTCCTCTCTCTTAAATGGCTTCTTCAAACCCAGTTCTCCTGTTGGTGGTTTGATTTGCCCTTTCCGCATAATCTGGATCCACTGCAAGAGCTTTTCCTGCTGGTCTTCTGATAGATCCTCGATCTCCTGACTGATTCTCTCCCTTAGAGACGTAAGCATATGGTCCACCTCCCCTTCTAATCTCAGTTTACAGCATAGTAACTAGGGAGACAATGCTCTCCAGATCAAGCGTTCACCCCGATTAGTTCTCGTGCCGCGTTCACAGCTTCCTTCGCTTGCGTTCCAAGTTGTGTATCAAGTTTGAAAACTGTTCCCCAATTAACAGGTCCCCATAGTGAAGGAAGAGCCGCGCACCAGGTTCATGGGGGTCCTGATAGATATGATCAATGCGGTCCGTATTGAAGGTACTCGCTCTTCTGATCAATCCATGAACCCCATAGCCTTTGTACAACAACAGTTCAGCTAAATAGGAGCCATCTTGGCCAGTGATACCAGTGATGAGCGCTTTTTTCATCGCTTACCCTCCTCAACCACCTTATTATACAACTCCACGTACCGATCTCTGAACTTTTCAACCGAGTACTCTGCTACTGCTCGAGCACGGCAATTTCTGCTCATATCCTCACGCAACTTGTCGTCCCGCAACAATCTTGTGATCGCCATACCCAAAGCTTTCGAATCTCTAGGAGGGACCAAGATACCACAATCTTCTGTAACCTGCTCCGGGATTCCTCCTACCTGGAACCCAACAACCGGCGTGGCACAGGCCAACGATTCTAAAACGGTTGTAGGAAAGTTGTCATCTAAAGACGAAATACAGAAGACATCGGCAGCGCTGTAGACCTCAGAAAGCAAATTTCGGTCGGAAATATATCCCAACTGCTTAATATCGACCGTCTTATTCAACTTCCTTTTAAGATCCACTCTCTTCCCCAGGGTTAAGACCATGTAGTTATCGGCCTTGATATGCTGTAAAGACTCGAAGAAGTATCGTGCACCTTTACGCTCATCCCTCAAATCAGCGGCTACAAACAGAATGACTCTCTTTTCAAGGGGTATTCCTAATCGTTCCCGGCCGGCTATCCTCTCTATAGGGCTGAAGGTTTCCGTATCGATCCCGTTAGGAATGACCTCGATACGGAACTCGCCCAAATAGGATTCTTTGGCCCTATCCGCAAGCCATTGCGAGGGAAAAACGATAACAGGGTTCCACCCACGTGTGAAAGCAGCCTTCTTCTTTCTCCACATAAAGGCAGAGGTATCTAGATAGGTCTTTGGATAACGGGATAGATCGGGACAGTGCCCACAGCCTGTCTTCCAGCGATCACACTCAAACAAGTAGGCACAGCGCCCAGTTAGGGGCCATCCATCATGCAAAGTCCAGACTACGGGAATCCCTATGTTGCCTAGCTCGCTCGCGAGCTTCAAATTCAAGTAATAGCCGTGGATATTGTGAAGGTGGACAACATCAGAAGTCCAATTCTTGATCAGGTGGAACAACCGGTGAGTAGAAAAACAGCTCCCATATCCTTGTAGACCTGTAGATCGAGTTTGGAAAGCATGGAGGTATACTTCTAGCTGGCAAGCAAACCTGAGAACTTTCTCACCCTTGACTCTCGGCCCCCTGCCATATGCGAAATAGCTTTGGAATCCGGGAGCGGCGTTCAGGGCATTGTGTAGCGTTTTGGCTATTCGCGCTGCACCCCCACGGTGATATTCGGTGTTCACCAGCAACACTTTCATATATGCTTCTCCTGCCCGGATCCAATAGCGTCTAGAAAGACTCCAGTCGAACGGTCGATACTAAATTCTCGGCCGACATGGTCACTTATGGCCTCCCTCTGGGCGTAGATCTTCTCGATCCGCTCTTTGGTCTCTCGAATCAGCATTCTTAGCAAGCTCCAGAAATCTTCGAGCGATAATCTTCCAGGAAAAGTGTTCTTCAACTACTCTTCGTCCGCCTTGCCCCATCTCTCGTCTCAAGTTTTCATCGGCCAGCAGTTGCCTCATTGCTCGACAAAGATCCTCCATGTCTCCCTCTTTATAAACGAGACCATTTTCCCAAGCAACTCGCTCAGCCGCTGCTGGATTATCTGCTACAATTAAGGGAAGCTCGCAGCTCATGGCTTCCCATTGAGTAATACTGACCTCCCTTGGCCATATTCCGATATCCGCAGCCGAATAATACTTTGGAAGTTCAGCATTAGGAACCACGCCAGCCCAAATAAAGCTTTCAGCAAGTCCAACCGCGGAAAGATCTTTTGTAATCTGTTCTCTGTATTCAGTAGGTCCACTCCCTACTATCAATACTCTTAATTTTAGCTCTGGGGTCTCCTTTAACATATACTGAAGTACTCTAGCTAGAAGATGTACCCCTTTTTCAGGGGTCACTTTGCCCGCATATACAAACACAACTTCATGGGGACCAATGCCTAACTCGGAGCGCGTTTTCATTCTGCTATCTTGATGTCGCTGGAAGCACCCAGTATCTACCCCTAAGGGTATCATTTGTATTCGATGGGGTGGAATTCCGTAACTTGTTTCCATGTATTTTTTTGTCGTATCTGAAACTGCAATAAGAGCATCACCGGCTTTAAGGATCAAGTGTCTGAACAAGTGCCTATAAGTACTCCGGAATAATGAGCTCAACTTGCTTTTGCTCGCTATTCCAATCATGTGACAATCGTATATAAGGGGGGTCTTTCGCTTGCTTCTGAGTTTCCATCGAGCAATGCGGAAGCCCGTAATCGAGGATATGCCGTGGACAAATATCACATCTGAGTGAATGCTCTCTATTTCTTGTTTGAGTCCTTTGAGCCACACCCGATGCCAACCTTCAAAGCGCGCCTTCAGCCGATGGATAGTAACCCCTTCTTCTTCATATATTCCCGGGGTTAGCTGACGTGGCCCAAGGAGAGGGCCTACTGTCTCTTCATAGTGTGGGAACGGATAGTATCGGTCTGAGGTGATTACATGAACTTCGTGCCCTAATTGGCTATGTTCTCTTGCGAGGAAGGTCTCCTGATAGCCAAGTTGTGGCTGAAAGTAATCTATTACATGAATAACGCGCGTAGCGCACCTCCTACCCAAGTTCCCCGCATACGATTGTGCGATTCAGTTTCGCGTATTTCAGAACCACAGCTACAGATACCCACCATGGGATTGTTAAATATAGAGTACTGAAAATTATTCCTGCACCTACCAAGGACAGCGCACTTCCTACCACTATTGAACCTGCGAACGGAGCAAGAAGCATGGAATGTGATTTTACTGCGAGTATCACGGACTTCCAAGTTATCAATCCTACAAACAGAAAAGATAGAATACCTGCTAATATGCCGCTCTCCGAGGCTATCCAAAGAAAAAGGTTATGTGCCTGACTGCTTTTGTATTTTAAAGCGCTCTCGCTTGCGAAGTATTTCCCAGCCTCAGCGGAGAACCTTCCCGTCCCCACTCCTACAATAGGATACTCTCTTATCATATCAATCGCAGCTTTGTAAAGGTATACTCGTCCTGAGGTAAAGGTTTCCGTACCGGTTACAATTCGGAACCAGGTGCTAGTTTGCGGAGCATATACTAGCCCGATAAGCAAAGCCATTACCACTACCAAAAAAACGGCTAGCCTCCTAGAGAATGAATAGATCACCAGTCCAGCCCCCAAAAGGGCTGCAACCAATGCGGAGCGTGCTAGAGTATTTACTATAGCTATCAATAGGAATACATTCACTAATACTCCACCAACCCACGCTGCTCTTCGCTTTTTATATAGTTGCACTGTCATCCCAACAAGAAAGGGAAGGCTTAAAGCTATGCTTACTGCAAACGAGCCTCTTCCGAATGATAGACTCATCCTTTCCGGCAGGTTTTGGAAGTAACTCCCAGGTGTTGAGAAAGGTTGTATTAGATGAAAGCTGATCAGGGCGGCATAAGCCACCATTATGATGACCGGGGCTGCGATTCCCTTAGCCATGCGAGCGGTATAGGATTTCGCCCCCACTATATTATATGTTACTATTAGTATTAGAACGGGCGCTAGAAAATACCGAAGAAATAGGTCCAAATTCTTTATGATATCACTAGTGAACAACGTCCTAAAGAAAAGCACGGGTAACAACGTGAATAACACTACTACCGTTGGGTCTCTTAATATTCGGAGGCTTTTTTTCTCCATCAAAATATATAGCGAAAAATACCCTAATAGGCTAACAAAGATCACATCCTTGAAGACAGAGACCCACAAAACGGAGATACCCGGCAACCAATATACAGGCGCTGTGACTAACAGTATCAGAAGTGCTGCCCTATTTATCGCTCTCATACCCATCCTATCGCTCACTCCACTCCTTCTAGGCAAAGGCCTGATCATCAATCCTTGCCACCGTTGTTAGTGAACTCACTCTCGGCCGTCCGATTAAGTATCACCAGCACTTTCTTGGCTGCTACGTCCCATATGTATAGCTTCTCAACTATTTGCCGCCCCCTCTCGCCCATGCGCCTGGCTTCCTCAGGATGGTTCAATAGATCAATAATCGCTTCTGCAAGCGCATCCGGCTGTTCGGGAGGAACGAGGCGAGCTGCTTCCGCAAGTCCCTCGCATTCTATGGGGACATCACTGATGACCACTGGCCGAGCACAAGCCATGTAGCTATATAACTTTAATGGGGACACTTCTACTCGTAGGTACCTTCTTTCGAAGGGAGCCATGCATATCTCAGAAACAGCAATATATAAGGCCGCCTTCGTCAGCGGTTGGAACCCCGTGAAGAGGATGTGTTCCTCCATGCCGAGCCGCCGAACTTCTTTCTCAAGCCCTTTACGCAATGGCCCGTCGCCCACCAGCAAAAGCCGCGAATCAGGAATCTGTTTAATGACTTTTAAAAAGGCCTCTATTAGGACCTCAAGACCCCTCCCAGGATAAAAATGTCCAACATAACATATGAACCTATTTCCAAGAGATAATTTAAGTTTTTCTCGAGCCTCCGTGGAATCCCGAGGGTGGTAGACTTCCAGGTCTACCGCATTGGGCACAACAAAGGTCTTCTGAGCAATCGCGGAAAAAGAATTCACTATGTTCTGCCTCAGTCCTTCTGTCGGCACGATAACACTCTTCGCCAATCGATATGCAACACCTCGGATTCTGCGAAGGCAGAGATGCCACCACCTTTCGATACCGATGAGCTTCCCAAGTTCCAATGCCCAGTCTACTCCATTCTCTTCTACAACACTTATCAATCGGAAGACCTTTGCAACCAAGAAAGGAGTCAATAGCAACGTTCCTCGCCGGACATATACCGCGGCCTTCCTTGTCCATATATCTTGTTGTTGTAACAGGTAGGTTGCCAAAGCTAGTTCGTAGGTCAAGACCTTCAGTGCTCGAGGACGGGGAATCACAGCCAAGTAACGAACGGGAAAAGGCAGCTCACCATGAGTTCTTCCATGCTTGGGAGCTACTACTACAACCTCAATTCCCTGACGGGTTAAACCCTTGGCTAAGCCAATAACGTGCAATATCCCACCAGCTCGGCCGCTCATATCTAACTGGTGGATCAGGTAAACCTTCTCAATCTTCCCTGCTCGCCTCAAGTCAGCCCCCTCCCATTCATAAATTCCCTCATCCATAACTCAAAATTGAGCCATCGCCAAAGCCTGTTCGTCGTCAAGCCCGTTTGATTGTCGTAGAATCCTTGCACGGCCACACGAACCTTCTCCCAGTCCAAGAACGAGTAAGTCTTGAGTTGTGAGCAACATAGAGTATCAAGAACCAGCTCCTTCAGCGGGCCACGCAACCACCTTTCCTCTGGGGCATCAAACCCGACCTTCCAATGCCTTGTTCGAACCTTATCGGGCAGAAGATCGCCAACCGCTTCACGAAGGATCCACTTCCTCACTCCCTTGCGTACGAGGAGCTCGGGCGAAAGCGTCCATAGGAACTCGACAACTTCGTGATCCATGAACGGCATGCGAACCTCCACTGAGTGAGCCGCAGCGTTCCTCTCTATCGCACGAAACTGAGCCGGAAGAATGTTCACGAAATCGCTAAACTGGTACCGATCGAACCAATCATTGACCGGCAGTTACCCGGTCTCCAATCTCTCGATCGCCTCTCGTCGAAACGCATGCGGCAGTTCCTTGCTGAGCCATTGCGTACCGGTATGGCCTGACAGCTCACGCGCCCGAAGCTTCAACCGATCAGGAATGACAGCATAGATGGCATGTTGAGCAAGGCGCCCCATGCCTCGATGTCCAAGCCGCCGCAATCCGGCCACATGACGGCTCAAGCTCACGAACCGAAGTGATCACACGAGGTACCCTAGATACGCGCCCAGGTCATACTGCGCCCCGACCATCTGGCCATCTGCACCTGAGCCGTCGAGAAGCACGCGGACCCCCTCGCGCTGAGCTGCTTCGCAGAGCATCCAGCTTCCGTATGCGCCAATCGTCGCAATCGGTTCTTCTTGACTTCTTATGAGCTCGCTTAGATCGTCAATCAAGCTCTCGCCTGATGGCCAGACCAGTGTTGACTTGCAGTGGGCCTTCTCCACAACCGCGTCAACGTAGTATCCCTCGTCACGTGGAAAATCGGGGTACCGAACCGAAAAGGTCCGAGGAGAACTGAGAGAATCCATGCCCGTCTCTTCCCTGCCTAGGGCCGAAGCGACGCACACAATTGAGGACGAGTCCAGACCACCGCTCAAACTGAATCCAGCCAGAGCCTCACCGCGGGCTCTCAGCCGAACAGCGTTGAACAGTACCGTACGAAACTCCTCCGCCTTCGCGTCTTCTTCCCCGCGTAAACGTTCTCCCTTTCTCTCCAGACTCCAGTAGTTCGCGAAATGCAACCCGTGATCCGTTAGATCGAGCGTCATGCTGTGGCTCGGCAGGAGGCGCTTCACACCGGCATAGAACGTATGTTCTTGCCAGTCGCACCTGTTGAGTCCCAGATAGAGGTACGCACTGGCGCCGTCGAGTTCGGCGGAAACGCCTGCAGCCATGAGTGGGGCGATCTCCGACGCGAAGACGAATCGCTTGCCGTCGTAGTGGTAATGGAATGGCTTAATGCCGAATCGATCCCGACAACAGAATAGCTTGCGCTCTCGTCCATCCCAGATGGCGAAAGCCCACACGCCGTTGAACCGTTTTACGCAGTCCTCACCCCATTCTTCATACGCGTGTAAAACTACCTCTGTATCACTACCCGAAACAAAGTGATGTCCGTGCCCCAAGAGGTCAGTCCTCAGGTTTTGGGAATTGTAGATCCTACCATCACAGACTATCCAGATATCTCCACTCTCATTGCAAAGAGGTTGATGTCCTGCTGGTGATAGGTCGATGATCGAAAGGCGCCGGTGGGCCAAGCCTATCATATATCCCAGGGGTCCCACTATTCCTTCCGAAAGCCTGTCTTCCGGGGTGTACCGAAGGTTTCTGTGGAAAACCTCGGGCGATGTGTCTTTTCCTCCAAATGCCGTTGAATCTCCTCCAGGAGAGGCTAGTAAGTATCCTTCGTCATCCGGTCCCCGGTGTCTTTGCATCTCTGCCATAGCTCTAAGCCTCACGGGCTGGACACTCTTACCATCCAAATGGACTATTCCTGCAATCCCCGACATTCCTCATCCTTTACCCTTCTCGAACTGTTCCATAATTTTAGCACACTTGACTCCCTCATTTTCTCGCCTTTCGCAGCAGCCCGTACCAGCTGCAAAATAAGCAAAAAGACTGTGAGATAAATCATGTCCGCAACCTACCGATGATTGAGCTTATTAACCTAAGAGCCCTCTTGATTCTACACAATTGGTTATACATCCATTGGCTGTTTGGATAATCCAGATGAGATCTCGTAGGGAGGTTTATGATTCTATCAAACTCTTCCTCAATTAGGCCTAGTTTCTTAAACACATACTCTTTTTCCTCTCGAAGCTCTTTGGGAGCGTATAGTGGTTTACTTAGCTCATCTAGCGCTTGCTCTCTCGTTATCTGGCCTGAACAGATCAATGTGGACAAATGGGCCTTCCTTTTATCAATGTTAAACTTTGTAGGCAGGATGTATCGCTGATAGAAACGTGTGAATATTGATTCGCAATGTTTTCCGCCGTAATTTTTCCAACCAAGCTCACGTTCTAACGTTTTAACAGCTTCTTGCCTGTTGTAGTCGATATGGTTTAGGATATAAATATACTGGACATTACGGATGCGCTGCCTTATTTTGCTTCTGAGCGATCCGTATGTTGGAAATGTCTTAAGCTTTCTCTGACCAAACCTCTTTTGTATTTCCCTGATGTTCCTAATATCCCACTTCATATAAACCCATGATTTCGGCATAATAGCTTCTGTGACGAAGTTACTACCACTCAATATATGCTTAAGCCCTCTTTCTTTTGCTACATCAAGCATTACTGCTACAATAGCATGATCGGTGAGCATCTCGATGTCTATCACGGATGCCTTCAAAAAGGACAATTGCAAATCTTTGAACTCCTCCCAATCGACTCGATAAGTGTACAAATCTAGATCCAATTTCTGGACAATGCTTTCAATATTTCCGGCAGCAAGTTCTGTATCCCATCCATTATCAAAATGCACCGCCAGTGGGCGCAAACCTAACTTTCGTTTGGCATAATAAGCAACAAAGGAGCTGTCAACCCCTCCACTAAGCCCCAGAACACTATCGTATTCCTTAGCTCTTCCATATTTCTTAATCTCGCTAGCAATCTGCTGGAGCTTTGCCTCTCCATCTTTTCCAGAGAACAGGAGCCTGGCAGCTCGTTCATGATATTGCTTGCAGTGGTTGCAAATGCCGTCGCGATCAAATTCAATATCGGGATCGGTCGTATCCATGACACATTTCTTGCACACTCTTTCACTATTATTCACTCCAACCTCCAAATCACCTACAAATGCTTAAAAGTGGACCTTCAGTAAAACGCTTCCTTTTAACCTACCGGAAACACCTTGTCCTTTGAAATATGCTTTTACCCCCTCTGGGCATTTTGTTCTCCAAGTGCTCACCAAAGAGAAGTGACACAACCGTATTGGTCAACCCAACGCAGACTTTCTTGCTGCTCCGCTCGCCCCTTTCCCCGTGTGCACAATCTCATTTATAGTATTATAAATGTTGTTTAAAGCATTGCTTCGGAAAAACTTCTCGGCATCAATATTCACTGTTGCCAGTTCGTTTTTTTTAATCTTAATCTGTAACTCGTCAACTGATGAAACTAGTTCCGCATAATGATTCTCAATCAGGGCTTCTGCAGATTCAACCCCTGATAGGTCTAACAGGTAGGTTTTTAGACCAAAACCCAATCCCTCATAGATTGCTGTTGAATTACCCCCTATCTGGATCTTTGATTCAGCAAACAACTTATACAACGGAGGGTTGTCGCTGTCAATGACTTTGATTTTTGTCCCCATAAGCCACGGGTATTCCTTTCGCCAGCGCGCATACTCACCCGGGTGAAGTTTATAAATTATCTTAAGCGAAAAATCCTCTCTTTCGCTAAGCTCAACAGCGAATTTGGATATCTCTGCCCCTATCGTACCTTGAGAAATAAAAAGCAATTGGTCTTTTCTATGAATATGAGCATATTTCTCCTTCTCTTTTTCAAAATAAGGGTAGCCGACACTAAAAATTCGTTCTTTGCCTATCGGAAACTCTACACTCTCTTTCCAAAAATCACCGAAAGCGAAGAAATAATCCGGAAATGTGCGCTTTACTCTTTTGGGGCCAGGATATGAGTAGGCTAAATGATATTCGCCCAACGTACCGTGTTGCAGCTCAACCGCAGGGATATTCAAATCTTTACATGCTTCAATAAACGTTTCTCTTCCGTAGCTATTATCTAAGAGAACGACCTTGGGCCCAACCCTTCTTAGTAATCTCCCGTAGAGCGACAAGGTGGCCTTTCTAGTAAGTAAATGTTGTCCGACCATTTCTTTTAAATCAATTTTTACATTAAATACAGCGCTGATTTTCTTCTGAAGATCTTGCAATAAGCCCGCTTCCTTACTTCCAAATGCAACTCTAACCAACCCAAGTCTGCGTTTCATGGCTGCTAGGCAATTGATAAGATCCATATACCGGATGTTTTCGCTTTTGGCCGGAGTGTAATGCATACCTAAGTAAGGAGACTCGAAATACGCAACGGCTTCATCTAGATTGTCAATGATTGGGTCGTAGTAAATGTCCCACCATTTCCCGTCTTCTTCCAGTTTGCGTCGTGCACAGCCCCAAATGAGAATATCCGCGGGAGGAGATAGGCAAGGATTCTTCATTACCAGGTTTTTTGTACACCGGGAAGCACTTCTGACTCGATTCGCAAGCGTGCGCTCCAACTTCGTATGTGCCTGTCCACTGACCCCAACTCCTTCGAGAATCTTTCTGTGAACGCCAAACCTCACCCGTTCCCAGAAATAGACGCCATCGATTCGCTGGTCAAATAGATCAAGGTCTTCCTCCATCCAGAGAAACGCTTCAGTAAGGGATTTAAAGGTCATTTGGGAGATCCTTTCTCTGTCCATCATGCTATCTCTCTTGAGCGATTAAGAAGCTCCCTCGCTTTCTTCAGCTCTTGAAGGGAAACAACCTTGAGCAAAAACATGCCAGCCAAGAAGGCTGCAACTATGCCAGTTTTTATCATCATTGGGATAACAATCCCCTGAAAGTGCAAAGCATTATTCACAAAGTATACCCCAGCCACCAAGAGTCCTACACTGGCCACCCTGCGGTAGTTGTATGGAATCCGATAGTATCGCTGAGCAAAATAATGAGTTAGGACAAACAACAAAGCAAATGATGCAACCGTGGCGTAAGCTGCTCCCATCATACCGAAACTTGGTATCCAAAGGAGATTCAGCCCAATATTAGCAGCAGCCGCTATCCCCGTCAAGAAGGGCATGATATAGGTCCTCTTTGTGTAGAATATCGGTGCCACGCTCATAAAATACCACCCTTCAAAAAGATAACCGACCGCCACTGCAGGAACCACCACATATGCTTCATGAAACTCCTTAGCTGCCATAATCAGTATTACTTCTCTTGAGAAGAGCATTACACCGACTGCCAATGTAGCAACAACCATTGAATAAAGCGTAAACATTCTTGAGAAGATTTCCTTGGCGTTTGTCTTGTTCTTGGCCGTATCATAGAAAATCGGACTCCAAGCAGAGTTTATTGCGAAAACGATAAGGCTCATTACCATCCCTACTTGGTAACCAAGACTGTACAACCCTACTTCGGAGAGTGATGTCATGCGCTCAAGCAAGAGCCTATCCATCATTCCGAGCACCCATCCCGATAACAAATGGGGAACGAGGGGTAAACCAAACTTCAGGGCATTACGCAACTTTGCCTTCGAAAAGGCGAGCCTAGACTCCCGGAAAGTCAACCCCAGAAAGAGAACAAAGAACACAAGGCCGGCCAAAAAGCTGCCTTTAATCTGACCCAATGCCCCTTGTTGCAACACTGTAACGAAATAGATTATCACCCCAAGGGAGAGCAAGAACTTTCCCAGCTGCAAGGCAACGTAATGGCCTGCTTGTTCTCGAGCCCTATATAGGCTCAATAGTATGCCGCCAGTTGCTCCAAAGAGCGCTGTCCACAGAGTTAGTCTAATATACGGATGGAATGGAACATGTGAGAAGAACGCATCAAAAAGCGGTCTGCCCCAAAGAGACAATATCGAAACGATGGGAACACCCACCAGGAGGAAAAACAGGAAGACGGTCCCAAGGTACTCCCGAACTTCCTCTTGGGAGTCAACATAGTCATAGTAATGCCTTACAACCGCCCCCCGAAGTCCCATTCCCAAAAGTATCCCTAGAATAGAGGACACGGAGCTTGCCACTGCGACAATACCGTAATCACTGGTCGTCAAGAATCGCGTGTAGACAGGGATAAGAAGAAAACCAATGACCTTTTGGCTAAGACTTCCAACTCCATAGGTAAACGACCCTTTGATGAGGCGCTTCAGTATCGATAGCATTTGCGAAAGCAAACCTGGTCCCGAGAGTTTACGCCCATGTCACCCGGATCCAGTACGTTGTTGAGTAGCTATTTGGCTGTTGATCTTTTGAATCTCTTCGTCTGTAATCCCCACCGAAGATGGGAGACTCAAACCTTGGGTATAGAGCTTATCAGCGACCTCGACCGTGAAAGCCTGACAATCCTCATAAGGAGGCAGAGAATAAATTGGATGCCAAAATGGGCGGCTTTGGACACCTCTTTGCTGTAGTTCTTCCATCAATTTCCGGCTACTCATTCCATACATAGCTTCATCCACCAGAATTGTATAAAGCCAATAAATCGAAAAAGCCCATTCAGCCTCGCGCATGGGTCTCAGCCCTGGGATATCCTTGAACGCTTGTGTGTACGTCTCGGCAATCCTCCGCTTAGCCGCGATGTACTCGTCCAACTTCTCTAACTGAGCCACTCCCATCGCAGCCTGTATGTTGGTCAGTCGGTAGTTGTAGCCAATTTCATTATGGACATATTCCACTGGGTCGTCCTTGGCCTGGGTGGTGAGATATCTGGCCTTGCGTGCCCACGCCTCGTTGCCAGTGACGATCATGCCACCACCACCGGTGGTGATGATCTTGTTGCCGTTGAAGCTGAAACAGGCAATGTCGCCCAGGTGGCCAACCATGCGCCCTTTGTATTTTGCCCCCAGGCTCTCCGTAGCATCTTCAATTACCACTAGGCTGTATTTGCGTGCAATCTCCAAGATCGGGTCCATGTCGCAGGGGTGACCCAAAATGTGCACGGGGAGAATAGCCTTGAGACGTCGCCCGGTGATCTTGTTGTAGAGAGAACCGTCGCGCCATTGGCACTCCTTCTCCAAGAAATCAACGACCTTCTGTGGATCCATCTGCCAGTAAGTAGGCTCCGCGTCTATAAAGACAGGCCAGGCTCTCACGTAACGAATCGCGTTGGCCGGAGAGATGAAGGTGAGAGTAGAGACGAGTACTTCATCATCAGGCTGTACACCAACAACCAGTAGAGCAATGTGTAGCGCAGCCGTACCGTTGACCGTAGCGACGGCGTGTTCTATGCCCACGTATGCTGCCAGTTCCCGCTCAAAGCGATCTACGAAGGGGCCAACGGACGACACCCAGTTGGTATCCAGGCACTCCTTAATGTATTTCCACTCGTTGCCGCGAATTTCGGGGACACAGAGCGGGGTAAAACCTTCTGCCGCGGGAGCACCAGGTTCAAAGCACGTAGACATCGGACCGATACCTTTCTCGATGCTGCCGTATCCACTCTATTGTACGCTCCAGCCCTTCTTCCAAACTAATCGCAGGTTTCCAGCCAAGCAGTGTGCGCGCCAATGTGTTATCCGCTAGCAGACGTTCGACTTCACCCTTATCAGGACGCACTCGCCTTTCTTCGCTGTCGATATCAATAGGTCGTCCAATTAAACGGATGATTAGCTTGGCTAGGTCGCCGATGCTGATCTCACGCCCCGAACCCAGGTTTATAGTCCGGCCGATTGCTTCTGGGTTTGCAGCCGCAAGCAGGAACCCGTCCACAGTGTTGGATACGTAATTTAGGTCGCGAGTGGGGTGAAGATTGCCCAAGCGGACACCGTTGCCTGTGAGACACTGCGTGATAATCGTGGGGATCACAGCACGAGCCGACTGGCGTGGGCCGAACGTGTTGAACGGTCGCACGGTGACCAGTGGTAAACCGAAGGACAAGTGAAATGCCTCAGCTAGTTTATCAGCGCCGATCTTTGTGGCCGAATAAGGAGATTGTCCTTGCAAGGGGTGATCTTCGTCAATGGGAACATAGCGTGCCGTACCATAAGCCTCGCTGGTTGAAGTATGAATCACCCTCTCTACGCCTAACTCGCGCGCGGATTGTAATACGTTAAGAGTCCCTTCTATGTTAGTGCGTACGTAGGAAACGGGCGCATGATATGAATACGGAATTCCGATCAGAGCAGCTAGGTGGAAAACAATCTCCGTATCTCGCATCGCTTGACAGACACTGTCTCGGTCACACACATCACCAGCAACCACTTCAATATCATTGCGAACCGGCGACTCGTCCAGCCAACCCCAGGATCCAAGGGAATTGTAATGCACAAGAGCCCGAACACTGGCACCTGTCTCCACCAGCCGTTCCGCCAAGTGACTGCCGATAAATCCGCCTGCCCCGGTAACAAGAACTTTCTTGTCAGCCCAGTTAAAATCAGACTCTTTCACTTTGTGCATCCTCCTGAGCCTGTGTGTAGTCCGCAGGCTGACCAATATCCAACCAGTACTCCACGATTGGAAAATTTGCGACAGGACGCTCCTCTTTGAGCAGCCGCTGGATGAGATCAGTCATGTCAAAGTGCTGGCCTTTAGGAATGTAGCGAAGCACCGAAGGTTCCAGCAGATAGATGCCGCCGTTAACAAAGAAGCTGAGAGAAGGTTTTTCAACCAGCTCTCGGACGAAGGCACCATCACTCTCAATCACCCCATAGGGCATCTTAAGGTCATACTTACGCACTGCAACGGTTAGATCAGCCTTATGCTTTTGGTGATAGGCTAACATAGCACGGAAATTCATTTGCGTAAGGATATCGCCGTTAATGACCAGCACCGGTTCCTGCGGTGCCTTCATCAATCCGAGAGCCCCGACCGTGCCTAGTGGACGATCTTCATTGATATAGTTCAACTCAACACCAAAATCTTGTCCGTCACCAAAATGATCCGAGATTTGTTGGCCCTCGTAATGAGTTGTGATGTTAACCTGCCGGATGCCTGCTCGGCTCAGTTGCTCGATGATCCGCTCCATCAACGGCCGACCATTTACAGGTAACATTGGCTTGGGCAGCTCTTCTGTCAGGGGACGCAGTCGGGTTCCATAACCGCCTGCCATGATCACAGCTTGCAAAGGCAACACCTGGTCGGGCAACAGCTCGTCCCAAGTCACCAAGTCAACTACACGTCCTCCCTCATCTAGCAAAGGGACCTGACGCACACTACGCTCCTGCATCAGTTGCAGCAAGGCGACCCGCTCAGTTCCGATCGGCGCGGTCACTGGCTGGTCATAAGTCGAACCAGCCTTGCGAGCCAGTAATTCAGTAACAGGTGCTTCAAGGTTAACCTTCGCCAGGATTGCCCGGCGAATGTCGCCGTCGGTAACGGTACCGATCAGATGGCGCTCCTCGTCCACGACCAGGGCAATGCCTTTAGCATTGCGATCAATACACGCCATCACCTCACGGACGGAACTGTCGGGAGTCACCAGGAACTCGGCTGGTTGCACCATTACTTGGCAACCCTCTTGCTGCTGACTATCCCCCGTAGCTCTGCCACTTGTCGCCGGAGCTGATGGACAGTCTCGATAAGGTTAACACCAAACCGGGTACCGACCCGGAAATTGGGGTCTTGCTCAAACTCGTCTTCACCTTCAAATTGTACTCTTTCTAGAATTAGGGTCGAGTCACCTGTCTTTACTCTTACTCCTTGGCCTGGTATCACTTCAACTATTTCTCCGGGGGTTGCAATGTATTTCGGCCAACTCGGATTGTAGCGTGCACACCAGATAATCAAGGTTCGATCGCCCAACACGGTTCGTGCACCTGGGCCTGGATGAGTAATTGCCCGAATCTTGTTATAAATATTCAAACTTGTGTCACTCCAGTCAATCCATTCATCGCCAGGAATACGCCTACTGAAATAGCTCCCTTCAAGGTGTGCCTGTGGTTGCCTATTCACCTCTTTCTTCTCAATAAGTGCTACAGCCTTGACCAATAAGTCTGGGAGGGCTTCTTGAACCTTCTCCAACACGGTTCCATAGGTGTCATCCCAGCTGATAGGCAGGACACTCTGGAGAATGATGTCACCTGTATCAATTCCTTCGTCTACGTAGTGAACCGTGAGCCCAATCTCTTGCTCATTGTTGATGATAGCCCAGTTGATCACATTGCGTCCCCGGTAGTAAGGCAACTTCCCGGCATGACCGTTGATGAATCCTAACGGGGCGGATTCAATGATGGCCCTACGTAAAATTTGATCGTAGGACATCGAAATGTTGAGATCTGGCTGCGGTGAACGTACCCAATCCACAAACTCTGGAGCATTGACACGATCCGGAGAATGTACGGATATACCTGCACTGTGAGCTAGTTTAGCTAAAGTATTATCGGAAGGCTCACGCCGCAAAATGACAGCCTGCACCTGATGGCCCTCATCTAACAACTTTTCCAAGGTATTCGTAGCCCAAATCCCGTCACCAAAGTAGATAATGCGCAGCATCAGAATCACTTCCTGTCATGATTGTTGCCTTAGTCGGACATCCGAACCGTCATAGAAGCGCTTTTGAAGAAGCCTCCCATTGAGTTCTAGGCCTTTTAACTTATCCACAACTCTTTCTGCAGCGTGACCGTCACCATATCGGTTAACCATGCCTGAAAGAACGGCACGAAACTCCGGAGAAGTAGCTTTCTCGATACCTGCTAAGATCTCCGCGCGTGTGCAGCCAACATCAATGACGTTCTTTCCACTCGTCCGCCCTCGCTGACGATTGCCAACATTCACTGCGGGGAGACTAAAGGAAGCGGCCTCAATAATTCCACTGGATGAATTCCCCACCATCGCCGTAGCTAGAGCCATAGTACTGAAGTACCCTTGTGTTCCCAAGTTCTCGATTTCTTTGGAATCAGGGTGCTTAGACAAAAACTCCTCGATTAGTCGGCGAATTACTCTCCCTCCCGTATCAGCGTTGGGCATGGTAAACAGCACCGGTAAGCCAATTGCATCTAAAGCCGCCAACAATTCTCTGATTTGCCTCTCTGTCTGCTCATACTCCAAGGTAACGGGGTGATAGGTTACCAGTAAGAACTTTTCTGGCAATGTTATGCCAAACCGGTCTGTGAATTCTTCACGGTTTAACAAGCGAGTTGTAGGAAGATTATCTAGACTCAAAGCGCCACATGTCACAACTCGCCACGGCTCTTCACCCAACTGAATTACTCGCTTCGCGTAGACATCCGTGCTCACAAAATGCAAATGGCTTAACTTGGTCATAGAATGGCGCAGCGCATCATCTATAGCTCCTTGAGTCAATTCCCCGCCATGGATATGAGCCACCGGGATTTTGAAAGGCAGTGCAGCAACGGCCGCAGCGTGCATTTCAAAGCGGTCACCCAACACAACCAGGATGTCCGGGCGCAAGCGCGCATAGGCCTGCGCGTAACCAATCGTACCTAGACCCATAGACTTGGCAATGCCTTCAGGCGTATCAGACGAGAGCAACATCTCTACTCGCTCGCCGATCTCAAACCCGTCGTCCTCAATGGCTTTAACCGTTAATCCAAACTCTGGCGAAAGATGCATCCCGGATACAATCAAGTGAAGCTTTAGGTCAGGATCTTGTTGGATTCGACGCAGCAACGGTAGATAGATACCATAGTCTGAGCGCGCTACTGTGACTACACCGATGGTTCTTGTGGCTTTGTCCAAGGCATGTTTCTTCTGAGGCGGTGGAGTCACTGAAGGTCCCCCCATTCCAGGATAGCCCCTGCCTTTAAGGGGCGAGTAGCTTTGCGTCCCTCTACATAAGAGATAAGGTTAGGTGGGATTCCGCCAGCCGGTCGCAGTGCAGTCAACATACTGGCTTGGATAAATACTCCTTCAGGGACATCCTCCCTAAGCACGAGGCTCCTCCGGGCCACACGTCGAGTGTCCTCTTCCGAATATGCTGGCATTTTGCGCCCATCGCCCAATGCCTGTTCTACTTTTCGAATGCCATCAACCATTGCCTTAAGTTCTGCTGGCTCCAAAGACGCCCTGTGGTCCGGTCCGGGAAGACCTCTGTCGATCGTAAAGTGCTTTTCGATCACACAAGCTCCCAAAGCTACCGCTGCCAACGGCATCTCAATGCCAAGTGTATGATCGGAATATCCGACAGGGACTTGAAAGGCTGTAGCCATTGTTTGGATTGCTCGCAAGTTGGTGTCAACGGGATCGGCTGGATAATTAGAAACACAGTGCAATAATACCAACTGTTCATTGCCCATGTCCCAAACTACTCTTACAGCTTCATCTACCTCACTCAAGTATGACATGCCCGTAGACATAATTAGGGGCTTGCCCTTCTGGGCGATATGCTTCAGGAAGGGGTGATTGATCACCTCACCAGACGGGACTTTGAAAACCGGAACACCTATACTATCCAAAAAATCAACGCTGTCTTCGTCGAAAGGAGTAGACATAAAGATGGTACTGCGCTGATCACAGTATGCTTTCAGCTCTCGAAAGGCTTCGTACGGGAGCTCCAAACGTCGTACCATTTCTAGCTGCGATTCTGCAGGGTCAGTAGTGCTCTTCTGGTATGTCGCCTTTGGCGCACGCGAGGAGACGACCTTCTCGGCCTTGAAGGTTTGAAATTTCACGGCATCGGTTCCTGCCTTTACAGCTGCATCCACCAGACGCTTGGCCATCTCCAGACTGCCGTTGTGGTTCACGCCGGCTTCGGCGATGATGAAGACAGGCTCATTCGGGCCTACTCTTCGTTTGCCTATCGCGAGCGTCTCAACACACATGAACGTCCTCCTTATCTTCAACTGGTTTCGCGGGCAAAATCTGCCCTGGATATCGGCCGTGCGGCAGCTCAGAGTTCCACCTGTAAAAGGCGATCAAGACATCACACCATGTCCTCGCCGGGAGTACAGGCTTACCGGGAAACATAGCGGGTTCTTGGTCATACACAACCCAGCTATCGAGCATGTAAAATGAGACCCTTGTATGCGTTCGGTTCATAGGTTCTGCCCTTCGTGTTCTCGTGATCAGATTTAGAACAAGCCAATGGCTCCATGTCTGGCACGATGCTCTCTATCCTTGGCAGAAAGGTTAAAATACGCATCAGATAGTGGTCCATATAGTGCCCTTATCTTGGATTCCATCTCCGCTTGAGAAGGCGGTCGGTAAGCTTTCTTCGTCACTGCCCTCATTTCCCGATATTTCTCTTGAAGCTCTTGGTCTGTAAAGGAGTCGGTTAAATTCACCACAAAGTCTCTAGCATCACCCAGACGCATGATGAAGTCATGAAGGCTTTCTTCCTTTATTCTCCCGGCCTTGATTCCAAAATCAAAAAGTTCAGTTCCCGGATATGGAGTAGCATACATCAGAGAATCTAGGGTCAGATTGTTCTTTATACAGAAATCCACAGTTGCGCTGCAACTTTGTTCATCCTCACCGGGCATTCCCAATATAAAAGATACAGGAATAGGTAGCCCATACTTACGATTCAAATCTGTCGCTCTTTCCATTTGCTCTACGATGATTTTTTTACGCATCGCTTTTAACATTCTTGGTGAACCTGATTCAAAGCCGTAAGATACTGAGGTACACCCTGATTTACGAATTGTTCCGATCAAGTCTTCATCAACGATATTGGCCCTTCCCGTACAGCCCCAGTAAATGTCGGGAAAACACCTATTTCGCACCTCACAGAATTCATAAAGTCTCTTTCTATTTACTATAAACAAATCATCTTGGAAGGATACGAAATCAATTCGATATTTCTCTTTGAGATATAGGATTGCTTCCTTTATAAACTCAACTGAGTGTTGTCTAATCTTATGCCCCCAGGGCTGGTAACAGAAAGTGCAATGATAGGGACAGCCACGCGATGCAATAAAGTCGATATCTCTCCCTAAACCGACTACTGGGTTTGCCAGGTAAACATCCATGGGCAAGAGATCATATGCAGGCAAATCACTTCTTATATCAAGATCATCGATCAAAGGTCTAGGTTCGCTGATCAGTATGCCTTCCTCTGGAACTTTATAAGCTATTCCTTTTATTTGAGATAGATCCGGTTTCTCTTGTTGTTGAAATGCCTCAATTAACTCGATGATTGTAATTTCTCCCTCTCCAGTGCAAACCACATCGACTTTAGAGTTTCTTAGCAACAACTCTGGAATAGGCATGGCTGCACTACCACCGGCCAGTATTATACACTTTGGGTGATACTCCTTGACAATATCAGCTATTCTAATTAGATACTTATAGGTAGGGGTCAACCCACTAATCATAGCCACATCACACGGAAAGTCCTTGATAATGCTCTTGACTTTTCCTTCCGAATACCGATGGGCATTCCAATCGACAAACCTTATCTCACATTTGAAGCGTTTTCGGACAATATTCGCAAGAATAGCCAAGCCGTGCGGAATGTGCCGCGGTTTGTCACTCAGTCTAATGGGCGGATTTACAATTAAAATTTTCATAACGGCACCTCTTTTCGGACATCTAAAGATCCCTTGTCATTTAACGAGGACCGGACTTGGATCGCTCCAAGAGAAACTCTGCCCATAAAAGATCGATGGGGGCATCAACATCGACGGTATCCTCCTGTGACTGTACAACTGCACGCCGATCAGTGCCCAGGAAAGCATTTGTTTCCACAGGAGCTCCTCCCTCGCTTTGCATTAGGATATCGCGGCACACGGCAATGACGGCACCATCTGGATGATATGCAGGAATTAGGTCTTGACGACGATACGATGGCACATGGCATCCTTCTAGTGGGATCGGTCTGTTATCGTCAATCCTGTAAGCCCACTGCGGTGGAGTCCGGTATGGAGCATATGTCTGCACTGAATCGGCACCGGACAAGATCAGCTTATCCACAACTTGATCGATGATCCCCTCCCGCCTTACCGGTACGTTGGCATACAGGGCAACCACAATACCTACCCTATCACCTCGTTGCTCTATCGTACGCACAGCATGTCTGAGCGCCAAGTCCATCGGTGCTGTGTCGGTCGCGTATTCGGCAGGTCTCATGATAACCTCGACACCATGTTCGGCTGCGACTCCAGCTATCTCCTCATCGTCCGTCGAAAGCACAACGCGACTTAACCGGTTTGCACGTAGCGCAGCATCTATTGTATAGGCCATTAGCGGCCTCTTGCACAGGGCTCTTAGGTTCTTACGAGGTATACCCTTGCTGTCTCCGCGGGCAAGGATCACACCCAAGATCGTTGGCATTCTACTTTCCTCCTACCGCCGCCCCATAACAGCGGCCACACAAAAGTGCCGACATCCCGTACAGTCATAAGGATGTTGACAGACTGCACAAACGCTAGCCACACCATCAGCCTGCTGCTCACAGGCCTTTTCTGAATCCATTTGTCTTTCCATTTAGACCCACTATTCAATTATCGAATTCAATAAATGAATTATAGCGCGGCGCGGGTGGTTTATCCAATGTTCGTAAGTTCGTCGTCAGACACAAGGTCCGACGCTCCAGGTAATCTCGCACCCCCTCTCTTCGGATCGTTTCTTCGATCTTCATCTATCCTCCCCCCCAACAAACGTTTGAATTACCTTGACGACATACTCTTGCTCTTCTCCTGCGAGTTCAGGGAACATCGGAAGCGATAGGATCTCGCGGCTTGCTTCCTCGGAGGCGGGGAAATCCCCCTCCTTGCACCCAAGTTCGTAAAAGCATTCCTGCAGATGAAGCGGCAAGGGATAGTAGATAATCGTCCCGATCCCTTGCTCCTTGAGATGTTGCCTAAGGGCATCCCGCTGGCCGTTCTTCACACGGAGTGTGTATTGGTGAAAGATGTGCGTCCGATCTGGAGCTTGATACGGGGTTTCGATGCCACATACGTCATGGAGTATCTCATCGTAGCGGGCGGCCAAGCGCTGCCGGGCTCGGGTCCATTCGGGGAGGTGGGGAAGCTTAGCACGGAGGATCGCGGCTTGCAGCGCATCGAGACGAGAGTTGTAACCAACGCTGTGGTGGTAGTACTTAGACTTGGAGCCGTGCACGCGGAGGATGCGCACCCGCTCGGCGAGCTCGTCATCGTTGGTGATCACCATCCCGCCGTCGCCGCAGGCCCCGAGGTTCTTGGTGGGGAAGAAACTAAAACACCCTAGATGCCCGATGGAGCCGGCCTTAGAAGCTAGTGGCGAGTGGCTAGTAGCCTGTAGTTGGTGGCTTGTAGTGGGTGGAGAATCTTTCAAGCTCTTGCTGTAGTAGGTTGCGCCGATGGCTTGAGCTGCGTCCTCTACTACTGCGATGTCGTACTCTTTGGCGATTGCCATGATCTCGTCCATGTCTGCCATTTGGCCGTAGAGGTGGACGGGGATGATTGCTTTTATTTCAGTGGGTGGTTTGTGGCCTGTAGTCAGTAGCCTCTCTACTTCCGATGAATCGATGTTGTAGGTCTTGGGGTCGATGTCACAGAATACGGGCGTCGCGCCGACGTTGTGAACCACGCCGGCCGTGGCGAAGAAGGTGAAGCTCGGCAAGATCACCTTATCGCCGGGGCCGATGCCAAGCGCGCGGAGCGACAGGAGAAGCGCGTCCGTGCCGCTCGCCACCCCGATGGCGTGGTTGACACCGCAATACTTGGCGATCCCTTGTTCAAACGTCTCCACTTCCGGCCCCAGGATGAATCGGCCCGAGGCGAGTACCCGCTGGATTGCGGTATGGATATCGTCCTTGATGGCATCGTATTGGCGGGTTAGATCCAAGATCGGGATGTTCATTCGTTGTCCTCCAGCTCTTGTACGCCTGTGGCACGTGGCTTGTAGTTCGTAGCTTGTACGGTTGATCGCTTCTCGCTTGTACCTGCCCCTTCGCGATTCCTCAGGTACTGGATGTAGGCGG
>Ga0315533_1000948_pt1 | contig 23347 bp, 16 predicted proteins | sample SalMarSW160130MG_FD_203081 | JGI IMG/M metagenome (GOLD analysis project Ga0315533, IMG submission 203081) | Salt marsh sediment microbial communities from the Plum Island Ecosystem LTER, Massachusetts, United States - Salt Marsh Sediment SW1601-30 ... | reverse complement strand
CTGTCAAAGAGTATCATAAAATCAGTTTCTGATAAATTGCTTGAAGACAACGCCAGAAGTATGGTATCCAGGTTTTTATCCGACAGCAAAAATATTTCCAAAGAAGGTATAGATAAGTTACTGGAAGAAATAGATAAATCTAAATAGTATTTGTCTCTTTCAGCCAAATAATATATGCATTCTATAAAATCTTGACTGTAAAGATTTTATTTCTTTTTGTTTTAAATCTAAATCAGTGAAGTAAATATGTAGAAAATAATTTTATTTTTTGTATTACAAAAGCAATAATTTTTATATAATTTATACTGATAAATATGTTATTTTTAGAAATACTGACAGATTATGTTATACCGGTTATTTACAGCAGTTTCTCGAGTCTTGTCATAGTCCTGTTTGTATTATTTATTTTCAGGATCAAGGACTCAAATATAAGGATACTGTTTTTTTTCCTCCCGCTTGTAAAGCCGTTTATAATCATTGCTGAAAAAATGGATAAAACCTATTCTCAACCAGACCCAGCTATTGGTTCAATCAGGCTGCCTGATCCAAATAATATACTTAAAGTATTCGAAGGATTTGAAAAGGGCCCAGCAACATCCTCAAATATAAACTATTTAGTCCTATTATTAGTAACAATCAGTATAATAACAATTTTGATTGCAAAATGGGTCACTCTCTATCTCTTTTATAGAAATCTGGCACATGAAGACATTGTCAGCAGAAAAGAAGTTCCCGAAATCTATAATATCATAGACTACTATACTAAAAAAACAAAAACCAAAGCTCCCTATGTAAGCCTTACCCACAGGCATTACTTTTCTCCCTTTGTAATAGGGATTAAAAAATTTGCACTGGTACTCTCCCCTAGATTAATGGATATACTTAGCAAAGATGAAAAAGAAGTCCTTATCCAGCATGAACTGTCACATATCAAGAGAAATGACAATCTAATCGGCTGGGCTGCACTGATACTGAGAGACCTTCTCTTTTTCAATCCCTTTTCCTACATTGCATATTTACTGATAAGATCCGAGCAGGATAAGGACAGCGATAAACTGGTAGTTAAATATACCGGAAAGCCTGTAAAAGAAATAGCAAAAACTATACTTAATATAATTCTAAAAATGAAATCAATTCCGACCTTAAAAACTTCCCATCAATCAGCACACGGTCTGCAGTTCATACCGCACAGCTTATTCAGCCAGGTAAGATTAAGAAACAGGATTAATGCAATCCTTAAAACCAATCCGGATAAAATTTACAGTCATATCTTCCCAAAAATACTCATGTATATTTTATTTATGATACTTATGATAGTACAGCTAATGTTTGTAATAAAAATAAATGGTTTTTACCTATTTTTAAGATAAATTTAAAACATATACTTGATTTTTTAAAATAATTTTTATATCTGCCTAAAAAAAATTATTTTTCAGTATTAATCTGTTATAATATAAAAATAAATGATAATTTTTAAAAAAGGAGGCTTCTATTGAGATCTATCAACAAGACTAAAAATCTCTGGAACAAGGACCTTGCCATGAAAGGTCTGAAAGATGATGTGAGCCCCATGTGCTGCTGGATATGGTGCTTTTGGTGGAATTGGTCGTAATAATTGTTTTCACAATTTATAAATGAAGTTATTTCCAAGCACTTATAATTATTCCTGCAGGATAAATTCCAGATATACCCTTATAAACAATACTCTGACGGGCGCGCTGGACATTATAGAGAACCATATCTGGAATCTGGTAGAGGGTAGAAAATTTAGCAGCATTGACAGTGAACCTCTCTCAAATCTACTTGAGAGAGGTTACCTATATTCTGACCTGAAAAAAGAAGACCAGATGCTTGTCGAGCTTTATAACAACTATACAAAAAGAGCATCTTCAAGACCCCTGAGAATTGTGTTCTGCCCCTCATATAAGTGCAACCTCAGGTGTACCTACTGCTTTCAAACCGATCTTCCCTCCAATCCCAATAAGTTTATGAGCGCCAAAATACTTGATGACTCCATAAACGCCGCAGAAGAACTTTCAAAAGAAAAATCCGGAAAAGTTGATTCGGTTGAACTGTTCGGGGGAGAACCCCTTCTGCTAAAGAATAAACAGGCCCTTAAAAGAATCTTTAAATTCGCCCGTGAAAAGGATGCTCCGATAACCATAGTCACAAACGGAGTGATGGTAAAGGACCTAATTGACATACTCCTGCCGGTAAAAGAAAAAATAAGAATGCTCCAGATAACCGTTGACGGTCCAGCGGAGATCCACGACAAACGAAGGATATTTCCCTCCGGTAAGGGAAGCTTTGATAAAATCTCGGAGGGTATAGACGAGCTCTTAAAAAACAATATACGTGCCAACATCAGGGTAAATGTAGACAATACCAATATAGATTATCTCCCAAAATTTTATGAATACCTCTCTAAAAAGAACTGGCTGAAACACCCTTATTTCAATATCATGCTGGCGCTGGTCACAGATCACAGCACCCTTGATTATGATGATGTAATAATACCCGAGGAAAAGCTTCTGGAAAAGCTCATCAGGATATATGATAAATACCCTGAACTTGAAGATGCATTCGGCTTTTATAAGTTCAAACCGCTGAGGCATATACTTGATTTGGTGAAAGGAGCACCAAACGTCTCTCCCAAATTTGTCAACTGCGAAAGCAACCTGCTGGAAATGCTCCTTTTCTGCCCGGACGGATATATTTATGCCTGCGGAGAATCCATCGGATATCCCGAGTATGCCATCGGCAGGTTCAGCCCCAAACTTGAATTCTATCCTGATAAAAAAAAGCTGTGGACAGACAGGACCATACTTAATATTAAAAAATGCAGAACGTGCAGGTTTGCACCTCTCTGCGGGGGCGGATGCGCTTTTGCTTCTATCCTGATATACAAGAACAACAGCAAACCGATATGTGAAAGATACCAGCAGGTGCTGGACACCTTCATCAAATTAAGGGGGGAAAAAATACTTAGAAAGTACTTAGATAGTTTTAAAGACAGCACACCAGTTTAGCTTTTTTGATACACCAAAAGATCAAATTCCATCTATATCTTTATTTTTACTGTCATTTAATCCCGAGTATGTTCTTTGCCGCTTTTAAAGTATTGGAAAGCAGCATGGCAATAGTCATAGGCCCTACGCCGCCGGGGACCGGAGTAATATAGCTTGCTTTAGGCTCCACGCTTAAGAAATGAACATCACCTATAAGAGTGGTGCCTTTCTTTTCAAAATCCGCTTTTCTCCACTCCAGCAGTTCATCATCTGCATCTTCTTTAGCTATCCTGTTTATCCCGACATCAATTACAACCGCGCCTTCTTTGACCATATCTCCTTTGATCAGATTTGCCCTTCCTGCGGATACTATCAGAATATCAGCGTTTTTCGTATGATAGGCCATATCTCTTGTCTTGGTATGGCAGACGGTAACAGTTGCGGATTCATTGATCAAAAGCAAAGAAATCGGCCTCCCGACAATAACACTTCTTCCCACTACTGTAGCTTCCTTTCCCTGTATTTTAATCCCTTCCCGCCTTAGCATTTCTATAATACCCGACGGGGTGGCAGGTACAAGGCATTTCTGCTGGGCTACCAGCCTACCCATAGAGACCGGATGGAAGCCGTCTACATCCTTTTCAGGATTTATTGCCTCAAGGACCATATTTTTATCAACCTGTTCCGGGAGAGGAAGCTGGACCAGTATCCCGTGGATATTAATATTATTGTTTAACCTGTCTATTTTCCTTAAAATATCCCCGGTACAGACACTTGCCTTCATTTTTATTGCTTCGGATCTAAATCCTACTTCCTGGCATCCTATCTGCTTGTTCCTCACATAAACCTTGGAGGCAGGATTATCTCCGACCAATATTACTGCAAGACCCGGCATTACTCCCTTTAATCTTACTACTTCTTCGACTTCCTGCTTTATTTCGTTTTTAATAATCTTGGAAATTTCCGTGCCGCTGATTATCTTTGCTATTTAAAACACCCCCTCCGGTCATTTACATTAAGTATCTACCGTTACAATATTATATCCATTTTAAATGCTTATATGTTTTTAGACAATAAAAAGTTAAAGAAGGTTTATTATAAGCAGCCGGATAAACCTGCCGGCTTTTTAAGACATATGCTGCTATTGCTTTAAAATAAGCCTACAATATTTCCATTCTCATCAATGTCGATTTTTGTACCGGCCGGTACCTTTGGAAGGCCGGGCATAGTCCTCATCTGCCCCAGCAGGGGATAAAGGAAACCTGCACCTACAGAAGCCCTTACATCTCTTATCGGTACCTTAAACCCGGTAGGCCTGCCCTTAAGATTCGGATCATGGCTCAAGGAAAGATGGGTCTTTGCCATGCATATAGGCAGTTTATCAAAGCCCTGCTTGGTATAAAGATCTATCTTTTTTTCAGCCTCAGGCGCATAATCTACTCCATCAGCTCCATATATTTTTGTAGCTATGATCTCTATTTTTTCCTTGATCGTCCAATCCAGAGGATAAAGGAACTTGAATTCTGAAGGTTTCTCCGCAGCTTTTACTACAGCCTCTGCCAGTTCCGTACCCCCATCTCCTCCATTCAGCCATACTTTGCTTACTACCGCATCTTCGGCACCAGCTGCCTTAGCTTTTTCTCTTACTACTTCTATCTCCTCAGCCGTATCGTAATCAAAATGATTTATTGCTACCACTACAGGAACTCCGAACATTCTCATATCCTCGATCATCTTCTCCAGGTTTTCACAGCCTTTTTCCACTGCTTCAACATTTTGTTTTTCCATAAGTTCCTTATCAACACTCTGTCCGGGTATAAACTCAAATCCTCCCCCGTGCATCTTTAAAGCCCTGATAGTGGCTGTAATCACAACAGCATCCGGTTTCAGACCGCTGTATCTGCATTTTATGTTCATAAATTTCTCTGCGCCGCAGTCTGCACCAAAGCCGCTTTCCGTAACAATATATTCACCCAGCTTTATAGCCAACTGATCGGCCAGAACTGAACTATTTCCGTGAGCAATATTGGCAAAGGGACCCGCATGGACAAAACAGGGAGTATGCTCTATGGTCTGAAGCAGGTTGGGTTTTATAGCATCTTTTAGTAATACGGTCATTGCTCCCGCTACTTTAAGATCCTCTGCAGTGACTGCCTTGCCGTCAAAAGTCGAGCCGACAACCATTCTTGCCAGCTTCTGCCTTAGATCCTTAAGACTTGTGGTAAGTGCCAGAATAGCCATGACCTCTGAAGCAACAGAAATATCATAACCGGTTTCCCTTGGTATCCCGTTTAAAGGCCCGCCCAGTCCAATAATAATGTTTCTCAGAGCCCTGTCGCTTACATCAACCACTCTATTTAGAGTTATGCTGAATGGGTCTATATTTAATTCATTTCCCTTCATAATATGAGTGTCCAGAAAGGCTGCAAGAAGATTATGTGCAATACTTACTGCATGAATATCGCCGGTAAGATGCAGGTTAAAATCCTCCATAGGTAAAACCTGAGAATATCCTCCTCCAGCAGCTCCACCCTTGATGCCGAATACCGGCCCCAGAGATGGTTGTCTGATGCAGGTTATGGTCTTCTTCCCGATTTTATTTAGTGCCATACTAAGGCCTATTGTGTTTACAGTCTTTCCCTCTCCAAGGGGTGTGGGAGTTATTGCAGTTACATCTATATATTTACCGTTGGGCCTGTCTTTAAAATCTTCAAGGACATCAAGACTGACTTTTGCTTTGTAGTTACCGTATAATTCAAGATATTTCTCATCCAGACCTATGGAATCCGCTATCTCCCTGATATGTTTCATCTCTGCTGCCTGAGCAATTTCAATATCACTTTTCAATTTCAAACTCCTTTCACTAATTTAAATTTAATCATTATAATTTCATTTACCTGCATACCCTTTTAGGAACTTGGGTACTTCTCCTGCCTCCCTGGGCCCTACAACAACTTTCCACTCATCTCCCAGTTCTTCTTCCAGCTCACCCTGAAGCTGTGCGACATAACCCGGTATTATAATTTCTTTTTTCTTTACTTTATCTGCAATTCCGCTCTTTTTTACAAATTGAGCTATCAATTCCGGAACAAATTTTCCTGCCGCCCATGCAGTAAGCACTGACTGTCCTTCAACATCCATGACCAGCAGCCAGGACGGTACTTTACTTGCTTCCACTTCTCCAGAAATAATAAAATAAGTAAGTGAAAAGTTGGTGGTTATAAGGATCGGAGAATCCTCACCCGGGCTTCCTACCTCATAGATCTTCTGTTCTACCTGCATAGGTCTTCTGGGATCGGTATATATATTCTGCCTGTACACCAGCAGCGGAAAAATATTTTGACTGTCTGCATTGGAAAGGACAATGATCGAACCATATTTGGCTACAAAAACAGAAGCGATCAAAGCCTCTTTTAAGGGGTCATCTGTCATCTCATCGGGGAATACTATGGTAGGATATCCAAAAAGCCTGTTTTTCTGCTTTATGGCAGCCATCCTTAATATGATCTGGTTATAAAAATCACTTTTAAAATCTCTTGAGCCGATGTCTATTACCAGGTTTTTTATCCCGGCACCACGCATTTTTTCAGTCATAGCCGCTATGTCTTCAAATGACTTGCCTTTGACAGCTATGGGGCAGCCGGTATTTTTTCCAATTTCAATAAAAAGGTCTACATTGTCACCGGCAGCTGCATGGATAAGGGGCTTATTATCTTTGAACTGTTCTGCTGCAGCTTTTAATGTTTCAGGATCTGATGATACCAGTATTAAAGGCTTTTTGGTAAGTGAGGTGACTTTATCTATGACTTCCAAAAATTTTTCTTTACTTTTTGACTCGTTTTTGATGCAGACAGCATCCATTTTTAATACCTGCCCCACTCTTTCATATTCAACTTTATTTATACTCTTGATCATCTCCTCCATCTTGCCGCTGTCCATATTATCTTTTACAGTCACAGCAAAAGCATTCTGATTTACAAATGTTCTGTCATGCCTGAACAGTACCGTTTCTTCGCCAACTGTAAAAGGATCATCTCCTGTTCCTATTTCAACTTTAAGGATCGGCGGCTGAGAAGCTTCTGAGAGTGCTTCCTTAGCTTCTTCCGAGATATGAGGGCACTTGTCCAGTTCCACCTTACCTGCTGCCAGCTGCATGGCAAATGCCAGACAGGTGGGAAAACCGCAGTCCTTACAATTTGTTTTTGGTAATTTTTTAAATATCTCCAGGCCGCTTAATGCCATTTAAATTCTCTCCTTACTTTAATATTTAGAATAATTCATTTTATATTTAACCACTACATCATAGGTTCCATTTCCAGAACAGGATGCTTCACCTTTTTTATCCATTCCATCACCTGCTCTTCAGTCTCGGCATCATCTTCGGTGGCGACTCTATCCAGAAAATCATCAATACCTATTTCTTTTGCCCTTGCTTTCAGTAAATCCCCTATCTCTTCCTTTAATATTTTAGGCATCCAGACCAATCTCTTAAGGCCGCCGTCAGCTTTTATAAATTTCTTTGAACCGATAAAATATTTGCTTATCCCGATAAAACCGGGTGTCTGAATACCTCCACCTACCATTCCTGCCATAGTAGAGAACTTCATACCGCTGGGAGTCATACCGGAGTATTCCCTGTTTACCGCCATAATACCGTTTATAGAAGGAAGTATAGTCATGATCACCTCAAAACAGCCGCAGGAGGTCATAGGATTTACAATCATAGAATAGGCAGAAAAAGATTCCAGGTTCTGATTAGAAGCCTTGTAGACAAAGTCATTTACTCCTTTCCATACACCCAGATCAGCATCTAAAGTCTCGCCCTTCTTAATAGGCTGATTGGGGCCCGTGGGAGTTATTTCATAAGCAGCCTTACAGTCCAGCCAGTTATATGCGCCGCACAGTCCCGGCCTTTCAGGTGAAATAGCACAAACATGATTGGGTGCAAATGACTGGCACAGCGTACAGGAGTAAAAAGTATCTACCGATTCATCTGTTAAATTCTTTAGTCTCTCGTCTCTGGTCCTGAAAACTTCCTTTGCTCTTTTCTTAAGCTCTTCTACATCTTTCTGCTTGGTATAGATCTTTATCTGGATCTTATCCATAATATTTCCAAAATCCGAATGCATCTTGGCATGCAGTATAGTTCCCAGATGCCTTATCTTAAAACCGCTCTTTACTGCTTCCTTGCTGAATCTGACCCAGGCTATATCTCTCTGACCCATATGGAATATGCCTGTAGCATAATTTAAAAAATAATGTATCTGTCTTTCCATTACCGGCTCAAAATCTTCCTGCATTTTTCTTCCGTAGACAAGCACTTCTATTCCCAGTGGCAGTACGCCTCCCTCTTTTACATCATCGACTTCCGGCCCGATCACTTCAATTTTACCGTCTTCCACTTCTGAAGAATCAGCCATTCGAAGAAACTCCACTGCTTCACTCTTATTTCCTCCAAATTCGATATAGGTATTTTCCTTCCTTACTCTTTCTCCTTCAAAAGCAGGCCCGAAGGCTACAGGTACATCGACTTTATCCACAGTGATTTTAAGGCCTCTTATTTCTATTGCCCTTGAGACGATCTCATCATCCGGTACATTGGAAACTACGTGTTCGTAAGTACAAACCCCTCTGGGAAGTATTTCCGGAATATCAGTATCGGCTATGGTAGGAAATCCATAATTTATGGCACCGGCAGCATTGGCATATTTCTCCTCGTCAACTTCGCCCAGCGCCAGGACAAATGCAAATACTCTGTTTTTGTTGTAAAGAAGCATTCTCCTATAGTCTCCCGGTTGAACCCCGCCAAAACTTAATGCAGCCCTAGCCGCAAAACCAAGTGAATAGATAGTCGCGCTTATATCCTTGCCGAAGGGTACCAGTCTGGTATCCCATCCCAGTTCAACCCCTTCTTCCTGCAATTGCCCGGCCATTGTAGTACCGTTAGTAGAAGCTGACATAAATACATAAATATTTTTTTCCTGAAGTTCCCTGGCAATTTTAACCGCAGTTTTACTGTCTTTACAGGCTCCCACACAGGCAGCAAAACCAGGCGCCGTCCCGTCTACGAACTCAATTCCTCTTTCCCTGATAATTACATCTGTTGCAGCGCCTACCCAGATACCATCTACCGGCGGAGGGCCATCTAAATACTTTATAGCTTCTATTATTTCTTCTGCCCACAAAGTAGCTATTCCTGCATCCAGGGTACCCCCTAAATAGGGCAGCCATAATTCCTTTTTTGGAACAGGGGGAAGCAGCTCTTTTGCTTCAGTAAGGACTTCCTCTGCATCCGATAACTTCTCTACTTTTATGCCTGTCATACTGTATATAATAGGAAGAAAATATCCTGTATTGGGAAATTCTACTTTTTGGTCCTTTCCGTGCTTTTTAATACTTTCCTTAAGTGTTTCTTCTGCACGGTTAAAAATCTTATATGCACCCTCTATGGCACTTGTTGCAATAATCTTAGACATCTTTTAAAGCCCTCCTTGCCTCCATATCAAGTAAAACTCTTTCCTTCTTGGTATCTATCTTAAGTGCTTTCCTCTTTTCCTGTATTACACTTATTACTTTATTAAGCAGCTCATCTATGTCTGCAATATATTCCAGCTGGCCTCCGTACTTTTCCTGCCAGACTCTGGTCATTATATCCTTTACTTCATCGCTGGACTCGACAGGAATAGGCTCACCGCTGAAAACAGTATATACCCCGGAAGCAGCTACATAGGTACCTATTGATATTGCCTTCTCGCTCATCCACTCAGGAGCGATCCCCGCTACCGGCAGGTCGCTTATATCTTCTCCCAATCCGCCTTCCTGTACCACTTCCGATAAAACCGTAAGTATTCTGGAGTTATCTACGCAGGAACCCATATGAAGTATGGGCGGTATTCCTACTGCCTCGCATATGGAACGGAGCCCTTCTCCGGCATATTTCATAGCATCCGGCGCCATCAGCCCGCACTTGGCGGTGGAAATCGCCGCACATCCTGTTAAAACTACAAGATAGTCTCTTTTTATAAGTTCTCTTGTCAAATAATTATGGTATTTGTCGTGGCAGTGTCTGGCATTGTTACAGCCGACTACGGCTACTGCTCCCTGGATCCTTCCGTCAATAATGGCATCATTTAAAGGCCTGAAGGACTCTCTGAATCTTCCGCCCAGCATATATTTTATGTATTCATGCGAAAATCCTGCAACAAGATCAGCTGTCACTTTCGGAATATTTATTTCTTTTTTTCTTTCCGGGAAATTATCTATTGCCATTTTGATTATCTCCCTTGCAAGTTCCAAACCGTTATCATCTTTAAATTCCATATGTATAGATCCTTTTATCTTGCATTTGGGAGACGTTGTGACCAGTTTGGTATGATACTTTTCGGTCAACTTGCCCAGCGCCTGCATTATGCATTGGATATCAACTACCATTAATTCTATGGCTCCGGTCATTATCGCAATTTCCTGCGATAGAAAATTCCCAATGGGTGCCACTCCCTGCCTCATTAAGATTTCGTTAGCAGTACAGCAAATACCTACCACATTTATTCCTTTGGCACCTTTACTTTTAGCATAATCAATAAGTTCCTTATCACTTGAGAGCTCAACAATAATTTCGGACAAGGTGGGCTCATGCCCGTGGATCACCAGGTTGACTTCATCTTCTTTCAAGCATCCCAGATTAGTCTTTGCATTCACTGCTCTGGGAGTATTAAACAATATATCAGTGATCTCAGTGGCTATCATAGAACCGCCCCAGCCGTCACCTATAGCACATCTTATACCCTGGTCCAGTATATGCTCGGCATCCTGGTCAACACCTATATGTGTCCTGTGCATTATTTCTACTATTTCCCTGTCTACTCCTCTGGGCACCACATTATGTTTTCTCCACACTTCCTGCCTTTTCGGGGGCGCCATCTTTATTAAATCTACTTCTCCATGCTGCTGGCCAAAAAGAGACAGTGCCTTTTCGGAAGCCTCCTTGCCGATTTCTTTTATATCCCTATCGTCTATTTTTATGCCAAGATTTTTAGCAAATTTCAGCAGTTTCATTTCATCTTTGATTTCCAGCCCCGGTGCCTTTCCTTCTGCCACCAGACCAAGTAAATGAGCCAGGTCTCTTCCATGATCGGAGTGTGCTGCAGCGCCTGCTGCAATATGCCGTGCCATATTCCTGGCAGCAATAGTACCCATAGTCGCACCGCATAGACCTGTTTTATCTCCTATCACTCTGCAGGGACCCATTGAACAGTTCTTGCAGCAGATCCCTGAAACTCCTGAACCGATGGGGCAGCACTTCATATTCTGAGCTCTGTCAAAAGCTGTTTGTATTTCACTGGCAGCCATTTTTTTCATTATCTCTTGAACAGCTTTATCATCGCTTAATTCTTCAGGGCTTTTTTTATCTTTGTTCTTATCCATTTTTTAGTAACACATCCCTTTTTTTTAAAATAATTACTAAAGCAATTCCTTTATCATTTCCTTCATTATGCTGACTGCCTTCGGATGTCTCATCACCAAAATATTAGAACCAGAAAGCAGCAGACTCATACATGATATTGTCTCCCAGTTTATTCCTCTTTCTTCCTGGTCACCCCACTCGGGATAATCTTTTTGACTTTCTTTAACTTCTTTTACCTTCCAGATCTCAGGAGCAATATTATTTATAATCGGCATTTGAGTCATTTTATCATCCTGCATCAGCGCAGCTATTTTAAGTCTCTCCATAGCAGAATAGCAGTATTCTAATCCATATCCCAGACCTGAACTTGCAGGGTCCATGACTATCCTGTCCGAAGATAATCCTAACTGGGTAAGTAATATGTTTAACTGCTTTGCAATATTTACATCAAGAGAGTTTACTGCCGCTAAATTATTGTTATAACCCATCGCTGCAGCCGCCGTGGTCTTATAATTGTCCTCTTCTACCCAGCCCATCAAAATATTACTGTCTTTATTTTTTTCAGAGACTTTTTTCATCACCTCGGCGATTTTTTCCAGCGGGCCGGCTCCGTAAACTATTAAAGGTTTTTCAATAGATTCCCTTACATTCTTGGATAGTTCAGCAGCATCTTCAGGGCTCATATCACCTTCATCAGGATTTATGCTGCTAAGATTTAAGCATATGGCGTCAGCACCGTACTTACTGATACTTTTTTGGGCCCATTTTACAGGATCGTTAAAAACATCATCATAGTATTTGCTGACGGTCTCCGGCCAACCTTCAGGTTTCCTGTCATAGACCTCTATAGCAATTATGGGACTATTTGGTATCTCACCCTCAAAGACATAAAAGGGTAGAGCAGTATCTCCACCGACCTTAGTTTCCGTATCCCCTTTACCCAATTTAACTATATTTATTTTTCCGTTATATATGTTTTTCGGAACTTGAAAACTCAACCTTTCTCCACCTCTCTTCCGGTTAATAATTTTTGCCTGTCCAGGTAATATCAACCCAAAACAAATAATAATCTAACACATTTTATCATTTTCAATATAAAACTCCAGGTTATTTTAAAATTTTTACGGGTCAAATAAATATTTAAAGATTTAAAATTAAACATTTGTGCATAAAGTGAACAATTTTCTATATTATATATTAAGACTTTCAAATTTCAAGTTATAAAACCAAGATTGTTTTCAGATTATGACCAGATTTTAAAGGCTAAAGTTTAAGTTTTTCTGTTATCTCTTTTGCCTGTTTTAGTGACAGGCTGTTCTTTGGGATATCAAATATGGACTTGCCGTCAATATCCATTTCATAAATGTTATCATCTATGTTTATGACGCCGAGCAGGTCAAGCTTATTTTCATCTATATAATTTTTAAGCCTGTCGTCTAACTCTCCATCGATCCTGCATACTATCAGAAATATTTTTCCCGCATTGACATTTAATTCTCCTGCCAGATCCCTTATCCTTGAAGCAGTAAGTATCCCTTTTGGAGAAGGATCTGAGGTTATAAGGAGATAATCAACATCGCTTGTCGTCTTCCTGCTTAAGTGTTCCATACCTGCTTCGTTGTCCATAACGATATAATCATAATTGTCCTGAAGTACATCTATATATTTTTTAAAAAGATTATTAGCATAACAATAACAGCCGGGACCTTCTCCTCTTCCCATTACCAGCAGGTCAAATACTTTACCCTCGATTAGCGACTGGTGTATGTTCATCTCCACCATTTGATCCTTGTAAACACCCCCGGTCATCCGGGGTGCCTTTTTCTTAAAATCTTCCCTTATCATACCTATAGTATTTGAGACACTTACTCCCAGTAATTCATTTAGATTTGAATTGGGATCGGCATCCAGCGCCAGGACAGAGCCTTTATTTTTTTCAACCAGGCTTCTTATAATAAGGCTGGCTGTGGTGGTCTTGCCCGTTCCGCCCTTACCGGCTAATGCTATCTTCATACTCATTTATATTAAAACCTCTCTATTTAGCTCCTCTTTTTTTCTTACCCTTAAGTGAATAGATACTTTCCTCTACTGTTGGAAAATCCTTCATATCAGTGTAGGGAAGAAATAGGCCCGCCACATATCTTTCCATAAATTTCATATTTACGCTTAATTCAATATATGTGATATGCTCTGCTATTTTAGAGCTCTTTCTGTATTTATTCTCAGAAAGCAGGCTCAGGTAAGCTCCTGTCACTGAAGTATTTCCCATAAAAAAATATTTATTGATATCTATATCGGGCAGCATTCCGATTACTACCGCATTTCTAATGTTAAGATGTTTTCCAAGCCCGCCTGCTATGTATATTTTCTTAAGGTCATATATGCTAAGGTCTACTTCTTCGAGGAGGGTTTTGACTCCGGCATAAATAGCCGCTTTTGCCCTGATCAAATTATTAATATCAACCTCACTTATATATATATCTTTTTTAGTTGCACTGTCACTGGCATTTACCAGCACATACTGACAATCACGTTCGACACATCTAAGGTATCGGTTTCCTATGTCCTTATTAAATTTACCCTTCCTGTCAATCACTCCCTTGAGGTATATCTCTCCTATCATATCGATCAGCCCTGAGCCGCATATACCCCTGGGCTTGCCTCCGCCTATTACTCCTATCTTGCATTTATATGTCTTCTGGTCGATCGACACCCTTTCTATTGCTCCATCTACTGCTCTGATCCCGCATTTTACCCCTCCTCCTTCAAAAGCAGGACCCGCAGAACAGGAGCAACCCATCATCCATTCGGAGTTTCCCACTACCAGTTCACCGTTGGTTCCCAGATCCAAAAAAAGGGACAGTTCTTTATCCTCATACATCCCGGTTGCCAGAATACCTGATGATATATCCCCACCAAGATAACTTGCCACTCCCTGTATGCTGTAAACGTGAGCATTCTTTATATGTTTTATACCGATCTCTTTTGCAGTGGAATTTGAAAATTTATTGGCCACCGTGACATACGGCTCTTCTCTTATATATCTGGGAGGCACCCCGTAAAAAAGATGCATCATAGTAGAGTTACCTGAGACCATCACAGAGACAATACTGTCTACATCTACATTTGAACCTGCCAGCAGCTTTAAAATCAAATCATTGATTGAATCTAATATTACCTCTCTTAATTTAGCGAGACCGCCCTTTTTATTTGCATATACTATTCTGTTTATAATATCTTCGCCAAATCTTATCTGAGGATTGTATTCAGATTCTGAGCTGATTATTTTTCCATCAGTCAGATCTACCAGATATATTACCAGCGATGTGGTTCCTATATCCAGTGCCAGACCGTAGCTTTTTTTGCCTGAACTGCCTGGCTGGATGTCTATAAGGGTGCTGTTTTCCTTATCCACAATGACTGTGACCTTCCAATCCTTCTCTCTTAAAACCTGGGGCAGCTGCCTTATTATATGAATGGGTGCAGTACAATTTTCTATGCCCAGGTTTTCCCTGATGCTTTTCTTTAATCTGAACAGATCACTGGTCCCGTAACTTAGTGAAGGCTTCCTGATAGACATGGTCTCTTTTTTTATCCAGGGTTTTATTTCAACAGATAAAAATTCATCGCTGCTTATTCCGGAATATGATTTAGAATCGATATCGGCAAATCTCCCCTTTTCTATTTTAGCCTTTTCTTTTTTCTGCTTTGGTATCTCAACTATTATGTCACTCTGTACCTGGGACAGACATGAGAGCACAAAACCCGCCTTTTTTTGCTTCGGAGATATGAACTTGGATCTCTTGGTACTTACTTTGCCTTCTTTTATGCACACCTTACATCTTCCGCAGGTCCCTACACCTCCGCATGACGAATCGATATGGATCCCGCTGTCAAGTATAGCCTGCTTCAGATTATAATTTTGGGGGACTTTTATGGATTTGCCGCTTGGAATGAACTTTATCAAATATTTTTTTGGGTTGTTCATTATTAAAAATAGTTAAAAATTAAAACAAAAACCACCAATTTTAGAAATTATATTATATGCGCTTTTAAAAAGCAAAATGGAAAGACAGTTCTTAGAAATCCTGCCTTTCCATTTTATTTATATCTCTATTTTTATTTATTCACCTTACATATCAATATTACCTGATTCCACTTATCTGGTTACCCCAAGATTTATTGCTTGGGACCCACATCAAGACTTAGTGTAGTCTCACCCTCGTACTCCGAGACTATAACAGATACCTCCAGGGTGCCGTCATTTGCTGTGACATAATAATATTTGTCACCATTGCTTGTGGTTGTTGAGTTATAGTCAATAGTCCAGCCCGCAGTAGGAAATTGGTACATATACCAATCATACACTTTCTTTCCCGGGTCAGCGGTCTCAAAACCTACCATAAAATATTTGTTACCATCCTCTTCCCAGGTCATGGTAGATGTAGGTGTCATATCAGGATATAAAGGAACAACCTTCGGGAATCCCTCAGGCAGTTCTGTACTTAATCCCCAAGATGTCTCGCCTTCCTCTGTAGTAATACTGACCTCTCCTTCACTTATGTCTACATAAGCCTGACCGCCTTCACCTTCAATACCCTCTTCTATCGCCGATTCTATTGCCTCCTCTGAAATTGATTCTGCGATCCTTTCTCCTACTTTAGAACATCCGCCACCAGATAATAACAGAAAGGCCGCCAAACTCATTATCAATACCAGTATTATTGTTTTTTTCATCATAGATCTCCTTGCCATTAATAGTTATTATTAAGACCACCTCTAATTTTACTAAATTAATATATTTTATAAAACCTCAACCTTAGAAAAAACAACAAAATCAAATAAAATTTCCTGGCAAAAAAAGTTTTTAATTCTGCCTGTCAATATCTAATTTATAAAAACTCATAAAAGCTTCGCCCGGTATCTCAACTCTTCCTATCTTTTTCATTCTCTTTTTACCTTCCTTCTGCTTTTGAAGCACCTTTCTTTTTCTGGTCACATCCCCGCCGTAAAGCCCTGAAGTGACATCCTTTCTATATGGAGCGATCCTCTCCTTGGCAATCACCCTCTTACCAATTGCCGCCTGTATTGCTACTTCAAAATTATGCCTTGGTATCAACTTCCTTAATTTCTGAGTTATTTCCCTTCCCAGATAGTAGGATTTGTCCTTATGGACTATAATGGAAAGTTCATCGACTTTTTCTCCGGCTACCAGTATATCCAGCTTCACCAGTTCAGAAGGCCTGTATTCAAGAAACCCATAATCCAGTGAGGCAAATCCGGAAGTCACTGACTTCAGCAGATTAAAAAAATCTACAATTATCTCAGAAAGCGGTACAGCGTATTTTATCTCGACTCTTTCCAGCGAGATATACTGCATATCCTTGAAACTGCCCCTTTTCTGATTTACCAGCTTCATTACTTCTCCGATATAATCCTTGGGGGTGATTATGGTAGCTTCTACATACGGCTCTTCTATTTTTAATATTTTTTCCTGAACAGGAAAATCAGAAGGCCTCTTTACCTCTATTACCGAATTATCACTCTTTGTTATTCTGTAAACTACGGTAGGGGCTGATGTCAGCAGCTTAAGACCATATTCTCTCTCAAGCCTTTCTTTTATGATTTCCATATGAAGCAGTCCTAAAAAGCCGCATCTAAAACCAAAACCAAGGGCACTGGATACTTCAGGGACAAAATCCAGAGAAGAATCGCTCAGTGAAAGTTTACCCAGAGCATCTTTCAGATTCTCGTAATCCCCTCCCTCAAGAACAAACAGGCCGGAGTAGACCATTGGTTTGGGTTTTCTATAACCCGGGAGGTTTACTGCAGCAGGATCTTTTTTAGAAGTAACAGTATCGCCGACCATAATATTCCCTACTTCCTTGATCCCTGTAATAATATATCCTACTTCACCCGCGGCAAGGATTTCTTTTTTTATCATATCGGGCCCGAATATTCCCACTTCCTCGACTTCACTATCAAAGCCTTCTCCCATAAATTTGATCCTATCACCCATTTTTATGCATCCGTTTACCACTCTTATAAGCACTACCACGCCCCTGTAAGAATTATACTGGGAATCAAAGATCAATGCCTGAAGCGGGTCATCGGGGTTTCCTTCCGGATGTGGTATATCGCTCACTATTCTTTCCAGTATTCCCCCGATTCCAAAGCCGGTCTTTGCGCTGACTCTAAGTATTTTTTCTTCCTTAATACCGAGGACGCTTCCCAGTTCCATTGAGACCTCATCAATCCTTGCACTTTTAAGGTCAATCTTGTTTATGACCGGAATGATCTCCAGATCATTATCAACTGCCATATAAACATTGGCAAGAGTCTGCGCCTGTATCCCCTGGGTAGCATCAACCACCAGTATGGCACCTTCACAGGCAGCCAGGCTCCTGGAAACTTCATAGCTGAAATCAACATGGCCGGGCGTATCTATCAGGTTAAATATATACTGCCTGCCGTCTGTCCCACTGTTATAAAGGACCCTGACCGAATGAGCCTTTATGGTAATACCCCTCTCTCTTTCAAGCTCCATATCATCCAGGAATTGATCCAGCATCTCTCTACGGCTTACCGTTTCAGTTATCTCTAAAACCCTATCAGCCAACGTAGATTTGCCATGGTCTATATGAGCGATTATTGAAAAATTTCTTATTAATTTGTTATCCGTCATAAAATAATAAAATAACTTATTTTAAAAGCTTATTTATTCTTTCTGAATTTTTTAAATAAATTTACTACAAATTTTATCTCTTCCATTTTAAATAAAAATGTGCAGGCTATATAAATACCGGCACTGACAATAATTGCCGAAAGCAAGAGCAGTATAAGCGGCCACAGACCCTGATAGGCATAAGCTTCAAGCCAGCTCCATAAAAAATACAGTACAGCACTCATCACAGCCACCGCAGCAAGGATCTTGCCGTATGATACAAATATCCTCCTCCCCCCGAAACTTCCGATCTTTTTTCTCAGTATGATTATCAGGATCACCACATTACACAGTGCGACCAGAGTTGTGGAAAGAGCAAGCCCGCTTACATCCATATATTTTATCAAAACCCAGTCAAGAATAAGGTTGACGACTATTGAGATACTTGCGACCTTAAGAGGCGTTTTTACATTTTTAAATGCATAGAAGACTCTGTTTAGGATCATAAGCAGGCCAAAGAATAAAAGACCCATGCTGTGAAATATCAAAATAAATGCTACCTTTCTTGTATCTCCGGCAGTGAAATTATAATGCTCAAACAGGACTCTTATAATAGGATAGCTTAAGATCATCATACCTGCAGCTGCCGGAATCATTATATATCCTATTCCCCTGATACCCAGGGAAAAGCTTTCTTTTATCCCCCTGACATCGTCACCGGCTGCCTGCCTGGATATTAAAGGATACAGCACGGTCACAATTGCTACGGTAAACACACCGAGCGGCAGATTTGCGACTCTCCATGATAAGGTCAGAGCAGTGGTATTTCCACCTCCAAGATTTAATGCAAAAAAATTATCCACACTGTTATTCAGTTGTACCGCACCTAAACTTAAAAGGATGGGCAGCATAAGAGAAAATATTTCTCTTACTCCTTTATGTTTGAAATCGATCTTAAACCTGTATTTTAAAGGTGATGCTCTAAGCTGGGGTATCTGTATTATAAGATGGAATATTGATCCTATCATTACACCGACAGCCATACTGTATATACCCATACGGTTAAAAAGTAAGACCACAAAACCTATGGTAATTATATTCATCACAAAAGGAGCAATCGAGGGTATGGTAAAAATATTATGTGAGTTTAATATTCCCGTAGCCAGTCCGGACATAGACAGCAGAACGAGGGAGAATATCATAATTCTATTCATGACTATAAATTTATATACATCCATCTGGTTATTTGCAATTCTTGTAAGAATAGAACCTATTTCAGGAGAAAAAATAAATATAACAATAGAGATGACAAAAAAAACTACTGCCATTATATTTATGACCGAATTTATAAAAATCCTTAAATCATTTTTCCTGTCATTCTTCAAATATGCAGAATAAATAGGTATAAACGCTGCGACTATCAGACTTTCTGCAATTAGTATCCTGAAAAGATTGGGAATAAAATAAGCCCAGGTAAACGCATCAGTCTCATAGGTGATGCCAAAATAGCCAGCCATTATCTGATCTCTTACCAGTCCGGATATTTTTGAAAGCAGAATAGCTATTACCACCATGAATGTGGCACTAAAAATCCTTTTTCTTGACAGTAAATAGTCTTCATCCATAATTATATTATATTACAGATGCCATTAAAAAACGTATTATATCATTTAAATAAGTGTAGTAATAAATATTTTTATTTATTTAAAAAAATGTTAAAATGTAGCCTCGTTTAAAACTGACAGACACATGAGAGGAAAAAGTTAGATGCCGAATATAAAGTCACAGGAAAAAAGGGATAGACAGAACATTAAAAGAAGAGCCGGAAATAAATTGCTTAAAGCAAGAATAAAGACCGACCAAAAAAAACTTGCTGAAGCTGTAGATAAAAAAAACCTAAAAGATGCTGAGAATAACCTAAACGCGTTTTTTAAACATCTGGATAAGGCAGTAAAAAACGGTGCAGTTCACAAGAATTTTTCAGCCAATAAAAAATCAAAAGCAGCAAAACTTGTAAACTCAATAAAAAAGCAGACGACCTAAGGTCATTATTCAGATACTTATATCCACAATTTCCAATACCAGCCTTTTAACCAGATTATCATCCTGACCGGCATTACTCCTAAACCTTATATCATAATCATTTAAAAGCTTGAATACTTTAATTATTTCAGCTTTTGTATAATTACTGCTCCACTTGATATATTTACTCACCAGCTTGCTGACAAAATATGGAGGGACTTTCATACTGCTCTTAATATAGTCCGTTACTGATGACCTGCCGCTTGCGGATTTAATATACAGAAAGCATTTAAACATTCTATGGACCAGGGTTACCAGTCCTATCATGCTTTGCTTTTCATCCAGCAACGGTTTTAATGCTTCAAGGCTGCCTTTCTTGTCCCGCCTGCCCAGGCAATCTACCAGGTCAAAAATTTTCATTGAGTAGACACGGCTTACTAAAAATCTGACAGCATCTTCATTAATTACTTTTTTAGTTTCTGAACCTATATAATTATAAAGTTTTTCATACTCCTTCTTAAGCAAATTCAAATCCAGATTTACATTTTCTATTAAAAGTGATGCAGCTGAGTCGGTGAATGACACTCCATCGGATCTGGACCTTTCGCTAAGCCAGCCTTTAAGTTCGCTTCCACCTGGTGCTCTCAACTGCTTGACAGTACCGGTTTTTTTAACCAGATCCATCAGCTCGGGATTTAATTTCTGCTTTGCTGAAGTGAGAATAAAGACTATATCCGGACTTTGCTTATTATTTATTGAGATCAATTCCATAATTTTCTTCCGTAGCGATATGGAGACTTTCTCAATATACTTTATTACCGCTATTTTTTTAGAAGAGAATAAAGAAGGAGTGCTTATATAATTGTTAAATCCTTCCTCGTCGATCTCTTCTGCTCCGTTAAACACCTCAAAATCCGTATCAATATTGATCTTACCCTTAAGGAAATCTTCAATACTATTCAACCTGTCATCCAGCATTGAATCACTGCTGCTTATATACAGATAGCATGGCTCCAGGCTCTCCAGCCTGATGGACTCTTTTTTTGATTTGTCATCCTTCATATTCACTATATCAAGCTATATCAATCCCGATTGCTTTTATTAATACAGGTTTTTCTAACAATTATAATGGCTGCAGATAATATAACCATAAATATTATATAATAAACCACCACATCTTTTATACGGTAATCATTAAAATTTAAAATAAAAAAATCCTGTTCAGATAAAATTTTAACCATTATTAAAATATATCTAAAAAAAACTGTGGATGATTTAAGTATAAAGCAGCCCGCAGGGGGCCATAATATACTGACAAATGAAGAATTTATCAGAATAAAAAGAAGAATGTAAAATACCGGCAGTATCAGAATATTGGCTGCCGGTGAGATCAAAGAGAATTTTTTAAAAAAGTAGGCTAATATAGGGAAAAGGACTGCCTGTATAGAAAAAGTCATAAGGCCGATTTTTATAATAAAATTCTTTTTGAGTTTTAATAATGAGAAAATACGGCCGGCTATTTTTCTTACCACCGGGTAAATAAAGATTAATGCTGCCATGGAGCCGTATGACATCCAGAATCCCAGATCATAGAGAAAGTAAGGATTAAAGAGTACCATTATAATATATGAAAGGTATAGTAAAAATCTGTAATTATATTCCCTGTTCCAATTTGAAGCAAGAAATATGAAAATAAATACGACTGAGGCTCTTAATGTGCTGGCTCTTCCACCTGTCAGAAAATTGTAAAATACTAATAATACAACTACTGCCCAGAATGCAATAAAAGAAGGCTTCATCTTTCTGATAAGAATGTACACCATGGATATAAAAAAAGAAATATGCAGCCCGGAAATGGCAAATAAGTGATATAATCCGCACTCTTTAAAATTTTCCGAAAGATATTCCGGGATATTATTTCTGTTGCCGAGTATTAAAGCCTCAGCTATGCAAGCATTTTCAATTTTTAGACTTTTATAAAATGTGTTTTTTATGCAACGGTAAAGTCTCCCTCGCAGATAAAACATTTTTGAAGCCAAGCTCCTGCATTCAATTCTCTCGGTATTTCCGCTCTTTACGTTAAAGTACAGACAGTCCTGACTTACAGTTTCAGATTTACCAGAATCTCCCTGTTTTAAATTTCCCATCAGCCTTAAATAATCATCCCTTCGAAGAGATTTAGCTCTTGCACTGTCCAGCCTTACACTTAGTGATTCATTTACAGAGTAAAAACTATTCAAATTTCCGCTTCGGTCATAAACATGTACGCTTCCTGCTTCCAGGAAAAAATTTAAACTACCGAAATAATAGTCAGGATGGTCTGAAATCCTTCCTTCTATAATTACGTCATTACAGCAAAAATTTCTGTCCCTGGATATGGATAATAAAATTTTCTTACTTTGGCCGTATTGATATATACTGATAATTGAATTTCCGATGACCAGTAAAATAAAAAATGGGATCACCATCAGAACAGAAAACTTTAGAAAATTCCTTTCAGAATCAGGCTGAAATAGTTTTGCGGATAAGGGCGCGAAAGAAGAGCCTAAAGGAAACCTTATTGAAAGTCTCCTTATTAATATAACCTCTAAAATCAGCATCAATAAGATAAATACAGCCTCTACGGTAAAAATATGGGGGTTGTAATAATGTTGTCTGCTTCCTATATAAATCCCTATAGTCAATCCAGCAGTCCAGAAAAGATAAAATTCCCTTAATATAAATGACAGTATTTTCTGCTTTATACTATTCAAATAGATATATACTGCTTGATTTTTTCATACTTTTTTTCACCTATACCTGTAACGTTTTGTAATTCTTCTTTAGTCTTGAAAGGGCCATTTTTATTTCTGTAATCAATGATGCTTTTGGCAGTTACAGGTCCTACACCGGGCAGTGATTCCAGCTCTTCCAGGCCCGCACTATTTATATTTATGTTCCTGTTTTCTGAATAGCTGTTATTTTCTGGATGCTCACTGGTAAAAAACAAAAATCCTCCACTGCTTATTTCCTCCAGTGATGGAATATAAATCCTCTGCCCGTCAAATACTTCCTCTGCGAGATTTATAATCTCCAGGCAGGCATATTCACTTTGACCGCCTGCAAGCTTTAACAGGTCTATTACCCTTGCCCCATTTTTTATTTCATATACTCCGGGATTTTTGACTTCACCGCAGATATAAGCTTTTATAACGCCGCCGGTCTGGGCCATCCCATCATAATTATATGTATCTTCCAAATCCACTATTA
>Ga0315533_1000947_pt1 | contig 23353 bp, 18 predicted proteins | sample SalMarSW160130MG_FD_203081 | JGI IMG/M metagenome (GOLD analysis project Ga0315533, IMG submission 203081) | Salt marsh sediment microbial communities from the Plum Island Ecosystem LTER, Massachusetts, United States - Salt Marsh Sediment SW1601-30 ... | reverse complement strand
TAATCCCGCCAAAGGCGGGACTGAAAACGTTTTCAGTTCTAGGTCCAATCTATGGCATATTATCAACTAAATCTAACCTTTTTACCAACACGAAACTTCCATTAAACCATGACTTACAAGGCTAATAAAGACAAACTTATTTTATGAAGGAGGGAGTTACTAAAAGCAAGTAGTTGTGGTGGAAATACTTAGAGCTATTCTTTAAACCGTTAATTTAATATTCTTTAGCCTTTTCCTCTCCTGAAATCACCCGGAGTGCGCCCAGGGTTAAAGCTTCCATCTCGTCCTCACCAGGAAACACTAAAATTGGCGCAATGGATTTAACTTTTTGCGTGATCGTATTGGTCAAATTTTTGGAATTGGCGATTCCTCCGGTTAGAACAATAGCATCCACATTGCCATCCAAGGTGGTTGCCATGGCGCCAATCTCCTTGGCGATTTGATAGACCATGGCATCATAGACCAGTTTCGCTTTCTGATCACCTTCATCTATTTTCTTCTCCACTTCCTCCACATTGTCAGTTCCCAGATGAGCCAAAAGCCCTCCCTTTTTGGTGAGAAGCTCTATCATCTCCTTCTGGGTATATTTTTCAGAAAAACAGAGTTTAGCCAGTCCGGTAACCGGCAAAGCACCAGTCCTCTGGGGCGAAAAGGGACCCATATCGTTGGCATTATTGACATCAATCATCCTTCCCTTAAGATGAGAGCTAACGCTTATCCCGGAACCCAGATGCACGATGACCAGATTTAACTCCTCATACTTCTTTCCCAAGCTTTTAGCCGCTTTTCTTGCCACCATTTTCATATTAAGAGCATGGGAAAGGCTTTTTCGCTTTATCTGAGGCAATCCAGATATGCGAGCTTGGGGGATGAATTCATCCACTGAGACCGGGTCCACGATGAACGCCGGGACGTTTGTGCCCCTTACCATCTCATGGGCAATTAACGCGCCTAAATTGGATGGATGATCTGCCTGAACGTTGCCGACTTTGATGTCAGACAGCATCTTTTCGTTGACCCGGTAAGTGCCACTTTCCAAAGGCTTGAAGGGACCACCTCTCCCTACCACTGCGGAAAGCTCAGTCACTTTGACTTTATTTCCCTCAAGAAACTTCAAAACCAACTCTTTTCTGTAGTTTAATTGATCTAAGGTGCTTTTGAATGAAGAGATATCCTCGGGGGAATGTCTGATAACCTCCACTCTCAGAGGCGTCTCGTTCAGATACAGCGCCACCCTGGTTGAGGTAGCGCCCGGATTTATGCTCAATATCTTGTATTGATTTGTCATCCTTTGGGGGTTTACTGTTTACTGTCTACTGTTAACTGCCTACTGCTAACTGCCTACTGCTAACTGCCTCTCACTTGTGCCTTTGTTTGAGCCTCTTCACCTGATTGATTCTCTCTTCAGCCAGAAGAGTGGCGGCTTTGTGAGTGGGTATATTCTCCTTTTCCGATTTCTCTAACACTCTGGATAATATCTCGTATATTCCGCTTGCCTGTTTTATAGCCCTTTCTTGGTGATAGCCCTCCAGCTCATTCACCACGTTGATTAGTCCACCTGCACCGATCACGAAATCGGGCGCATAAAGAATCTTTTTCTGATGAAGAATATCTCCGTGTCGGTCCTCCTCCAGTTGATTATTAGCCGCGCCTGCCACTATTTTAACTTTCAATTTCCCGATGGTGCGATCATTGATCACGCCTCCCAGGGAGTTGGGGGAAAAGATATCTGCTTCCACATCGTATATTTCATCCGGGGAAACCTTCTCTGCCCTAAATTTCTCTTTTGCCAGATTAACCTTATTCTGATCCACATCAGCCACCAGCAACTTACATTTTCTTTCAAAAAGTAGCTGGGCTAAGTTGAACCCCACGTTGCCCAACCCCTGTATGGCAACTTTTAGTCCTTGCAGAGATTTTTTCCCGAACACCTTCTCCGCGCAAGCCAGAAGACCACTTTCCAGTCCGATGGCAGTAACCGGACCCGGATCTCCCCCTCCGCCTATTGCACGAGAAAGCCCGGTAACATATTTGGTTTCGTATCTGACAATCTCCATGTCTTCTACTGTGGTTCCCACGTCCTCCGCGGTGACATATCTCCCGTTCAGGCTTTCCACAAATCGTCCGAATGATCTTAATATCAACTCATTTTTGTCTTTAAGCGGGTCCCCGATGATCACCCCTTGTCCTCCACCCAAATTGATACCGGCTGCGGCCGCCTTGTAGGTCATGCTTTTGGAAAGCAAAAGCACATCCTTGAGCGCCTCCTCTTCTGATTTGTAGGGGTGCATTCTCACCCCACCGATAGCAGGACCCAGAGTGGTATCGTGGATGGCGATGATGGATCTCATGCCAGCAACCCTGTCTGACCAGAAAGCCACCTGTTCATGTTCATCATGAGCTAACGATTTGAATATTTCCAAGTATAATCTCCCAACAGATTAAACAGATTTGGAGTGTCCCGCTTTAGCGGGACCTTAAAACGATTCTGTTTGGGGCCAAGCTGAAGGGGCTGTTGAAAAACCCCTTTGGCAGGGCTAAATGCCCTGCCCTATGGATGATAAGTAATTGCCTTCCATAGGGGGGCGGGAATTCCCAGACGGGTCTCCGTCATCCCGCCCCGAAGTGTAGCTTTTTCAATAAGTCCTAAAGCTTGGCACTCCAAAGCGTTTACCAATTCGGTTTTCGTTTCTCCAAGAATGCGGACATCCCCTCTTTAGCTTCGCCTGTGGCAAAACATTCGGCAAAGTCGCGGGTCTCGTAAGCGCTGCCTTCATCAAGGCGTGCCTCAATCCCCTCGTTGATCACCCTTTTTGCCAATTTTACGGCAACCGGTCCTTTAGAGGCGATCTTGTTTGCCAACTCCATGCATACATCCATAAGCTGATCTGCCGGGACCACCTGGTTGACCAGGCCTATAGAAAGAGCCGTTTGGGCATCGACCATATCGCCGGTGAGGATCATCTCCTTTGCTTTTGCCACGCCCACTAACCGGGAGAGTCTCTGGGTGCCGGCAAAACCGGGAATGACTCCTAAATTAACCTCCGGCTGACCTAACTTTGCCTTTTCTGAAGCAATGCGAATGTCGCAGGCAAGTACCAACTCACACCCACCGCCCAGAGCGAAACCATTGACGGCAGCAATGACCGGCTTCTCTGTTCTGGCGATAAGATCAAAAACCTTTTGCCCTGATTTGGAAAACTCTCTGGCTTGATCCCCGGACATATCCTTCATCTCGGCTATGTCCGCTCCTGCCACGAAAGCCTTCCCCTCACCGGTGATAACGATCACCCGTACACCATTAGATTCACTTAAATGCGAAATAGCCTTAGAAAGCTCCCACAGGGTCTCGGTATTAAGAGCATTCAGAGCATCGGGGCGATTCATCTTGACGACACCCACCTTTTCATTGATCTCTACGATGATATTCTTAAATTCCATGCCTCCTCCTTTGTGGTTGATCTGTATATAAAAAATTCTTTAAGCTTTCCAGAACCTAACTTAAGTTAGGTTCTGGAATACTAACCTATGTTAGGTTCTGGAATAAAAACCTTATCTCAAAAGTTTTGTAGTTTTGTAGGTCAAGCATGGCGTAGCCTGGTTGATCCATATGGATCAACCAGCCCTTCGGGCATGGTTGACCTACATAACTATTACGTCATGTCAGATTGTCACCATAATTAGTTGATAACCATAAGTTAGGTTCTGGAATAGAAACCTTATCTCAAAAGCTCCCGAGCAATTACCAACCTCTGAATTTCTGAGGTTCCTTCTCCGATTTCACAAAGCTTCATATCCCTAAAGTATCTTTCTACCGGATACTCAGACATGTACCCGTAGCCACCGAAGATCTGGATAGCCTGATAGGTTACAAACCGACCGACCTCTGAAGCATAGAGTTTCGCCATGGCAGACTCTTTGATGAACCTCTCTCCCTTATCCTTCAGTTCAGAGGCATGATAAAGTAGATGTCTTGCCCCCTCAAGCTGTGTGGCCATGTCAGCTAACTTCCATTGAATGGCCTGAAAATTTCCGATGGGCTTCCCGAATTGTTCTCTCTCTTTGGCATACTTCAAAGCTTTGTCAAATGCTCCCTGTGCTATTCCCAAAGCCATAGCGCCGATGCTGATCCTTCCGCCATCCAGTGTTATCATGAACTGTTTGAATCCCTCCCCTTCTTTTCCCAAAAGATTTTCTTTGGGAAGCCTTAAATCTTCAAAGATAAGGGTGGCGGTGTCAGAACCCCTCAAGCCCATCTTGTTCTCTTTTTTTCCGATAGAGAAGCCTTTCATTCCCTTCTCCACGATGAAGGAGCTTATTCCCTTGTATCTTTTGGTCTTGTCGGTTACCGCGATGAATACAAAAGTTTCTCCCACGCTGGCGTTGGTGATGAAAGTCTTGGTCCCGTTGATCACATAATGGTCACCATCAAGCACTGCAGTGGTCTTGGTGCCAGCCGCATCCGAACCTGCATCGGGCTCGGTTAAGCCAAACGATCCCAGTTTTTTCCCAGAAGCCAAATCTGGTATATATTTCCTTTTCTGCTCTTCATTCCCGAAAAGAAAGATGGGGTATAATCCTAAGGAGTCGTGAGCCGCAACGGTTATGCCGGTGGAACCGCAGACCCTGGAGATTTCCTCCACGGCAATGGTGTAGCTTAAGGTATCGTAGCCTGATCCACCATATTCTTTGGGAACCACCATTCCCAAAATCCCCATCTCCCCTAATTTTTTTATGTTATCAAAAGAAAACTCCCCAATCTCATCCAACTCCTTAGCTTTAGGCTCGAGCTCTTTTTCAGCAAATTCCCGCACTCTTTTGCGAAATTCTTCGTGTTCTTTAGAAATTCTCATCTGGCTCTCCTGATCCAAAATTTGTTTTGTGCCTAAAAGACCAAGAACTCAAAGGTTTCCCCCTCACCCTAGCCCTCTCCCCCACGGAGAGAGGGGATAGGCCTCCTCTCCCCCTTGGGGAGAGGACCAAGGTGAGGGGATTATGTTAGGGAACAGTTATTCCTTTAATAGATCTCGGGAGATGACAATTCTCTGGGCTTCAGAAGTTCCCTCATAAATTTCTGTCACCCGTGCATCTCTGAAATACCTCTCCACTGCATACTCTTTCATATAGCCGTATCCACCGTGAATCTGCACTGCCTCATTGACCACCCGGTTTGCTACCTCAGAGGCAAAAAGTTTAGCCATGGCGGCTTCCCGGCTACATCTTATCCCTTTGTTCTGTATATAAGCGGCGCGATAGATCAAAAGCCTGGCTGCATCTATCTGGGTGGTCATGTCTGCTAACTTGAAGGCGATGGCTTGAAAATTGCAGATAAGCTGTCCAAATTGAACCCTCTCCTTGGAGTATTTCAGAGCCTCATCAAAAGCCGCTTGAGCAATTCCAATGGATTGTGCTCCCACTGTGATTCTGCTGGGATCCAAAAGGATAAGGGCGATCTTAAATCCCCCATTTTCTTTCCCTAAGAGATTTTCCTTTGGAATCTTACAATCCGAGAAGGAGAGCTCCCGGGTATCCGAGCCCCTTATCCCCATTTTCTTTTCTTTTGCTCCGATGGAAAACCCTTCATTTCCTTTCTCCACCAAAAGGCAGGAAATCCCTTTGGACTTAAGCTCTGGCTTGGTCGAGACGAAGACCACAAAAAGGTCGGCGATCCCACCATTGGTAACGAACGTCTTGGTGCCATTGAGCAAATAGAAATCATCTTTTGACACGGCACTGGCTCTGAGACTTCCCGCATCGGTGCCTGATCCAGGCTCGGTCAAGGAATATGCTCCGATTTTCTCTCCACGAGCTAAAGAAGGGAGATATTTTTTCTTCTGGTCTGGTGTCCCGAATTTCAGGATGGCTTCGCAGACCAGGGAATTATGCACAGAAAGCGCAATCTGTAAACCTGCACACGCTTTAGCAAATTCCTCCATTATCAAAATATAGCTAATGAAATCAAAATTGGACCCGCCAAATTCCTCTGGAAGCATTATCCCCATATAACCCAAACCGGCAAGCTCTTGATAAACCTCCTTTGGGATTTCCTCTTTTTCGTCAAATTCCTCGGCTCGGGGCAAAAGGGTATTTTTGGCGAAATCGGCTGCCGCCTCCTTCACCATTCTCTGTTCTTCAGTAAGATCAAAATCCATAAGTCGCTCCTTACTTTTTGTTGTGCCTCACCAACAACTCATGTAGGTCGAATATGGTCGAAGACCTATTCGACACGTTTGGTTTTGTCCGAAAGTCCCACCTCTGGCGGGACATTTCGGACCTATGCCTTAATTTTTCGCCTTTCACCACCATTTGTGACCGGTTAGACCCTCTCTAAAAAGCCAAAAACTAAGTATTGATCTCCGTGGGATGTTATCCCAGACGTGTCTCCGTCATCCCACGGCATCAGGGTGGATGATAACATCCACCCTGATGCGAGTATGTCATTTTTTATGCGGCCCTTCTGAATATCATGCAGGTTACGGTTCGGTCATTGCCGCCCATGCTGATCAACATCCCGTAGGGTCGGTCAGATTTGATATTTACCTGGCAGTCGCCCGCTTTACCGGTGAGCTGATGCAACACGTCCACCGCCTGCCTGACCCCGGTTCCTCCAGTGTAGTGACCGAAGCCGATCAGTCCACCAGTAGGATTTGTTGGCATCTCTCCATCTATAGCTGTTTTTCCTTCTGCCACAAATGCGGCAGCTTCTCCATATCCAACCGCACCGGTAGCTTCCATGTGAAGGAGTCCGCCAATGCTGAAGCAGTCATGAACTTCCAGCACACCGATATCTTTAATTCCCAGTCCACTCATCTCGTATGCTTTCTCCACCGACTTCCGGGTGGTGGTAAGCTTGGTCTCATCTTCTGGCAATTTGGTCACATCCGCCTGGGATTGTCCGAATCCTATCACCTCCACTGCATCCTTTTTATCAATGCCTATCTTATCCAAACCCTCCTCCGAAGCAAAAATTAAGGCAGAGCAACCATCAGAAACCTTGGAGCAATCATACACGTTTATGTGTTCGCAGAATACTTTAGGATTGGGAGGGGTCATGCCAGCCGCCACCAGATCCTCTATGGTGTTATGATATTCCTGAGCTTTGGGGTTCTTTCGCGCGTTGATAATAGCTCTGGCATACCAGTGTGCCATCCCCTTCCTCATGTAATCATAACCGAATTTCTCATAACAGACTCCAGCTCTGTCTGAAAATTGACCCGGGAAAAAATAGGCATCACCGTTTTTGCGCTGGGACCTATAGTGTCCGGCTCCAGCTAAAATATCCGCACCATAAATGGCTTTGACCGTATTCTGCACTTCCACTCCCATGGTCAAGACCACATCGGAAAAATCAGCGCAAACGCTTTTGATCGCGGTGAACAGAGCCAAGCCACCAGACCCACAGGCGCCTTCTGTTCTGGTGCAAGGTTTATACTCCAATGCAGGATCGATGAAGGGAATAAATCCTGGTATATTGCCCTGTCGGTTAAATCTGGCCGCCATAAAGTTACCGATGACTCCTTCGTCGATATTATTGACGTCATTGATCTGGGCGATTACCCCTTTTCCTGCCTCGGATATGTATTCCTCCAAACCGGGTCGAGGTTTCTTGGGATGAAATTCTATCCTTCCCGAGCCGAAGGAAACGGTGTTGTAACCAGCGCAGGCATATACCGGCTTTCTTAATTTTTTCATCTCTTACCTCCTTTGATTAACTCGTTTTCGTATTTCGTTTGGCGTTGGCGAAGCTCGTTTCGAAACTCGTCAATCGAAATTCGATGCTAGAAAAAATCGAGCTTCCAAGACCAACTTCGAGTATCGATACCAGCATCGACACCGTTAAACCAGCGCCAAAGCCGTATTATCAAACGTATAACTCGTTTCCATATTTCGTTTAACGTTAGCGAAGCTCGTAACGAATTTCGTTTGGGAAGCTCGAAGTTCGGAAAAAATCCAGCCTCGATCCACGAACTTCGAGCCTCGATACCAGCATCGACACCGTTAAACGAGCTTCACCGCCGTTTTATCAAACATAATCATTGATCGGTCCATATAGATGATAGAATCCGTTCAAGAGGACGTCATTCACATCCTTATCTGATTCTGCCACTCCTGTCTTCACCAAAAATTCGCCGATCTCTTTGGAATTTTTCAGATAGGCTTTTGCCAGTTTTGCACCCAACGTGTCGGAAGCATTGAGGTTTTTAAAGTACACGGAGAGTTTTTCTCCTCTTTTGGGGTCCATCAGAAGCTTGCGCCAGGGAATAGTCCCTTGGGGATACTCCCCTAACTTTTTATCCAGCTCTCCGCTCCAGCCGTTGGGGTCGAACATCTTATATTTGCCCGTCTCTATATCATAAACTCCAGCCGGACGATTCTTCTCATATTTTAAGAATCCGTCCTTCTGGCTTCCATCCGCACGTTGACCACCCAACACCTTCTTTTCCACCATCTGGGTGAGCAGATCATCTTTAAGATCCTCACCTTTGATATAACCGGCTATGGTCTCCGAGATACATTGATACACATCCACCCCCACGTAGTCGATAAGCTGGAGTATACCCATGGGTCGGACCAACAGATCCTGGCTCACCTTGTTCATGATGTACATAGCGCCCGGTAGGGTGAATTCACCTGCCGTCTTTTTGGCCTCCTTTATGGCATATAAGCCATCCCGCAGGAAGTGACCGTTGCCGATGAAACCTGCTATATCGTTGGCAGGCACGATCTTTTTACGCAGTCTTTTGGCTAACTCTAAAGCCATCTCCTTAAGCTCTGGCTTGGTGACCTCAGGAGATATCAACTCCACCAGTCTCTGCACTGCCGGAGGATTATAGAAATGATATCCGATTATCCTTCCCCCCAGATTCGCCGACTGGTTTAAGACGCTTATGGGTATGGATGAGGTGTTGGTGAAATAGTAAGTATCCGGCCCCACCAGTTGCTCAATTTTCTTCAGCACGTCCACCTTCACATCTTTGTCCTCCACTATCGCCTCGAAGATCATCTTGGAATTTTTAACTTCACTCAGATCGGTTCCCAGCCTTAGCACCGACATGGCGTCGTCCACGAAGGCGTCGATTATGTCATAGTTCTCCACCAACTCCTCACGATCCTTGTAAAGCTCCCTCAGCATCACCGTGGTTTTCTCCCCTGCTTTGACAAATTGAGCTTTGAGATACTTCTGAAGCCCATCCAAAGCAGGCTCACTTATATCGATCAAATGCAGGCGGTAGATCGAATCTTTGTTTTGCGGCAAATTCTTCTGTCTGGCAATCTCCTGTGCCAAAAGAAGCGCTATCCCACTTCCCATTTTCCCTGCGGCTCCGATTACGGAAACATCCTTCAGTCTTTCATCAAACTTCATATATCACCTCCGAAGTTGTTAGTTTGTTTTTATCGGTTGTTACTCAAATTACCATTTTTGCGTCGAACGCTTGTGAAAAATATAACAAATTCAAACCAAGAAGCAAAGAAAAAATTCAAAAATTTTTGTAGATACAAAATACCAATAATACATTATGAGTGGATACAATATAACTGACCTGCTTAACAACAATAAGAAAAAAACTTGACTTATATTGGAGAATCGTGTAGAATATAAAAAAACAGAGGTATTACTCCTAAATATTTAAAAAAGGAAGGAAGGTGAGGAAAGAAAAAAGCAAGTTGCTCCTAATTATGGATGGTAAGAAGTATCCCTAATACTGTGGCTAATATGCCACTCACCGCGAACCGAATCAGAAGCATAAATGCAATAATGCGGTTTTTCAGGCGGCTGAAATTTCAGCGACTTTCTCAATGTTTTCGCGTCTGCCTGCGAGTCTTGTATTCGTGGTTTACAATGACGTTCCCATACGGGTCTCCGTGGAAAGTGTCGATTTTTGTGGTTGTCAAATTATAGAAATTTAAAAGATAAACCCAATATGGTGAAGTAAGAAATGGAAAAGATGATGAGGGAACTGATAAATCAAATTTTTCTTTTTACACCCCGAGCCGTGGTGAGTGCACTTGTTTTTTTTTCTCATTTTGGCTGGCAAGCATTATTCTCCAAAAAATCATCCGCCATCTCGGCGAGAAAGAAGACCTCAGTAAGGACGTTCAGAATCTGATAGGAAAAACGGTCAAAACCGCTTTGATAGTTTTTGGGGCAGTGACTGCTCTCGGCACATTGGGCATCAATGTTTCCGCTTTGGTAGCCGGGTTAGGACTGGTGGGTTTTGCTTTGGGATTTGCACTCATGGACATTATCTCCAATCTCCTTGCCTGGACATTAATCCTTATTTATCGCCCTTTCCAGCATAATGACCATATTTCTGTAGCAGGCTTTGAGGGGATCGTGACAGAAATTGATCTTCGATACATCACTCTTCAGGCGGAGGGCAAAAAGATTCTTATTCCCAATTCCAAACTCTTTACTAATGCGATTAGTGTTTTGGATGCCAAAAAGTGATTCCACTTATGCTGCTTCGGTAATAGTCTGAAGACCCCGCCAAAGGCGGGGGAATTAGCGAAGCAGAAAGCATGCGTATGCATCCATACGGATCGGCATTTCCTGATGCCGATGCATCATGAAAAGATTAGGCGCCAATGCAAAAAAGCGCTTGACACAATAAGAAGTATTTTTTATTCTCACCCTGACAATGTCCAATTAATCCTTTAAGAAAGGAGAAGAAGTGAAAAAAGCATTCGTAGTTTTGCTGGTGTTTTGCTTGTCGCTTGCGTGCGGCTCATCCAGAAAAGTTTACCGGATTGAGCCAGAGACGGTTACCGACTTAAGCGGCAGATGGAACGACACCGACGCCCGCCTGGTGGCTGAGGAGATGATAGCTGATTGTCTTTCCCGGGTATGGCTAACCGACTGGGCGGCCGCCGCAGGTGGAAAGCCGGTGGTGACGGTGGGAACCATTCGCAACAAAAGCAGTGAACATATCGACACGGAAACTTTTACCACCGACTTTGAAAGAGAGTTGATAAACTCCGGGCAAGTGAGATTTGTCGCCAGCCGGGGTCAGCGGGATGAGATTCGTGACGAACGTTTCGATCAACAGGAATGGGCTTCCCCAGAAACCATGAAACGGATCCGAGCCGAAACCGGTGCAGACTTTATCCTGGTGGGTGCCATTAAGTCGATTGTCGATGAGATCGAAGGTACCAGGGTGGTGTATTATCAGACTGATCTGGAAATGATCAACATTGAAAGCATGGAAAAGGTTTGGATCGGCACCAAGAAGATCAAAAAAGAGATCTCCAAGAAAAAAACTAAGTGGTAAAATTGGCTAAGTGGGCATCAATGGGAATTAAAAGGACAGCCATTGGTCTGCTTTTGTGTTTGTTTCTATTTGTCGGCTGCGGCTCGGTAGCGACTAAAAAAGCGTTCTATGAACCTATAACTGCCGAACTGAAAGACAATAATTTCGATGTGGCAGTTGAAAGAATCGAAGCCGCCAAAGCGGACAATAAATACGCAAAAAAGGATCGCTTTCTCTATTACATAGATGCGGGGTTGGTTTATCATTACGCCTCCCGTTTCGATACCAGTAATCAGAAATTAACTCAGGCTGAAGATGCCGCGGATGAGCTTTTCACCAAAAGTATCTCCCGGGCGACAGCCTCCCTTATGCTAAATGACAATGTCTTAGAATATGCCGGTGAGGATTACGAAATTCTTTACACCAACCTATTTAAAGCCCTCAATTACATAGCTAAAGGTGACTTTGACGGTGCTTTTGTCGAGGTTAAACGAGCCAATGAAAAGCTGAATCTGTTGGAACAGAAGTATGGCGACATCTCCCGGAGGTTCAAAGAAGGCGCGCTGGATGATACCGTCAGGGTCGATGTGGACTATAAGGCGAAAAAGGTGCGGTTCAACAATGATGCTTTTGCCCGCTATCTGAGTATGCACATGTATTCTGCCGAAGGTAAGATGGACGATGCCAGGATAGATTACAACCTGCTTCGTCAGGCTTTCCAAGAACAACCTCATATCTACGATTTTGAGGTTCCGAATGTAAAATACTTCTCGCAGGGCAAAGAGATAATGAGCGTAGTTGCTTTAGCCGGTATGTCTCCAGTCAAGGAGGCGCTGAATCTTCGTATTAGGACTGATAAGGATCTGGATTTGGTGCAGGTATTATACACCGATCCCTGGCGAAAGGATTCTGAATACGGGCATCTGCCCATTTCGGTTTCTGAGGATTACTATTTCAAGTTCTCCATTCCACAGATTGTTTCCCAACCGTCATACATAAGCCGGATAAGGGTTTTTGTCGATTCGGAGCTTATCGGTGAATTGCAACTGCTTGAGGATGTAGCAAAAGTGGCACAGGAGACTTTCGAGGCAAAGAAGTCGCTTATCTACCTTCGCACTGTTGCCCGCGCCGTTGCTAAAGGATTAGCCGCGCATAAGGCTAAAAAGAAAGCCGATACTGGAGGAGTGGCGGGATGGTTGAAAAAGGCGGCAATTGACGTGGGCACTGATATTTCCGAAAATGCCGATCTTCGCTGTTCGCATCTGCTTCCCGGGAAAATCTATGTGGGCGATTTTGAGATCGAACCGGGGACCTACGATCTAACCATCGAATTTTTGGACGTGAATGGACATTTGGTCAGCGCGACAGACGTTTATGAATATCGAGTTTTTAAAAACGGATTAAATCTGATTGAGGTTTTCTCGCTCAATTGACTCGCTCAGCCCCGCCGTTGGCGGAGCCAACTTTTCTCTTGTGGATGTCGGAGACCCTCCATGGGATAACATCCACAAGGAGCACAGCGTTTTTTAAAGATGGAGCAGTGGATTCATAAAACGTAAAGTTAACCAAATAGAGAGGAGGAGTTATGTCCAACATGGAAAGAAGAGATTTCATAAGATCGTTATTGGCTGGAGCTTCCGTGTTAGCGCTTGACTGGAGTCTCTTCCCAACAGGTGCAAGCGCTGATTTGGGTGAAAATGAATTTGATACGGTGATCATCGGCTCGGGTCTGGGTGGTCTAAGCTGTGCGGCGGCCTTTGCCCGACAGGGATTCAAACCACTGGTTCTGGAAAAACATTATATCCCAGGCGGATATGCTACTACCTTCAAACGACCCGGTGGGTTTGTCTTTGATGTCTCCCTGCACTCCACATCAGTCGGAGAAAGAGAAGGGATATATAATCTAATACCCGGTTTCCCTGAGATTAAAGATGTAGAGTTTGTACCTCATCCCAATCTTTACCGGGCAATCTATCCAGATTATGACTTCCGGGTACCCCAGAAAGATCTCCCTGGTTATATTGAGATGCTGACAAACTACTTTCCAGATGAGAAACAGGGAATCGAAGGGCTCTTTGAGGATATGAAAGGGGTAGCCAAGGATATCAGCAAATTATCCAGCGCCAAAGGCCAGGTTGATATGAGCCGGTTTCCTGTTGATTTCCCCTACTTGTTCAAATCCTACACCAAAACCTGGGGCCAAATGATGGACGCTCACATCAAGAATCCCAAGTTAAAGGCTATCATCTCCGCACTCTGGGGATATTACGGGCTTCCGCCCTCCAAACTTGCCAGCATATATTATGCCCTTCCCACCATAGGGTTTCTTCAAGAGGGTGGTTATTATCCACGAGGCAAATCGCAAAAGATAAGCGATGCCTTCGTGAAATTTATTGAAGAGCGCGGCGGCAAGGTGATGCTTAAAACCCGGGTGGAGGAAATAATGGTGAAGGATCATTCTGCTTACGGTGTAAAAACCGATGACGGCAAAGAATATACAGGAAAGGTGGTAGTTTCAAATGCCAATGCTTATGATACCTTCCACACCATGATGAAACAGGACGAATATCTTAAGGAGTATCTGGTCAGGATGGATCAATTTAGCGTCAGTCTCTCCAGTTTCCAGGTATTTCTGGGATTAAAGAAGGACTTTGTCCGTCAAAGCGGAATTGCCGATACAGAGATTTTTTACACGACCAGCTATGATCCCGAGGCGGAATATAAAGCTGCTCTTAATGCGGAAGTGGAGGGCGGCTTTGGTTTGACGCTGTATGATAACCTCTATAAGGGTTACTCTCCGGAAGGAAAAAACACCGTTAATATCATCGCGCTCCAAGGATATGACCACTGGAAGAAATATGAAGCTGATTACTTTAAGGGTAAAAAAGAAGCCTACCGGAAAGAAAAGGAGCGGATGGCAGACATTCTGATCGACTTAGTGGAAAAAAGGCTTCTGCCTGGACTCCGGGATGCAATAGAGATCAAAGAAATTGGCACGCCATTGACAAATGTGCGCTATACCGGTAACTATCGCGGAGCCATATACGGATGGGATCAGACTATGGATAACTCCGGCCAGAGCCGTCTGCCTCATACCACACCAATTAAGAACCTCTATCTTTCCGGAGCCTGGACAAGCCCCGGTCATGGCTATGGAGGCGTCATCTGGAGCGGACTGGAATGCTTCGGTGAGATTATGCAGAGATGGTAAACTATAGCTATATAGGATTATGCGTAAATCATTGTTTGGTGAATTCGCTTGGCGAGGATGTTGTCATCCTCATTGATTTCGCTCCTGTAGATGACAACACCCGCGGGAAGCATAGCTTTAGCGTAGGGACAGGGCTCGTCCCTGTCCGAGCTAGAAGACGGACAGCCATCCCGCCGATGGCGGGATCCCTACGAATGAAGGCGGGCCACTGGATGGGTGAGGAAGCTATGCAGAAAGCCTTGCTGAAGGCAATGCGGGAGTTTGAGTAGGACTTACGATGCTTCGGTGATTCGCTCAGCGAGGATGTTATCATCCTCGCTAACTTCGCTCTTGTGGATGACGGAGACCCCCAGACGGGAGGGCACCCGTACGGGTGGGCGTCGGCTCGTCTGGGATAACATTCACAAGGAGTATGAGTATTTCGTCAGGCGAAAGTGAATAGATTTGGGGTGAAGGTCAATAGATTTGGGGGACAATGCAAGAATACGCTTGACACAGTAAAAAGTATCTCTTAGTTTTTGTATGATGCTTCGGTAATAGATATCACCGAAGCTCAGAGCATCGGCAGTTGCTAATGCCGATGCATCAGGAGAGTTGACTCGTACCAATAGCTAGTCTTCATTATGGCAGCTAGATTTCGAGTAACCGTAAATCCTAAAGTATTGATCTGGGCGCGAGAAACCGCGGGACTTACCATGGATGACGCAGCACGTAAGATCGGGGTCAAGCCGGATATTCTAAGGAAGTGGGAATCCCTGCAAGCGAAGCCAACTGTCAACCAACTCCGCTCGGCGGCTTCAGCATACAAGCGGCCGCTTGCCTCATTCTACTTGTCTGTTGTGCCGCCAGATGTCAAGCCAATCCACGACTTTCGAGCTCTCCCAAAGGAGCCCAAGTTCGTCAGAACCCCGCAGCTGGCCTTCGAAATAAGACGCGCTATAGTTAGGCGCGAACTGACGCTGGACCTCTTAGATTCACTCGGAGAGAAGGCATCTAAGTTTGAGGGGTCGGTAGAGCTTGAAGAAGATGTTAAACAGGTGTCACAGAAAGTGCGTCGTTTCGTGGGAATTAGTATAAAGGAGCAGTTCGATTGGAAAGACGAGTACGAGGCTCTGAGGCGCTGGAAGCAATCCATAGAAGATCTCGATGTGCTAGTCTTTCAGGCAAGTCGTATTCCCATTAAGGTGATGAGAGGGTTTTCTATTAGCGAAGCCATTTTGCCCGTGATTGTAGTAAATTCGGCGGATGCGCCGCGGGCTAGGATTTTCACCCTCATGCATGAGCTCGGTCACCTGATGTTGGCCGACGGTGGATTGTGTGACCTGCGCGAAGTTGTGGGTCCGTTTTCTAAAAATCTGCAAACCGAGATATTTTGTAATTCTCTGGCGGGAAACGTGTTGGTGCCTACCGAGGCGTTTCTATCTCAATCTCTTGTTAGAGACAAAAACATTGGGGAGAACTGGGACGACTACGAACTCCGCATTGTAGCTGAGAAGTTCAAGGTAAGCAGCCAAGTTGTGTTGAGGCGACTGCTCACCACGGGTAGAATCAACCGTGACTTTTACGAGCGGAAAATGCAAGAATACCAGGACCTCGCTCGTGAGAGGAGACCCAAGAAGTCCGAAGGTGGACCGACGCAGGCGGTGAAAGCAGTGACCGCTAATGGGTTCCGCTTCACTCGACTGGTTCTGGGCGGCTACTACCGAGATGCGATCACGGCTTCCGATGTGTCCAATTACTTGGGAATCAAACTAAAGCACTTGCACGAAATTCAGCATTACCTGGAGCGTTCAAGTTGATTTACTGTCTTGACACTAGTGCTCTTATAAATCCTTGGAATAAGAATTATCGAATCGCCAATTTCCCGGCGTTTTGGGAGGATATCGACGGATTGATTAGAACCGGCGCAGCTATAGCTCCCATGGAGGTACTTAAGGAAATCGAAAGACAGGATGACGAGCTCTTGCTATGGGTCAGACAGAGGCTTGAGTTGTTCCGCGAGATAGATGAGAAAATCGAAATAGTACTTAGAAAAGAGGTGCTGGCGAAATTCCATAATATGGTAGATTACAATAGAGACAGATCGGGGGCGGATCCGTGGGTGGTAGCTTTAGCCTTGGTGGAGAATGCTGTCGTCGTTTCACAGGAGGATAAGGGTAAGAAAAAACGCCCCAGCATTCCCGATGTGTGCTTCAAGCTCAACGTACGACATATAAGGGTTGCCGACCTCATCGCAGACCAAGGTTGGGTTTACCAGAGATGATTTTGTCATCGGCAGGTGATCAGCCCTACTCAGGACCAGTTGGCGTCCCTTTGATTTTGTAACGACTTTCTTTTTCGTAAAGCCCAAAAAGCTTCATTTCTTGGGGGCTTCGGCGTATAATACATATAAAAGTGGAGGGTTAAGTTAGCTTATGAAAAAGTGTTTCACAATATCTTTATTGCTCATCCTGGTTTTCTCTTTCTTTGTTTCTTCTTCAGCTCAGCAGACAGAAAGCTTTCGCATAGTTCCTTCTCCGGCGCAGGAGTCAGACAAATATCGCATGAACCTGGATCTGGCGCACGAACTCATCCGGGCGGGCAGGGCGGACGAAGCGTTGAAATTGATAGATCAGTTGATGGACGTGTATGGCGACACGAGGGAACTGGTCACTCTTTTGAAGGAGGCGTATCTTTCCACCAAAGAATATGATAAGGTTGAGGGGATGATCAGAGAAGACTTAGCCCGCGAACCTACGAACTGGATGCTTTATTGCGAGCTGGCAAATGTATATCTTAAAACTGAAAGGGAAGAGGAAGCCAAATTAAACTTAAATAAAGCTATCGAGCTTGCCCCCGACCGTGAGCAGACTTATCGTCAGGTGGCTTTAGTCTATTTAAGAAATGGTCTGACATCTGAAGCCATGGATACTTACAAGCAAGCACGGATGAAGTTGGCAAAACCTGTTGTTTTCTCCCTGGATTTAGCTAATCTATATGAGGCACTGTTCGATTACAAACAGGCGGTGGATGAGTATTTTCTTTTTATGGGTAATGATTCCACTAAATTCGACCTGGTGGAGGACCGAATCAACAGACTGATTCAGACCGACGAGAACTTAGATGAGATCCAGTTAGCTTTGAGCCAGAGGATCAAAAAGAATCCGAAAGATAAGTATTCTCACAAGCTTTATGGAGATCTGCTTTTCCGCAGGAAAGACTTAAGCGATGCATTTGATGTTTACAAAAAGGTAGATAAGCTCTTCGAAGCTAATGGTAGATTTATCCTAAAGTTTATATGGATGTGCTATACCCAAAGATTTTTTGACGATGCGATCCAAGCCAGCCAATACCTTCTGTCCACACGCCCATCCAGAGAGGTTGCCGTTTCCGCAAAATTATACATAGCTCATTCGTATGAGGGGCTGGAAAAATTCACCGATGCAATTGAGACCTACCAGGAGGTAATAAACAATTATCAGAGGTTTTTCACCCATGAGATTGCTTTTTCTCACTTCAGAATCGGGGAGATTAACCTCTTTTATCTCAGAGAACCGGATGAGGCTTTCTCCCGCTTTCAAAATGTGGCCTTCAACTACCAGAATTCATATCAGTATCCTGATGCACTGGTGAGATTGGGCGACTGCATGGTGGCCAAAGGCGATCTGGACAGTGCCCGGATGCTTTTTTTGAGCGCTTTGAAGGATCCAAAAGCGGAATCAAAAGAGGAGGAGATAAAATTCAAATTGACCGAGATAGAATTCTATCAGGGAAACTTTGAGGAAACTTTAGAAGGATACAATCGGATGATAGCCGATTTCCCCAAAGGACTATATGTCAACAATAGCCTGGAGAGAATAATGGTGATCAGCGAAAATCAGGAACTGGATAGATACCTCCTCTCTGTATTCGCCCGGGCTATGTTGGATAAGCTTCAGGGAAAGGTTGACTCTGCTACATTTAGGCTGGATAAGATAATTTCGGCTAAGTCTGAAAAACTGTCCGATCTGGCTCAACTGGAAAAGGCAAAGATATATAAAGAGGAAAAGAAATTTTCGCTGTCTTTGAAAGCTCTGGATGAACTTTTAGAAGCATATCCAGAAAGCTTTTTCTGCGACCAGGCGCAGAAGTTGATCGGCGATGTTTACAATTACCACCTGAGTGATAAAACCAAAGCTATCCAAGCCTACCAGAAACTTTTGAAAGACTACGATCGTTCAGTCTATGTGGATGAGGTGAGAGATAAGCTCAGAGAACTTCAAGCAGGTGTTTCTCCTAGCTCCTCTGGATAACTTAAGGATTACTATAATTCAGATATGATCTGTGAACTGCCTGTTACCCTTAGCTTACCGCCTCCGCCTTCTCCTTTTTAGGCACCTTGCTGGTCAGTTCCGCGATCTTGGTCTCTAACTCTCCAATCCTTTTTTCGTAACCCTCTCTTTTTCCAATTCTCATTTTGGTGCTGGTTCTTACTAAAAGCCCTAAAGAGACCAGCATGAACAGAACCGAATTGACTGTTCTGAATATCTCACCGAAGGTGAAGATGGAATCCAAGAAAGCGGCAATTCCCAAAAACAGAAGCACTGAACACCAGATCAACATATCGCCTCCTTTTAGTTTTAAATTTCCCATCCCTTTCTTCTTTTTCGGATAGTTTGACGCTAACTTAATAACTTTGACAAGAAAAAGCGCCGCTCGTCCTCCACCTGAGTTCAGGATAAACGAAAGTTGTAGAGTTGAATTGAATCATAGGTAGGTGCAGACCTCTGTGTCCGCCCGGAGTTTGGGGCGATGGCGGAGCATCGCCCCTACCATAGAAAAAAGCATCGCATATTAAAGTTACCATGTCGCATTAAATCCTGTGTAGTAGCGAAAGCCCGTGTCGGTTTCCCCTTGTTGGTAACGGACGTCCCGTCCGCTGTCTGCTGTCAGCCGTCCGCCGACTGCTGTCAGGACAAATCCATGACGAAAAAAGGGTGAACAAGATGATTATAGCTCTTTTGGCTTTCTTGTTTTTAAATTGACAACCAGCGAAATCTCCCTATATTATGCGCAGCATTTTGAGAATGAAAAGTTGAACAGTATCAGTATCTGAGCAGAAGGTAAAACATTAAATTAGCTGATGACGTTCCAAGCTCAAATAACTTCTCAAAGGGTGAGTTTTTTAACTTGCCCAAAAGATAAAATTTAGGAGAAAGGCTGTGGCAGAAAAACTGCTCAAGTGGTATCGAAGCCAGGACCGGGTTTCGCTTTCCATTTCCCTTTTTGTCTTTTTAGCAAGCTTTGCAGTTTATCTAAAAACCATGGCTCCCACGGTCTCATTCTGGGATTGTGGAGAGTTCATCGCCTGCGCCAATATTCTGGGAATTCCTCATCCTCCCGGAAGCCCGCTTTTTATTCTTATTGGGCGGATATTCGCGCTGATTCCGTTTTTTGATCAGATCGCCGCCAGAGTTAATCTCATCTCGGTTTTAACCTCTGCTCTTACTGTATGGCTGGGTTATCTTCTGATCGTAAAGCTGACCAGCAGATGGGGTAAGGAGAATCCAAGTTTGTGGTTGAGGATGGGACGCTATGTGGGTGGGGTGGTGGGAAGCTTCTTTTTGGCATTTTCCATGACCTTTTGGTCCAATGCGGTGGAGGCTGAGGTTTATGGACTTTCCATGCTTCTGATGACGTTGATTTTGTTTCTCGCCCTGATCTGGATGGATAGTCGAACCAGCCCCAAAGGAGACAAGCTTTTGATTCTGATCGCATATCTGGGAATTCTATCCACCGGGATTCACATGACCGTCTTTCTGGTCATGCCGGCTGTGTTCTTGTTGTTTGTGCTGACAGATCGCCAGAAGCTGTTGGATTGGCGGTTCTGGATCACGGGTCTGGTTTTAGCTTTGGTGGTTCACAGTGTCATCCCATTTCTGATCGTCCTTGGAGTATGGTTCTTTTTGACTTTGATGTTTACCTTGACCTCCAGCCAAAGAAAGGTCTGGGCACTTTGCTTTTTCATAACCTGCGCCGGGATGATAGGTTATTCCACCCAGCTTTTTATTCCCATCCGATCTTCTCTAAATCCTGCCATCGATGAAAACAACCCTTCAGATTGGCGAAGCTTTAAGGCTTTCCTGGAGCGTAAGCAATACGGACACGAGAGCATGATCAGTCGGATGTTTTACCGAAGAGGCACCTGGGCAAATCAGTTCGGGATCAAAGAGAGGATGGGATTCTGGGGATTTTTCCGGGAGCAGTATATGCAAAAAAGCCTGTGGTTTATCCCCATCTTTCTGGGACTTTTGGGCATCTGGGAACAGATCAGAAGAAGAAAAAGGGAAGGGGTGGTGCTCCTCGTTCTCACCTTAGCCTGCACGGTGGGCTTGGTCTTGTATATGAACTTTGCAGATGGAACCCGCCCGAACCCTCTAAGCGGTGAGAACATTCGATTGGAGGTAAGGGATCGGGATTATTTCTTCACCCCGGGATTTATGTTTTTCGCACTGTCTATGGGACTGGGAGTATTTGGTCTGATAAGGATCCTGGGCAATTGGGTGGAAAAAAGATTAAAATATCTCCAGCCGGTTTTGGGAATAATAATAGCTGTTTTGCTGGTTTTACCACTATTAGCTTTGAAAAAAAATTACAATCGGAACGACCGCACCGGAAACTGGATTCCTTATGATTATGCCTATAATCATCTGATGAGTTGCGACAAAGATGGGATACTTATCACCAATGGAGACAATGATACCTTCCCTTTGTGGTTTTTGCAGAACGTGGAGAAGATAAGGCAGGATGTAAGGGTGGTAAATTTAAGCCTGCTTAACGCCGATTGGTATATCCTACAGCTTAAAGACATCTGGAATGTTCCCATTGACTTGAGCTATGAAGAGATCAAAGGCGTTCCCACTAAGATGTCTGATGGTAGATACGCTCCTCGTCCCAGAGTGCCCTATTATGATCCCATCCGAAAACAGAAAAAATTCCTCTTCCCATATTATGATGATAAATCCAAAAGGGTGATGAGGATTCAAGATATGATGGTGGAGCATATACTTCTATCAAACAAGTGGGAATATCCTTTTTATTTTTCCAAAACCACATCTTCCAGCAACCGAGTGGGACTGGACGATCACGTAAGAAAAGAGGGGTTGGTTGATCGGGTGGTGCCGGAGGAGGGGGAGTCTATGATAGACCCGGAAAGATTTCACAAGAATTTGTGGGAGGTTTATCAGTATCGGGGACTGGCAGATATGAATGTTTATAAGAACGAAATAACCGTGGGTCTTTTGATGAACTATTCTGAGAGATTTATCGATCTGGCTGAATACCTTGTGAAAAAGAACCAGACGGACAAAGCCATAGCGGAGTTGGAAAAAGCCGTCTCAGTTCTTCCAGACTACTATCGAACCCACCTCCAGCTATATAAGTCATATACCGATGGCGGGGATACGGCAAAAGCGGATAGCCTTTTGGAAGGCTACCAGGCGCAGATGGAAACTCTCATCACAAAATGTCCCGAGATTCTGTTATACTATCAATATTTAGCGTTAGCCTATCAAGCTCAGCAGAAATTTGATGAGGCAGAAAAGATCATGCAAAAAGCATATAAATTAAACCCATCCGATCAGATGACCTTCCAGATACTAAGACAGCTTTATGCTTATACCAAGCAGTTTAACAAGCTTGTTCAACTTTTGAGAAACTGGCTTGAAGACCATCCCACCGATGAACAATCCCGTAGGCTTCTGGAGTTTTATAAAAACCAGCAATAGATTAGATCGATCCTCTTGAATCTTTCACTGATGCATCGGTATTAGGATTTATCCTGAAGGGCTTGTTGAAAAAGCCACACTTCAGGGCGGGATATGCGTATGCTCGTATGAGTGCATACGCACATTCATACGAAAATTCCCGCCCCTATGGGCAACAATGGCTTATCACTCATAGGGCAGGGCATTTAGCCCTGCCAGTTTTGTAGGTCATGCATCCCGAAGGTCATTTGACTTCCTATGGATCCAAATGGACAAATGAGGTGCTTGACAAAAATTTGACTCGTTTTTAACCTCCACCCCGCTGTATCAAGAGGGTTCGCGATCAGACTTTGCCATGGCGATCTACGTGACTGAGAGGTGTAAAATAACTCCTTCGATCATATTCGGTTTTCACCTCCACCCGCAGGCTGACATTCGTCCTGCCCTTCGGTCCTGATCCCGCCTTTGGCGGGAGAAGGAAAGGACTCAGTCCGAAGGAAGCCTGCGGCTACCCCCACCCTAATGCATCAAGAGGGTTCGCGATCAGACTTTGCCATGACGACCTGTGCTCCGGGGTGTCTGTGTGGATTTTTTCTGTCTTCGCAATATAATAATGTCAGTAGTTTGTCCGCAGGATCCAGATTCGGACAAATAGAAAATGTCAGGTTATAATCATCCATAGGGATGAAGAGTGTTAAACCTGACTATGCAAGAGGCGGGGAGGTATAAAATAATATCGGAGGTAGAAGGTGGGTATCTTAGGATTAAAGAGGCTGGAGAGATATTAGGTTTAAGCGAGCGTCAGGTATATCGGATTAAGGCACGGGTAGAGAGGGAAGGAGTCAGAGGGATAATCCATAAGGGCAAGGGTAAGTATGCTCCGCGTTGGCTTAGGGAGAAGATAAAGGATAAGACCTACAGGGCTATCCCATAATTATTTATAGCAAACGCATTTATTTCTGATACAAAACTTTCCCCTCTCTCTATCCCTTTTCCCTATGGGGAGAGGGGAAGGGGTGAGGGGCAGAAGTTTGACTCGTTTTTCACCTCCATCCTGCAGGCTGAAGCTCATTTGAGTTTTGTAGAAATTTGATTAGGTTTTCACCTCCACCCCGCAGGCTACTTGGTTAGGGTGGGGGTTGTACCCCCACCCTCGTTGGGGGCAAGGG
>Ga0315533_1000944_pt1 | contig 23388 bp, 20 predicted proteins | sample SalMarSW160130MG_FD_203081 | JGI IMG/M metagenome (GOLD analysis project Ga0315533, IMG submission 203081) | Salt marsh sediment microbial communities from the Plum Island Ecosystem LTER, Massachusetts, United States - Salt Marsh Sediment SW1601-30 ... | reverse complement strand
TTGCCGTCGAATTCGCCGTAAAATATCCGCTCCCATGGACCGAAATCAAGCTTACCATCAGTAACGGCCACGACCACCTCTCTGCCCATAACGCTGCGCTTCAAATGAGCATCGGCGTTGTCTTCAAAACCATTATGTTGATACTGCGAATACGGCTTTTCAGGCGCTAATTTTTCCAGCCATACCTCAAAGTCGTGATGCAGGCCGGACTCGTCATCGTTAATAAACACACTGGCGGTAATGTGCATAGCATTGCAGAGCACAAAGCCTTCCATGATCCCGCTTTCAGACAGACATTCTTCAACCTGCGGTGTTATATTGATGAATTCCCGCCTTCCACTCGTATCAAACCACAGCTCTTTCCTGTAACTTTTCATATCCAGTCCTTAGTTCATAGTTCACTGTTCGTAGTAAATTTTTTGTACACCGATTCAATGGCATCGACCATTTTTTCAGGTGCGAAATTTTCTTTTACTAAATCTCGGCCTGCCCTGCCGAGCTCGTCTCTTAAATCTTTATCTTCTATCAATTCTGCGCAGGCATTTATTAGCTGCTCGATATTTTCAGGTTGAATCAGGCGCCCGGTGTTTTCATTTACCACTTCTTTTGCACCATCCACATCAAATGATATTGCCGGTTTGCCGCAAAGCATAGCCTGGGGCAAAGTGCGTGCAAGGCCTTCTCTCAGCGAGCAGTGAACGAGTATGTCCGATGATTGTATGGCAAGCGGAATCTGACCGGGCGGCAGAAGACCTGTGAATTTGACTTTTTCGGCCAGTCCCAAGCGGCGGACCTGTTCTTTGAATTGGTCGGCAAGGTTCCCGTCCCCGACAAACAGCCAGAACGCATTGTCAAAATGCTTCGAGAGCTGTTTGGCTGATTCAATAATGTACTTGTGTCCCTTGAGCATAAACAGCCGAGCAATTGTGATAAGTACAATTGCATCTTCGGGGATTCCGTATTTCAGACGAAAGGATTTTCTTTCTTCTTCTGGGATCGGCTTTAGAAAATCATCTTCCTCAATAGCCGAATAGGCCGTTACAAACTGCTCAGCGTCACCAATGCCAGCGGCGGTTGCTCGTGTTGTCATTGCATCGGCGACACTGATGAAAAAGTCCGTTCGCTTTGCCGCAGATTTTTCGACTGCGATATAAAATTTATTTAGCCAATTGCTCTGATAAGGGTGAAAGGCCAAGCCGTGAATTGTATGAACAACTGCCGGCACATTTTCCGACCATTTTCCTTTTAGGCTATGAGCGGCAAACCTCCCCAAAATACCCGCTTTGGCTGAATGGGTGTGAACAACATCAGGTTTTAATCGGCCGAGATGTCTTTTGATTTGAAAGTAGCTTATTGTGTCGTATAGAGGGCAGATTGCACGAATCAGTTTGGGAACAACAATTACATCATATTTTTCATTCTTCGTCTGATTGAACAGTTCGCCTTCGGGGCCTATGGCCGGGCCGGTGATAAGCGTGACGTTATGCCCCCGCTGCGCCAGCAGTTTGCAGGTAATTAAGGTATTTTCCTGGGCGCCGCCGAGTATCAACCTTGTTATTATGTGAACGATTTTCATTTCTTTAGAAGACAGAACTTAGAATCGAGAATCGAGAATTTCTACATTCTTAATTCTGCTTTAATATTCAATTCTCATCAGGCACAGGCCTTCCGGCGGAGCGGTTGGGCCTGCGGCGGTTCTGTTTTTTGCTTCGAGTATTTCTCTTATCTTTTCGGGTTTCCATCTGCCCCTGCCGATTTCGACGAGGGTGCCGACGATATTTCGCACCATATTGTACAGGAACCTGTCGGCCTCGATATCTATATGGACCCATTTGTCTTCTTCTGTTACCCGGCATTGCATTACTGTTCGGACGGAGGTTTGGCGTTTGTCGGCGGCAGCAGCGAAGGATTTAAAATCGTGCTTTCCGACGAGCATTTTTGCGGCTGCATCCATAGCGGCGGCATCCAGTTTGCCCGGCCGGTGCCAGCAGTTTCGGGTCTGGAGGACATTTCGTTTTCTGCCGGTGAAGATTTTGTAGCGGTAGAGTTTGCTCACAGCGGAACCTGAGGCGTCGAAAGTCGGCTCCGCCTCGGAAACTTCTGTGACGACGATATCCCGCGGCAGACGATGGTTGATTGCCTCGAGGAGATTCTCGGTGGGTATACGGGAATCGAGAACGAAGTTTGCGACCTGGCCAAGTGCACTGACGCCGGCATCGGTCCTGCTCGCACCGTTTACTTTGGTAAAAACACCGGTAAGATTACCGATTGCCTGTTGCAGCAGACCCTGGATGGTTCTTTTGCCGGGCTGGTCCTGCCAGCCGCTGTAGTTTATGCCGTCGTAGGAGACCGTAAGTTTTATATTGCGATTGCCCATTAAGGGGCGATTATAGTAACTTTTCTGCGATTTGGACAGCGTTAAGGGCAGCACCTTTTCGTAACTGGTCACCGGCGACCCAAATATTTATTCCGCGATTATCAGGTATGGATTCATCCTGACGGATTCTGCCAACAAAGACATCATCTTTATCGGTGGCATCAATCGGCATAGGGAAACGATTGTTTTCACGGTCATCAATCAGCGAAACGCCCGGCGCGGTGCTCAGCAAATCCCTGACCTGCTCGGGAGTAATCAGGTCCGTAAATTCAAGATTTATACTTTCGCAGTGTGCCCTTAACACGGGGACACGAATGCAGGTGCATGTAACTGCGATATCCGGACAGTCAAAAATCTTTCTCGTCTCTTTTATCATTTTAACCTCTTCGAGGTTATAACCGTCAACATCGAGGGCCGAGTTATGACTGAAGACGTTAAAGGCAATCTGGTAAGGGAAGGCCTCGCAGGTCGGTTCTTTACCGTCAAGGATTTCCCGAGCTTGTCTTTGCAGTTCGAGCATCGCTTTCATTCCTGCACCGCTAGCGGACTGATAAGTGCTGATGACCATCCGCTTAACGGGATTTGCCTTATGCAAAGGCCAGACCGGTACGATGGCAATAATCGTCGAGCAGTTTGGATTGGCGATAATGCCCTTATGTTCCCGGATTTTTTCTGGATTTATTTCCGGAACGACAAGCGGGACATCCGGGTCCATTCTAAAAGCCGAGGTGTTATCGACCACAACCGCACCGGCTTGGACTGCGGCGGGGGCAAACTCTCTACTCCTCGCCGCACCGGCACTGGACAACACAATATCAATACGGTCAAAGCTGTTTTTGGTCAATTCTTCGACTATATATTCCCTGCCTTTGAATTCGATTTTCTTACCTGCCGAACGGCTGCTTGCAAGCATTTTGAGAGAATCAAAGGGAAAATCACGCTGCTCCAGGATTTTCAGAAACTCCTGTCCAACCGCTCCGGTTACACCTGCGATTGCCAAATTACAACCCATATTTATATCTCCCAAACTACCTTTCAAACATATAAGACTAATTTTACAGTAAGTTGCAAGCTACAAACACATAAGTAAGGGCAGCCAACATTTCAGGACTGCCCAACACACTTTGAAAGTCAAAACCGGCAAATAGTATAATACCTACGCCGGGAAAACACAATAGAGTAAAAACCGAATCTCATAACCCACTATTTGAGAGCAAAAAACAGGCCAACAAGTTTCTTAGCTGTTGGCCTGTTTCGCTTTACCCAAAATAGTCATATCTCTTGAGCGTTATTCATCGCCCAGCTTCAACACAATAAATCTTGTGTAACGACCGTCATTAACTAACAGCAACACACTCCCATCTTTCTTGGCCTTTCGAATCGCCTCGTCAAATCCCTTGGTGTTTTTCACAGGTTCGCGGTTCACCTCCATAATCAGCATCCCAGCGGTGATACCCTTTTTGGCAGCCTGAGAATCAGCCTCAACACTTGTAACAAGGACTCCGCTCATCCCCTCAAAACCGAGTCTTTCCGCATATTCATCGGTTAGATTATTAACAGTAAATCCTAACTTCTGGCTCGTTTCCGGTTCTGTGCCGGCGGCTTGTCCCTGCGCTGGGCGTTTTTCCAGTTTCGCAGTGAGGGTTTTTCGTTTTCCGTCACGGAGTAAGACTATGGTTACTGTGGTGCCGGGTTTGAGCATTGCGACCCGGTTAAGGAACGCATTGCCATCCTCAACCGGCTTGCCATCCAGTTCGACAATGACATCATATCGCTTCAAGCCGGCTTTTTCAGCAGCCGAGTCCTTAATAACCTGTGCTATGGCCACGCCTTTTGTATCTTTATCCAGTCCGAAAGTGGGAGCAGTTTCAGGAGTTAATTCCTCATAGTAGATACCGAGGTACCCTCTTTCGACCTCACCTCCTTCCACGAGTCGCTGATAAACAAACTTTGCGATATTAATAGGGATAGCAAATCCAATCCCCATATATCCGCCGCTCTGAGAGATGATAAAGGTGTTAATTCCAACGACCTTCCCGTCAAGATTAAGCAGCGGTCCGCCGGAATTGCCGGGATTTATCGCAGCATCAGTCTGGATGTAATCTTCGAACTCAGCAAGACGGAAACCGCTTCTTCCTTTGGCACTTACGATACCAGCAGTTACAGTATGGCTGAGACTGAAGGGATTTCCGATAGCAACGACCCACTCACCAACTTCAAGTTTATCGGAGTCAGCCATTTCAAGATGGTTCAGGCCTTTTGTGTCGATTTTTATGACGGCTATATCAGTGTCCGGGTCCGTACCGATAACCTTTGCCTCAACCTCAGAACTTTCTTTTACTTTGACCAAGACTTTTTCAGCATCACCGACAAGATGGTTGTTTGTCAATATATAGCCGTCATCAGAAACGATAATGCCGGAGCCTTGTGCCATTTGCTGGTATTTGCGCTGCTGGGGTGCGCGCCGTCGAGGGGAGTACCAGCGGAAGAAACGGTCGAAGATGTCATCTCCAAACGGGTCGAATTGCTCACCAAAAGGCGATTCCCTGAACGTCGGCTGGTCGGACGTGATGGTCTTTTCGGCTTTGATACCAACCACGGCCGGCGAGGCCTCTTCGGCAATTTTGGCAAAGGCCTTGCTGACCTGACGCAGAGCATTTATACCGGCATCCTCCGCAAGGGCCGGCAGCGGCGCAATAACAAATAAAAAGACGAGAAAAAGTGAAATTAAATGATAGTGCGAGGAAATCTTTTCCTGTCTGACATTGATAATTCTCATTTTAACCTCCAAATTCCATAACTTTAGACCATCAAAACATACAATTCGACTACAATAAAAGGCTGTTTTAGTAAATTTTATACGATTTTATGGCCAATAAGTTCACGACGTCAACGGTTTTTGTGCCAGGGAAACCGAAAACCAGCAGCTAAAACCGAGATTATACTTTGTATGCAATATAGGAACCGAACTGAATATCCTTGACCGCAGGGTTTAAAAAAGCATATTAATACATCAATAATGGCTGGTTTGTAGGCATATAAGGATGAGGGGACTGTAACTATTTGTGCAATAATGTGTATATATTTATATAATGGACAGGTGGAAAATATACGCCTTGTCGATGCAATTTTTATATCAGGAAGGGACATAACGTGAAGAAATCTCACATAATTATCATCACGGTCATTGTAACGGTATTCGTTGTTTCTGTAGTTGGGATGATGGTCGCCAGGAAAATCAGTACTTCACGCAATGCGGCTGTGGTCCGTGTCGAACATGCTCAGAGGGGGGAATTGCTTGAGTTTGTCAGTGCTCCCGGCGAGATTGAGCCCAAGACGAAGGTGGAGATAAGCGCAAAACTTTCGGCACGAATTATAGATCTGCCATATGATGAAGGAGCGCGCGTAACACGCGGTGCTCCCGATGCGAATCCGCCGGCGCCTGCCTCGGTGCTGGTACGTCTGGATGCGAAGGATTTGGAAAGCCAATTGCTTTCGGCACAGGCGGCACGCTCGGCACAGGCGGCCCAAATCGAAGTGGAAAAAGCAAGAATCGCCGGTCAGGAAGCAAGTCTTGTCGGCCTTGAAGCTTCGTTGAAACAGGCCGAGCGGGACCTGGAACGCCAAAAAGGGCTGCTTGAAACCCAGGATATAAGCCAGGCCACTTTCGACCAGACCAAGCTTAAGCTTGACGACCTCAAAGCCCAATATAGCGCTGCAAAGCATACTCTACAGGCAGCGGAATTGAATTTGGTCGTGTTGCAGCACAATCTTGAGGCCGCAGATGCAAGGATTAGCCAGGCAGAAGAGGCCCTGAGCTATACGACCATTACATCCCCCATTGACGGTGTGGTAACGCGGCTTAATGCCGAAGTTGGGGAGGTCGTGATTTTTGGAACAATGAATAATCCCGGTACGGTGATTATGGAGGTGGCGGACCTGTCCAAGATGCTGGTTGTAGCACAGGTTGATGAAGCGGATGTCGGGAAAATGGAAGTCGGCCAAAAGGCAAGAGTCCATGTGGACGCCTTTGCCGACCATGAATTTACCGGCGTGGTCGATTCGATTGCCCTGGCACATACTATGTCACGTACCCTGACGAAATATTACAGGACTGAAATACTGCTTGATACTGCCGACCGGAAGCTTTACTCAGGCTTAACGGCGAATGTGGATATTGAGACACGTAAACACACCGATGTGCTCAAGGTACCCACTCAGGCGGTGCTTGGCCGAGAGGTTGACAGTCTGCCTTTGGAGACTCGCGAAAATTCTCCCTATGTCGATACCGCCAAAACCTATGCAACAGTAGTATACCGCTATGTTGACGGCAAGGCTGTGGTAACACCCGTCAAAATCGGACAAAGCGACCTGACACATACCATAATACTGTCGGGGATTAACGAAGAATACAAGATAGTCGTTGGGCCGTATAAGCAGCTCGAGAATATTAAACACGACCAGAAAATACGAGACGAACGAGAGGTAGAGTCAAAAAAGAAAAAGAAGAATGCGGCCGGGGCTGATGCGAACGAATAAAGAAATGACGGAAAAGGTTGAAAAGCTGATAATCCGACTTCTGGAGGTCACACGGATTTACAAAGTTGGTGTTGAACGCATCCACGCGCTTGACGGAATTGACCTTGAGCTGAGCGAAAACGAGTACGTCGCTGTGATGGGGGCCTCCGGCTCAGGCAAGAGTACGCTGATGAATGTGCTGGGCTGCCTGGACCGGGCAACGTCAGGGCATTATGAGCTGGATGGACAGGACACCACGAAAATGAGTGATGCAGCGCTGGCTCGCGTTCGAAATGAGCGAATCGGCTTTGTCTTCCAGTCATTTGAATTACTTGGGCAGTTAAGTGCGCTCAAGAATGTCGAGATTCCACTGATTTATTCGCGAAACGCATGGTGGTCTCGGCGCAAACTTGCCGGGAACGTCCTTGAGCGAGTTGGGCTGGGAGACCGGATAAAGCATAAACCGAACCAGCTTTCGGGAGGTGAGAAGCAACGCGTGGCTATCGCCCGCGCTCTTGTCTGTAATCCCAGTATCCTGCTGGCCGACGAACCGACCGGTAATCTCGACAGCAAAACAAGCGAAGGCATCCTCAAACTTTTTGACCAGCTTCATCAAGAGGGACAGACGATTATTATAGTAACACATGAAGAACACGTGGCACATCACGCCAAACGAATAATTCACATGAGAGATGGGCGGATTTACAGCGACCTGCCAAGAGACCAGGACCCGGCTTATAAGAAAACGATACAAAATGATGACCGGGAGGAGCTGAAATGAGGGCTGTGATAGGAGTGACTGTTGCTTTTTTTCAACTTTTTTACCAGAGCGTGTACCTTGCGCTGGGACAAATCTGGACGAACAAGACCAGGTCGATACTTACAACTATTGGCATCGTTATCGGGGTCGCTTCGGTAACCGCAGTTATTGCGGCTCTTACGGGGTTAAAGGCCAAAGTGCTGACCCAGGTGGAAACCTTTGGCACTAAGACAGTATTTATTTTCCCCAGACGGCCTGACAAAGGACCAATGCGTCATGCATCGTGGTGGACTATCCGGTTTTTACCCGAACACTTTGACGACATGCTTCAGCATTGTCCCTCGGTGGAACGTTTTAGCCGGATAGGCGGAGTCGGACGATACACAGCCCAGTACGGTGAAAAATCAGTTGATAATGTGGAGGTCACGGGTATCGAGCCTGCTTATCACGAGATCCAAAAGCGGCCTGTTGTCCTTGGCCGGACAATTTCCGTTATTGATAATATGCAGGTACGTCCGGTGTGCCTGATTGACCCGAAGCTGCGTGATGAGCTTCGTCTTGACCGTGATTGCATCGGCCAATCAATTCGGATAGGACATCATGCCTTCGGCATCGTCGGTGTTATCGAGGGACAGCCCGAATTACAGTTTGGGGAGAGCGGCCAGGAGCACTACGAGGTGTTCATTCCCTTTAGGACGACCTTCAAAATGGGAAACCCGTGGATCGCGGCCTTTGCTGCAAGCAAGACGACGGAAGTTACGGAAGAGGCCCAGGCCGAGATAAGCTTTTTCCTTCGGCGCACCCGTCATATCCGGCCGGGTGAACCTGACACATTTCGAGTCGAGTCGGTAAAAAGATTTATGGAGACATTCAGTAAAATAGCGCTAATGGTCACATTAGTAGCGGGCGGTGTCGTGGGTATTTCTCTGCTGGTCGGAGGCGTCGGGATTATGAATATTATGCTGGTCTCGGTATCTGAACGAACTCGGGAAATCGGGCTTCGCAAGGCCGTCGGGGCCAAAAAATCTGCAATTATGACTCAGTTCCTGATTGAAGCGGTGGTATTGTGTTTTATCGGAGGCCTTGTGGGCGTTGGAATCGGCCAGTGCCTGACGTTGGCTATATCAAGTATAAATCCAGTTCTGGACATGACCTATATCCCGGCCTGGGCGATACTTCTTTCATTTGGTTTTGCAGGAACAGTCGGTATCTTTTTTGGAATGTTCCCGGCGATTAAGGCCGCCAGACTTGACCCTATTGAGGCCCTTAGACATGAATAAACAATTTTCTTTAAAGCGATATTGGTTTGTGGTTTTTGTAGGTTTAGCACTATTTCTATTAACAGGCTGTGAACAGATGCCTGCTGGTGAAAAGTATTATGAAATCAAGATTCCACCTGAAAAATTACGGGATATTGAAACGCTCGAACTGGTCAAGGCAGAACAAAGCGAACGCCCGGATGTAAATGAAGTAAAAGTGCCGCCAAAGGAACTTGAACTCACACTCGAACAATGTCGTGCCCTGGCGATGGAAAATAACCTTGACCTTAAGGTGCAGCTCATCAGTCCTGCTATTGCCGCTCAACGGGTCAGTGAAGAAGAGGCACGGTTTGAAGCGGCATTCTTTTCCAATATAAACTATTCTAAAACCGACATGCCCGGAGTTTCGTTTCTTGATGAAATTACTGGCTCACAGCGAGACTATGCCTCCACAGATCTTGGTGTTCAGGTACCTTTGCGAACCGGTGGAACAGTGACGTTCGATTTAGCCGACAGGCGTACCAAGACAAATGCTGAACAAATAACTTTTAATCCTTACTTTAGTTCAAGCCTTTCGGCTTCGATTAGTCAACCGCTGCTGCGAAATGCCGGCAGCAGGACTAATACTTACGCTATTCGCATCGCCGAGTATGAACGCCAGCTTACCGACACAAGAACTAAACTTGAAGTGATACGAATTATCGCTGCTTTAGACCGTGTGTACTGGCGACTTTATGCAGCCAGGAAAGAATTTTACGTGCGAAAAAAACAGTATGAGCTGGCTGAAGCCCAACTTGGCCAGGCTCGGCGTTTCGTCGACTCCGGCCAGAGAGCGCAAATAGAGGTTATTCGTGCTGAGGCCGGTGTGGCACAGCAGCTCGAGGCAATTATCATAGCTGAGAATAGTCTGCGCGACAGAGAGCGCGAGCTTAAGCGAATACTCAACAAGGCAGGGCTGGAAATGCAAACGCCGACAGTATTGATACCCGCGACTAAGCCCGACCCAATTCGTTATGAACTGACAAAACAGCAGTTGACAAACACTGCTATCGAAAACCGTATGGAAATGCTCGAGCTGGAGCTGCAAATCGCTGAAGACATCAGCACAATTGATTATATGCGCAACCAGACGCTTCCTCTGGTTACACTGGATTACACGTATAATATCAGCGGCCTGGGGGAAACGAGGGACGATTCGTTTGATTTACTTTTCGATAAGAGGTTCGAGGACCATCGATTAGGCCTGCAGCTACTGATACCGTTGGGAAATGAGGCGGCCAAGAGTCGTTTGCATCAGGCGTTTTATCAGCGCAGGCAGCGACTGGCCACACGCGCCAGTCGCAGGGCACTAATAGAAATTGAGGTACTCAATGCCATCGACCAGCTCGAAGCGAACTGGCAGCGGATTCTGGCGAGCAGGCAAAATGCGATTCTGGCAGGGCGCCTGTTCGAAGCAGAGAAGAGACAGTTTGAACTCGGCCTGCGGACATCGACGGACGTACTTGATGCGCAAACCAAGTTTGCCGATGCCCAGAGCTCCGAAATCCTGGCACTGGCGGAGCATCAAATAGCACTTGTCGATTTGGGCTATGCGACCGGCACTCTGCTTGGGGCCGCGAAGGTGCAATGGGAACCGATAGTGCCGGAAACAGGCAGCAAATAACAGTACCAAAGCTGTACTATTTTAGTGTATATTCCCGCATAAAACGGCAAGGCCTATCAGAGGACAAAAGTAATATGGATGATAAGGCCACAACATGGCATGATTTTAGCTGGGATTACAGGGCAGCTCGTGTATTACAGATTGCAAACGAGACAGGCATATTTACCACGCTTTCCGATAAGGAAATGTCCTTAGGAGAGCTGTGCCAAAAATGCCATACCAAACCCGACCTAACCGAGCGACTATTAATCGCCTGTACGGCGATGGGGCTACTGGAAAAGCACGGCTATCAATACAAAAATACCGAGCTTTCGAAAACCTATCTTGTCAGAGGACAAAAACTTTATCAGGGGGATATTATCGCTCACTCAGCCGCCACGTGGAATTTCTGGAACAATCTGAAGGACGAGATTCGCATAGAAACTGCCCCGAAGGATGATGTAAAGAACGAGCAGAGAAACTTCATTATGGGTATGCACAATATCGCGGTTGCCGGGCGAGCCGGGATATTCACAGACGACATTGACCTGTCGGGACGAAAAAAACTTTTGGATGTAGGCGGTGGGCCGGGAACGTATTCAATCGCCGCCTGCAGCCGTTTCCCGAAGCTGAAAGCCGTAGTTTTTGACCTTCCTGAAACGATAGCGATTGCGAACGAAGTCATTGCCGCCGAAGGGATGCAGGATAGAGTGACCACACTGGCGGGCAGCTGGGAAGCAGACACATTCGGTGAAGGTAACGATGTGGTGCTGCTTTCCAATATTTTACACGGGCCCGGCAGCAAAGCAGAGATGAAACTCAGGAAAGCAAACGATTCTATGGAGTCCGGCGGGCTGCTGCTGGTACAGGATTTTTTACTAAATGATGAGAAGACAGGCCCGCTGATTCCTGCGCTTTTCAATGTGATGGTCGGTACATATTCTCGCTGTGAATTGCTCTCACTGATAAAAGCTGCCGGATTCGTCCACGACAAGGTTATCGTTAGTTCTGAGGATATCGGATTCACCTGGATTACAGCGGAAAAGCCATAATCGTAAATCCCGGCCTTTGCAGTCATTTCCAATCCTCAAAGCCCTTTCAACTTGGCCAAAGCGAGCAGGATTTTTAATATGATAATGCTCTGTAGAAAACACACGGTGCGGTCATTTCTACAAAGCAAATTCAAAGGTCAATAATCTTATCCGATTTCCTCGTCGAGCCAGCCGAGAAGCTCTTTCAGGTCATCGAGAGTGATATCGCCCATGTGAGCAATGCGGAAAGTCTCCTCTTTGAGCTTACCGTAGCCGTTTCCGAAAATGGTATTGTGCTTTTGCTGTACCGAATTTATCGTCTCCGCGACGTTGATGCCACGGGTATTTTTAATAGTTGTCAGAGTATCTGAGGCAAACTTTTCCTCGCAGAAAAGTGCAAATTTTTCCTTTGCCCAGCCCCTTACAAAATCACCCATTTGTTTATGCCGGCCCCAGACATTTTCCATGCCCTCTTTGAGCAATTTTTTACACTGGTAGTTTAGTGCCATAATATGAGGAATATTCGGTGTAGTAGGGGTCTGGTTTTTTTCTGCCGATTTTGCAAAGAGCTGAAAATCAAAATAATAGCCCCGGCCGGGGACACTCTTGCTTTTTTCAAGCGCCCGGCTGCTTACAGCAGCTACAGCCAGTCCGGGCGGGATTGCAAATGCCTTCTGCACTGAGGCAAGCGCCACATCCCAGCCAAGCTGGTCGAAATGCAGGGGCAGTCCGACCATCGCACTGACCGCATCTACGAAAACCAGAACATCAGGATATTTTCCCTTCATCATCTCACTCACTTCATAGAGCGGATTGGTCAGGCCGGTGCTTGTCTCGTTATATACAAGAGTGACAGCGGCGTATTTGCCGGCAGCAAGTTTTTCATCTATCATTTCAGGCAGAATGGGTTTACCCCAATCGACCTTCAGCTCATCAACGTTTCTACCACAGTTTTTAGCTACGGTCGCCCATTTGTCACTGAAGGCACCACAGCATGTGCACAGGACGGTCTCGTCGAAGCCAACACAATTTCGAATAGCCGCCTCCCAAATCCCGGAAGCCGAGGACGTGGACAAAAAGATGTTCTGTTCGGTGAACAGCATCTTTTTTAGCATATCAACCGTCTCGCCGTGAAGCTGCGCATACTCCTTGCCGCGATGTCCCAGCGTCGGCCGTGCCAACTGCTGCAGGACATCTTCATTGACCTTTACCGGGCCGGGGATAAATAACCTTGGCGGGTTCTTCCAGTCTACCATATAACCTCCTACTAAAAACTACAATTTGTTAATCGTCAAACCCGTATGCACTTTTGGATAAAAGTACGTCGACTTTTGCGGCATCTTTTCGCCGGCGTCAGTAACCATCTTTAGCTGTTGCATTTTAGGCGGTTTGACAAAAAAGGCTACCTGCTTCCGACCGGTATCGACTGCGGCTATTGATTCATCAACCGCGCTTCCGGTATCTTTGACGTATTCTATATTGCCGCCCCCTGCCAGCTCTTTCTCGCCGATTCCCAATAGTTTTTCGAGAACCAGTTTATGTAAAACAGAAATATTAAGCGACTTCCAGGCACTGCTCATACCCGAAGCAGCCAAATCCATCGCCTGCTTATCTTTCAAAACAGCTGCGTAGAAAGCATCATTCCCGCCATAAATTCCGAAAGCATTTCTATCCTCATCATACACCGTTTCCATCATTGCAGACATCTTCTGTCCGGCCTCTACCTTGGCCGCCGGTGTTTGAAAGCGGAATTCAGTAATGTCGAAGTTCTCTTTGAGGGCCTCTATGAGTTTTCCCAACTGGAAATTATCGAGGTTACCGACAAGACGGTGGGTGGCTAAAATCGTCAGCCCTTCGCTGTACATATTCACAAAAGCGGTCATCTGATAGCCCGCTGCCGGATTTTTAGTTTCCTTGTAGTAATTCAAAGCCGTCTCATAGCGATGATGGCCGTCTGCTATGATACAATCCTTATCGACCATCATTTCGGAAATTGTCTTGATGCTGTCCTTCGCAGTTATAGCAAAGAGACGGTGACGTACATCCTGTTCATCAGTGAAATCAATGAGAGGTTCTTTCGCAGCAGCACGTTTAACGATTTCGTCTGCGATGTTCTGCTGGTCTTCGTAAAGCATAAAGACCAGCCCGAACTTGGCCACAGTTGCTCTTTTGAGATTGAGCCGGTCAATCTTCGGCTCGTCAAGGGTTCGTTCATGAGGCCTGACAGTCTTGCCGAATTCTTCAAGCCTTGCCAAGGCAATGAAGCTGCTGCGCCGAAAAGGGATGCCCGCCACCTCAAAATCCTGAACATAAGCATAGATGGCTTCTGCTGAATCCTGTTTTAGGACGCCTTTCTCTATCCAGGTTTTGAGATAGTCGGCGGCCCTTGTGTATTGATTATTGTCTGCATTATCAAAAGAGGTGCTTTTCCCTTTGATTATGCGAACAATATTATACTCGTTTTTATCATAAAGCTGCTCCTGCTGCTCAAGACTGATAACATCATACGGAGGAGAAATACAGCTACCCACGTCGCCAACAACTCCTGCATCAAACCTAAACGCTTTGAACGGCTTAACTTCCATTATCACTGCCTTCTAAGCCTTTCTTTATTCTAATATCATACTTCAGACGCTCTTATAGCAATTCTCAAATTTAAGAGCCTTGTAAAATACTAAAGAAGGAGAAGATTGTCAAATACGAAGATGGCTTGTTTTTTTCAAATGATACGGGACAACAAATATCCGGCAGTTATGACGTTTTCTTTTTCGCCAGGTAATCGTTTATGGCAGTTGCGGCTATTCTACCCTGGCCCATTGCGAGGATTACCGTGGCGGCGCCAAGGACGATGTCTCCGCCGGCATAAACTCCTTCCAACGAGGTTTTACAGTTTTCATCAACGACTATATTGCCCCATTTGTTGAACTCCAGACCGGGAGTGGTCTGGCGAATCAACGGATTCGCAGTGTTCCCTATTGCAATAATCAAAGTGTCCACATCAATTTGGAACTCCGAGCCTTCAATGGGAAGAGGCCTTCGTCGGCCGGATTCGTCCGGCTCGCCGAGCCGATACTTGAGACATTCAATGGCAGTTACGCAGCTATTTTCATCACCGATGACTCGTTTTGGACTTTGCAGTATATGAAATTCGATGCCTTCCTCTTTTGCGTGGTGGACTTCTTCGACTCGAGCGGGCATTTCCTTTTCGGTCCTCCGATAGACCAAGTAGACCTTTTCTGCTCCGAGTCTTACAGCCGTTCTGGCTGAGTCCATAGCAACATTTCCGCCACCAACAACGGCGACCTTTTTCGAGCGAGCGATGGGAGTGTCAGCCCCTTTGCCGAAGTCGTATGCCTTCATGAGATTGGCGCGGGTTAGGTATTCGTTGGCACTATATACACCGACAAGAGATTCGCCCTCGATACCCATAAATCTCGGCAGGCCGGCTCCGACGCCAATATAGACTGCATCAAAGCCGTCTTCTTTCATCAACTTCTCGATAGTCCTCGTTCTGCCGACAACAAAGTTGCAGACTATTTTGACACCCATTTTGGTCAAGGTATCGATTTCCTCCTGCACGATGGCTTTAGGCAATCTGAATTCCGGGATTCCATAGACCAATACGCCGCCGGTTTTATGAAAGGCCTCGAACATAGTAACATAATGGCCGGCTCTTCGGGTATCAGCAGCAGCAACAATTCCGCCGGGGCCTGAGCCGATTACAGCGACTTTCATTCCTGTCTCGGCTGCGACGGCCGGAATGATCTCTTCCTGGTCAAGGTCGGCGACGAACCGCTCCAATCGCCCGATAGAAACGGCCTTAGTGGGGTCTTTGAATTTAAGGCCGACGGTGCATGTTTGCTGGCACTGGACCTCCTGCGGACAGACCCGGCCGCAGACGGCCGGCAGGAGTGAGTTTTCTTTGATGATAGCAAGTGCTTTTTTGAAATCGCCATCGGAAATAGCCGCTACAAAATCCTGTATTCTTATCTTGACTGGACAGCCCTTAATACAGGGGGCGTTCTTGCACTGAAGACAACGCATTGCTTCAAGTCGAGCATGGGTTTCGGTATAGCCGGTCGCCACTTCGTTGACATTGGCTCTTCTCTCAACGGGGTCCTGCTCAGGCATATCCTGTGCAGGTATTTCGTATCTTTCGGCGGGTTTAATCTTACCGGTTTTCTGCTTGTTGAGAAGCTGCTGCAGAAGTTCCTGTCTTTCTTTGTCCGTCACTGTAACAAGTCCCTATGGATTGATTATTGATATTCGGAAAAAACGTTAAAAACAGTCCCTCTTCAATATTCTATTTGTCCAGGCCTATTTTGCATTTGTGTTTTTTATACCGTTCGTAGGCCTGTTGTTCCTGGTCTTTATAGGCGTTTAACCTTTTCATCATCAAATCGAAGTCGACTTTATGGCCGTCAAATTCCGGGCCGTCAACGCAGACGAACTTGGGTTTGCCGTCGTATTCGACCCGGCAGCCGCCACACATACCGGTGGCGTCAACCATAATCGTGTTGAGCGAGACCTGTGTGGGGATGTCAAACTGCCTTGTCACCTCGCAGCAGAACTTCATCATTATGGCCGGGCCGATTACAACAACCAGGTCCGGTTTCCTGTCTCGCCGGCAAACTTCTTTCAGAGGCTCAGTCACCAAAGCTTTTCGTCCATAAGAGCCGTCATCGGTTGTTAAAATCAGTTCGTCAGAAATTTTGGCAAAGTCGTCTTCAAGGATAAGCAATTCTTTGTTTCTTGCTCCAAGGATACTGACGATTGTGTTACCCGCCTCTTTCAGGGCTTTTGCGATAGGCAGCAAAGGGGCATTGCCGATGCCGCCGCCGACACAGACAACAGTACCAAAATTTTCAATATGGGTAGGCTTACCTAACGGGCCGGTGACGTTAGCAATTTCATCACCCTGCTGCATATCAGCCAACTCGGCGGTAGTCTTGCCGACCCGCTGCCAGATTAGACGGATAGTGCCCTTTTCCGGGTCGACACCGGCGATTGTCAGTGGAATCCGCTCACTGTATTCATTATTTATACTAATAATAACAAATTGGCCCGGCTTTCTTTCATTCGCTACAAGTGGGGCCTCAATCTCGGCGGTGAAAACATCTTCTGAGAGCTGTCTTTTAGACACGATTTTGTGCGACACTTCTTACTTCCTTTATATGAAAATCTCGAAAAAACCATTACTTTGTCCTTCCTAATCTCTCTGCCAATTAGGAGCAGACATTCTATTGATGAAGACCGGACCTGCCCGAGGCTAATCGACTACCTGCTGTTCACGGTCTTTGGTCAGCTCTACTTTTTCATCTTTCGGTTTTAGAGGTGAAACCGTAGACTTGCTTTTAGTCGAAACTTCGACAATTGGAATGGACGGCTTTTCCTGCCGTTTGGTTTCAGGCGATTTGGCCTCCGGCTCAGCAAGAGCAAGGATGGCTTTTCGCACAACCTCTTCGGCGGGCTCATCAGTCAACGAACGTAAGTATATAGAAGACGAATGGGGACTTTGTTTGGCCCAAACCAATTTTTCTCGAACCAATTCTAAAAGCGCCAGGAATAATCCAACCATCACGACACGGGTGGGCTTAGACTCAAATATGCTCTCGAAACTTGTCGGGCCCTCCGTCTGCAGGCGGTGTAAAAGCTCTATCTGATACAAATCAATAGGCGTATCGTCCTTGATGTGCCTTATTGCACGGTCCGCACCTGTAGCCTCTATAAGCGAAGCAAAGGCTCCCAGCAGGTCCCAAACACTTACATAATCAAGGTCTATCGGCGGCTCAGCGTCAGGATTAAGGCCCTCGATAATACTGTCGGGACGCGGGAAACGTTCCTTATGTCTATCGGCGGCGTCGTTTAGCAGATTAGCAGCGTCTTTGAACTTTTTGTACTCAAGAAGCTGACGGATAAGCTCTGTACGGGGGTCAGAAAAATCAGCATCCTGTAACTGCTCAGGTTCCGCTTTCGGCAGGAGCATTGCCGATTTTATCTGCATCAACGTCGCGGCCATGACTAAAAAATCGCCGGCCAAATCAATATCAAGGCTCTTGAGCATTTCAACGTAGCGGATGTACTGGTCGGTGATTCTGGCAATGGGGATATCGTAAATATCAACCTCTTCCCTGCGTACCAAATACAAAAGTAAATCCAAAGGCCCTGCAAATATGTCAAGATCTACGCGATAATCAGCCAATTTATGCCCTCGGTATTATTGCTTCTGTTTTTCTTGAGATTCCAGGATTTGCCGCGCTCGCTGTGCGTGTTTCTCCAAAACCTGCAACTCCGGTCCTTCTACGCCAGATATCGGATATAAATTTGAAGTATTCTCGCCGGTGACTACTGCCTCAATTTTATAATCAGCGAGTAATTGTTTGGCCATCTCGGCTTCAATATAATCTGTGAACTCTGCAATTGTAACAAGTTTATCGGCCATTATTAAGCTCCCAATCCTACGGCCTTTCGGGCCTGGGCGAGTGTTTTGGCGGCTACGGTTTTTGCCCGCTCAGCACCATCGGCCAAGACTTTTTTGACGTAATCGATATTTCCTTCAAGCTCGGTCCTCTTTTGTCGGTACGGCTTGAAATAATCTATCAACAGCTCCGCGAGGCGTTCTTTGGCCTCACTATAACCCATACCGCCATCACGGTATCTTTTCTCCCACTCGGCCAATTCGTCCGCTGAGGCGACCAGTTTCAAAAGTGAAAAAACGTTGCATTTGTCAGGGTCTTTGGGCTTATCAACCGGTGTCGAGTCGGTAACGATACGCATAACTTTTTTACTGAGGCTTTTTTCAGGCTCAAATATCTCGATTGTATTTCCATAGCTTTTGCTCATCTTTTGGCCGTCGGTACCGGGTACGACAGCTACGGATTCGATGATGTGTTCGGATGGGACAGTGAAGATTTCGCCATAGGCGTTATTAAAACGGATGGCGATGTCACGGGTGACCTCGATATGCTGCTTCTGGTCGGCGCCGACAGGAACTAAATCGGATTTGTAAATCAAGATGTCAGCAGCCTGAAGGACTGGATATGCAAACAGGCCGTGATTGGGACTGATGCCCTGAGCAACTTTTTCCTTGTAGCTTGTGCACCGCTGCAAAAGCCCCATTGGGGTGATGCAGGAAAGCAGCCAGGTCAATTCGGTAACCTCAGGCACATCAGATTGCCGCCAGAAAACGGTTTTTTCCGTATCAAGGCCCAGGGCCAGATAATCCATTGTGACATCAAGCGCGCGTTTTGTAACTTCCGCTGGTGACGGATTGCTGGTAAGAGCGTGGTAATCAGCAATAAAATAAAAACAATCGTGCTCGGCCTGTAGTTGGATGTGCTGGCGCATCGCCCCAAAGTAATTGCCTATGTGCAGGCTGCCGGACGGTTGTATGCCTGAAAGAACTCTCAAATTAGCCTCCTGATATTTCAAAACGAAAACATTATACAAACTCCGCCTTAAAATAACAGTATTTGAGGCAAATGTCAAAGTTTTTACGCTCGGATTAGCCCGTTGCACAGGGCATACGTCCTTTTTGCATCTTTCGGCACGCCAATGTAAAATGGCCGTTATTGATTGTGCATACTTAGGGACCAAACCAGGCGCGATGAGGAAACTCCGGGCTAAACAAAGTAAAACAGCCCGAAAACACCGACACTGCGACCCTTGCACGAAGCAGATGTGCCGAGAGTCACCGGCCTATCAAAACACCTTGGCTCCAATCCCAAACACTCCCCGCCGCGCTTGGGATGATTCTTAATGTGTAATAAAGCGCAAATAGCACCAGCACTCATGAAGAGCCGGTCTCAACAATTAAGCCCTGCCGATCGACTTCAGGTACCTTTTGGTCTTGCGAAGTCCCATTCTGGAGGCTTTCTTTTTAACGGCATCTGTCTTGCGCCCGAGCCTTTTAGCTATCTTGGAGGTGGGATTGGTCGGGAAAAGTTTCTTCAGCAGGTTGACATCGGCTTTTGACCAGAGGCCCTTCGGGGCTTTCTTCTTCTTTGCCTTTTTCTTTGTAACTTTTTTCTTTTTAGCCATTTTATGCTCCCTTTCGCTAAATGACATTCAGCATAATTCGTCCCTAACATCTGTGCACTTCAACTATCTCAAATACAATTTATGTCTGATATGTCATAGTGTCAAGGATTTTTCGCAATTTTGAAACAGAAAAAAATAATATTCCGTCCCCCAATACTGGTTGTTCCAAAATTGGAGTTTTTCCCCCGGACTTTACATTGGCGAGCTTTCGGGTATACTTAATCGTCGCTGTGGCAGAGATTAGAAAAAACTCGGTTGGCATCGTTCAGACTCAAACGATACGAGTAGTTGAGAAGGAACAGCCTCTGGAGCTGGAGTGCGGCAAGAGATTAGCTCCGATTGATGTTGTATATGAGACCTACGGAGAACTTAACGAGGCTGGCGACAATATCGTATTGATTTGCCATGCCCTTAGCGGTGATGCCCATGTCGCCGGTTACCACAGTCCTGACGACAGAAAACCAGGCTGGTGGGATGTCATGGTCGGGCCGGGGAAAGGTATCGACACAAATAGGTATTTTGTTATTTGCTCAAATTTTTTAGGCGGCTGCAGCGGTACGACCGGGCCAGGTTCAATTAATCCGGAAACAGCAAGGCCGTACGGTCTCGACTTTCCGATTATAACTATCGGTGATATGGTCAGAGTACAAAAGCTGCTGCTGGATAAACTTGGGATAAAAAAACTTCTGGCGGTTATTGGAGGCTCAATCGGAGGAATGCAGGTTTTGCAGTGGGCAATTGAGTATCCCAACTTCGTCAAGGCTGCTATTCCCATTGCCACGACTACCCATCTCGGTGCCCAATCGATTGCCTTCGACGCAGTTGGCAGAAACGCCATTCTGGCCGATGCGGACTTCGCCGACGGACAATACCACGGACAACAGGGTCCCGATAGAGGCCTGGCAATTGCAAGAATGATAGGCCATATTACATACCTCTCCGAGCAAAGAATGCGCGAGAAGTTCGGGCGAGAATTGCGAAGCGCAGAAGATTACAGTTACGGCTTTAATTCCGAATTCGCCGTCGAGACGTACCTGGCCCATAAAGGGCAAACATTCGTGGAAAGATTTGACGCCAATAGTTACCTTTACATAACGAAGGCCGCCGACTACTTTGATTTACAGAAGGACTACGGCTCGCTGACAAAGGCCTTTGCCAATGTCAAATCGAGATTTTTCGTAGTCAGTTTTGCAAGCGACTGGCTATTCGCGCCCGAGCAATCCAGGGCGATAGTGGATGCCCTTGCTGCCAATCGCAAAGATGTAAGCTATTGTGATATCAATTCATCCTACGGCCACGATGCGTTTTTGCTGGAGCCGGAGGTCCTCGGGACCTTTCTCTGCTGTTTTCTGAAGGCGACTTTCGACCCCGGCGGGGGACAACAGCCGTGTTCCTGCTATGCACGTAGTATGCGGGCGCTCAGCCAGGTCGAACAGGCCCACTGGGCGCGCGTGGATTATGAACTGATTGAATCTCTCATCGAGCCGGACAGCACAGTGCTCGATGTCGGATGCGGAGACGGACGGCTCCTCGCCAATTTAATACGCGACAAAAACATCAAAGGCAAGGGCGTTGAACTTGACCAGGAGCTTGTCCTGGATTGTATCTGCCGGGGCCTGCCGGTCATCCAGCAGGATGTTGAGCAGGGATTGGGCTACTACGCTGACAAGAGCTTCGACTACGTCATACTCTCGCAGACGGTGCAGACGCTCAAGGCCCCGCAGAAGGTCTTTGAGGAGCTGCTGCGAGTGGGCAAGAAGGTCATCGTCAGCTTTCCCAACTTCGCTCACTGGCGGTGCAGGGCGCAGTTGCTCTTCCGCGGCATAGCTCCGGTCACCAGGCCGTTGCCATTCGGCTGGCACGACTCGCCGAACATACATTTTTTATCGCTGAAAGATTTCGATGAGTTCTGCAGACATCTGGGAGTCAAAGTCGAAAAGAAGATTCCTCTCAGTAAGAGGCATCTGCACCCGGTGAGCTTTGTGCCAAACCTCTTTGCCGAGCAGGTAGTATATGTAACAAGCAGAGACACATAAGTAAAAGCAAAGCTATTTAAAGGAAAAAAACAATGAAGCAGGTTGAACGCATAGGAGTATCGCTGGAAAAGAAACTGCTTTCGAAGTTTGACAAGCTCATTACCAAACAAGGTTATCAGAGCCGGTCCGAAGCGCTCCGCGACCTGATTCGTCAGCAGTTGAGCAGCGAGCGTCTGAGTAACCCCCAGGCCAGGGCTGTCGCTGCGGTTTTCCTGGTCTATGACCACCACGCCACAATGGTCCAGCAGAGGCTGATAGACCTGCAGCATTCGCATCTGCTCCAGGCAATCTCGTCTCTGCACATACACCTCGATGAGCATGATTGTCTGGAGGTTATAATCCTGCGGGGCCGTATCGGCCAGATCAACAATGTAGCCGAAAACATAGTCAGCACAAAGGGCGTCAAGTTGGGACGCATCAACATCGTCACAACCGAGTACGAATCCGCTTCCTGATTTGCAGGACTCATTCTCCCCGGCCAAGTTGGCCAGGCAGCAATTCGAGCTTGACATCCGAAAAGCCGATGGTTTTAATATATCTGGTAGCGGGCGATTAGCTCAGTTGGTTAGAGCGCACGGATCACACCCGTGAGGTCACTGGTTCGAATCCAGTATCGCCCATTTGTATAAGTCAAGCTGAATAATATACTTGGAATACTCATTGATTCGATATAAAGATTTGGAGGTTAATATTAACAATGGCCAAAACAATGAATTCACTCAAGACAATTGACAATATAAAGAGCAACGAACACTGCCTGGATCGTCGCGATATGCTTCGGGCAGCCGGTGCCGCGGTATTGGCAGCTTCTTCTTTTCCACTGAACTGGGCAGCCGCCGCCGAAAAGAAAAAACAAAAGGTCCTCTACTTCACACGTTCGGCTGGTTATGAGCACGACGCCGTCAAGCTCAAAGATGGCAAGCCCGGCATCTCCGGCAGAATCCTCACCGAACTGGGTAAACGCCACGGTTTCGATGTCGTCTGTACCAAAGATGGCCGCGTCTTCGACGGCGACCTCGACCAGTACGATGCTATCGCATTCTACACCAGCGGCGTCCTCACCAGGCCAAACGAAGCCAGGACTCCGCCAATGTCAACTAAAGGCAAGAAGAAGCTGCTGAGCACCATCGCTGCGGGCAAAGGCTTTGTGGGTTTCCACTCAGCCACGGATTCTTTCCACTCCAAGGGTCCCAGAGACCAAAACCAGACCAAAGTCGACCCCTATATCGCGATGCTCGGCGGTGAGTTTATCGTCCACGGCGCCCAGCAGCAAGCCTTAATACGTGCCGCCTCGCCCGGCTTCCCCGGCGTAAAGCAATTCGGCCAGGTTCAAAAACTCACAGAAGAGTGGTACACCCTGAAGAACTTCGCCAAAGACCTGCACGTGATACTCATCGAGGATAATGAAGGTATGAAAAACGACTGCTACCAGCGTCCGCCGTTCCCAATGACCTGGGCCCGAATGCACAAAAAAGGTCGTGTCTTCTATACCTCATTCGGCCATCGTGACGACATCTGGACAAATCCTCTCGTCCAGGGCATCATCACCGGCGGACTGGCCTGGGTAATGGGCAACGTCAAGGTCGACGTTACACCCAATATCGACAAAGTAACCCCCAAGGCCGGCCAGTTGAAATACTGACGGGGTTAGAGTTAATCGCACATATTGGGATTGCAGATTCGGACTTCGCATGTCGAATACAAACTGCGAAAAGTATTACTGGC
>Ga0315533_1000943_pt1 | contig 23416 bp, 15 predicted proteins | sample SalMarSW160130MG_FD_203081 | JGI IMG/M metagenome (GOLD analysis project Ga0315533, IMG submission 203081) | Salt marsh sediment microbial communities from the Plum Island Ecosystem LTER, Massachusetts, United States - Salt Marsh Sediment SW1601-30 ... | reverse complement strand
ATAGTTGACTCCCCGTAAGTTTCTGCGTTTGTTCAGACAATCGCATACTAACAATCCGCGTTACTGGCTATATGCGATACTGCACTCAGTTATTTATTATTTCTGGTAACCTTTCCCAATTCTTCATCAAAAAATGACATGAGTTTTTTACTATTCTTAGTTGGAGTACTCATCAGTTTTTCTGTGTAGTTTCGAATTGCTCGCTTTATCATTGTTGGTGATTTATCTGAATGCTCGTTCAAAGATTTATTTATATGTACACAAATCTCTTTCGGCAAATGATAACTTAAGTTTATGCCCATCATACTTGGAAATACTTCTTTGAACATATTGTCGATTTCCTGTTTTTTGGGTGCAAGAGAAATGTAGTTGTAAAGGAAGTCAGATCTCATATAGCAATTAATATTAAATCTATCCCCAAAAACTTTTTGAATTGCTTTAAAAGTAATAATATCTTGCGATAACCACCAAGTTTTATAACCGAATACTCTTTTATGATCATTCTCATTGTTCAATTCTCTCATCTTGTAGATCATGAGTATTAGTTTGGAATCTGTCAGCGCCTTTTCTTTTGATTGTTTTGGCTCAGTTAGCTCCTCAGTTAATAGTTTAATATCTTTTTCATTCAATTTCTTTTCAATGTCAGATGTGTCCTCGTAATGAATATTAAACTCTTCTTCTAAAAAGTTTCTCAAATCTCTATTGGCATCTTTCAAACTAGGATGAGCAAATTCTTCAATAAAGTCTTTGAACTTTTGCACTTTCCCTCTTGCCTTTGAGTACAGATAAGCCCGAATCATAATTTCGTCAACATATAAAGTACTAATTTCATCTGCTAAATATATTTCCTCAATGTCACGATACTGAGTATTGTATTTATTACGAATCATTCCGAAATGATTTACTAATTCATCAAGTATTGTTTGATTAATTGTTAATTGAACTCCAGCTTGATGGGCGCCTTCAAGTAATGTCCAATATCTTCTTTTTTTCGGTTCTAAATAAATCTCGGAAAGAGCAGGAATTAGAATAGATGTGCAAACAAAAATTTTGAGCTGAGATGCGATTTTTTGAAATGATGCTGCTAATTGGGGATCCCACTTTAACAAAAACATCATAGTATATGTCTGAGATAATCTTCTCAGATATTCTTTCTGATCAATCGTCCCATTATAAGATATATTTCTAATAGTCATTAAAAGAGCTTGCTTAACTTTACCCTTATTATTTATAACAACATGACTATTATCAACAACTTCACCTACAATATCAGGAATTGCAACCTCAAATAAATCTTTACTCTGTCCATCAATAACAAAGGATGAAAACTCTAGACCTTGTTTGTGATAAATACCATGAATAGTTTGTTCGATTAATTCAAAAACTTTTGTGACACTAGTTTCATTGTTTTCGAGGTATTTTTTTAATTGATTTGTAGTTTGTTGTTGGAATTTATTGAATATTTCTAATTCTTCTATATCTCGCTCTTTTAAAGTAAGCCTTGTCTGATATGGCAAGCAATAAGCATCTTCTTTGATATGATGATTTATTTGTCGAGGTTTTTTTGATAATTTGTGAAGCCTAGTATCAATAGTCTGATGAATGGATTGGGGATTGAATTTTACTAACCTGGCAATTTTTTCTTTAATTTCAGCATTTGTTCTTAAAGTCTTTGTTTCTGAAGCTGTACCTTCAAGTCCGAAAAGAATTAATGTGTCGGCTAATTTGTATTCAATCTCTAAACTACTTTCAGAGGCGTTAAATTGTTGTCTCATAAAGATATATAACCTCGGATCTTTGATAAAATCACCAACTATATACAGTTTATCTGGCTTTTGAAATTCATGAATGTTACTCTCAATGTAGGTTTCATAAAGTAATATTAACCTTTCGTCATTTACAACATTACTAGCAAACCATTCTACATCGAATATTCTCAAAGGAATATTATGTTTAACTAGAAAATTATCCTCTACCTTACTTTTATCATTAATCTTCCGACTAGTTACATAAACAAGTTGGTCTGTTGTAATATTGTTCTTAACTAACTTGTTTATAGTATCTTCAATCTTATTATTATAATCTTGCTCTGTAGAAATTTGGTAGATAAATGTCGGATGTGTATTTTTTTGGTAAAGTCTCATGCTTCCATCTATACCTTTATCTTTTGTCCCTCCTACTGGAATAAACTTGTCAGCAAGAACATAGCATAAAAATGAGTGAGCAAAACTTTCAAAGATCTCTCCTTTGCCAAAATTTGATAAAGCAAACTTAAAGGCTTCCTTATTTAAAATTATCGCTGCCATATTTTTGTTTTTAAATGAGCACAACTTATTTATATATGTGTGTGTTAACTTCTCACATATATATTAAAATAAGTGTATAAATGCATCCTCAACACCCTTTATCTCTACTATCAAAGTTACACCTTGTTTAAGCCAAAGTCAATATATTTGGAGATTAATAAGGTTTTTAAGAAATTTGGATAAGGCATTTCTTCACATATTCCACTATTTATGACTCTATACGAATACAACAACCTCGACTTTAATGATAGATATAACTTCCTTTTCAGTAAAAGGGGCAATAATTTAGTACAGTTCAATTGTTTCCGGGATGACGGTGTTTTTAAATACTCATTGTGGAATTGCGGAGATTTCTTTGTAGAGATGTGCTATTCAAAAGCACAAAACAAGGTTATAAGGATTGAAGGAATTGCTCAAGACGATAAGAAGGTTGATCAATATATAGATTTTGTGCAGAAGCACAAGGATGAGGACTATTAACAATTGAAAAAAGGGATTGTAATATTATGTTTCATGATCCTTGGCGTTATTGGATATTCCCAAACTTACAATGGCACTATTATCCAGGTTATTGACGGGGATACCTGCGTTTTCCAAACAGAAGATGGATCATTCATAGTACGGATGCAGGGGATAGATGCTCCAGAGCGTGATCAACCGTACAGCGAAGCATCTACAGAATTTATCTCAAATTACCTTAATAAAGAAGTAGTAACGAAAATTAATGTCACAGACTGGTACGGAAGGCGATTAGGTACTCTAATTGTTAATAGTTTGAACATTAACCTTCTTTCCATTAAAAGTGGTTATTCTTGGCACTATAAGCAGTATTCAAAAGATCAGCAGTATGCGAAAGCTGAAGAATATTCCCGAACTAATATAATAGTACTCTGGGATTTACTTGATCCAGTTCCACCTTAGAACTGGAGAAATAAATAGAGTTATATTTTGGTGAGGTTAACCATATAAACCTCTGTTTTTTAACTAAGACAAAGTTATATTTTATAACTTTATTCATAAATCAAGGAATGTCATGACTCTAAAAGAACTTATAGGGACTAAATGGCATATAGTGTGTTCTCCAAATGCTCAACTGAAACCTAAAGATATTCTTTTGGGAAAGAATGGGGAGCTTACCTATGATGGCTCAAGTTATGGGCATCTATGGAACTTTGATAACGGTACAATAAGACTTTCTTTAAATAATGGATATGCTATTTGCACAGGGACAATTAATAATAATATATTTAATGGTAATGCTAAAAATAAAGTGGGAACAGAATGGACTTTCACTGCATCCTTAATATCTGTAAAACGAAATACAAATAGCAAAATTCATGAACACGGCATATCTGCTCAAAGCAGGAAAAGAAAAAATTGGGCAGAATTTAATAGAGTACTTACTGAAAACAATATTTCAACTTTATACCACTTTACTGCCAAGGAAAATATACAATCCATAAAGGAGCACGGTGCTCTATATTCATGGCAATATTCCGAAACAAATCATATTGTTATTCCACAGGCAGGTGGCGATGGATTATCACGCTCCCTTGATAGGCGACATGGGGTTCAAAACTATGTAAGGCTTAGTTTTACAAGGAATCATCCAATGATGTATCTCCTGCAAACCCGAGGTAGATTAGGGAATACTGTGGTTCTTGAAATTGACCCAGAAGTAGTTTTCTGGAAGGACACTAAGTTTGCGAATAAAAATGCGACAAGAAATGATGTTAACATCGGATCAACACTTGAAGATTTTAACAGAATTAGATTCAATATCGTTAAACAACAGAATCATTTCGACTTGGCTGAAGAAGACAAACCATTCTATCAAGCCGAGGTTCTTGTTCTTGAAAAAATCCCAATTGAATTCATTACAAATATTTCTGACTTATGATATATATTGAAAACAAAAAGAAATCCAAAAAAACATTAGCAAAACTATATCCAAATGCTGAAGTAATTGATGTTACATCTAAAGGACAAGAACCTTTTGTAAGGTTTAGTCCATTTTACCCTCATGGTAATATACCCGTTCCTTTTTCGGGAAACACATTTGCATATACTGTTGAAGGTATTTGGCAGGGGTTGAAAGTATTTGAGAAGCATAATATTGATGTTTCAAAGTTTGAAATCACAAATATGAAGGGGATAAAACGGACTGCAAGGAAGTTCGGTAAACCGATTGGACATAGGAAAGGAGTAAATGGCAAAGAATATCTGGATTACCTTTCTGCACGGAAACAGATTTATCTGCGATCTTATGCTTGGGTATTACAAAATATAACACAAAAAGAAATTGATTTACTTGTTTCAATTGCTGAAAAGAAGGATTTAGTACTTCTTGATTATGTAACAAATGAAGATATAGAGAATATTAAAAAACCTCTTTCACATGCAGCACTTATAAAAAAATACATATATAAAAAACATCCCTTCATTGCTGAAACTCACTTCTCAGAACCTGAACCTGCAAAAATAAAATCATCTACTGCCAAGAAGAAAAAATCCAAATCATTAAAACAAAGAAAGAAAGTAGGGAAAAGGAATAAAAGGAGCAATAACGAAGGTCAACTCAATTTAAACCTATAATCATTGAACCTGCAGTTCTTTTAAGTACAATAATTTTGGAATTTCAATTAGGAGATGCCGCTTCTTTAATTATTTCCCTATCAGGATAAATGGTGACCAGAATAAAGGGTGTGCATATTTCCCTTCGTTTATCATTTTTAACTTTGCATTTCCGAGAGCCTCAGAGTATGATAGTTGCCCTTTACCTAAAAGTGTGTTTTTATAAAAATCTATCATTAATTCAGATGTACTTTCATCTGCAACCTGCCAAAGTGATACAATAATATTTTTTGCACCAGCATATAGTAAAGCTCTTGTTAAACCTATTATCCCTTCACCTTTCTGAATCTTACCCAGCCCTGTCTCACAAGCTGAGAGAACAACCAAGTCAGCATTTAATTTCAGGGTATAGATTTCCCCAGAGTAAAGGACACCATCTTCGCCACCCGTAGAATCTTGTGCCAATAAAAGACCTGACAATTCTGGCCTCTCTGAGTTAACAAAACCATGGGTTGCAAAGTGCAAAACTTTATATTGTTCTAACTCACCTGATTTTATAGACCCTTCATTGGCATTATTATGCAATAAAACTTTAGCTTTCAAGTTGTTCTCATCATAGAGTTTGAAGATGGTTTCAGTTTCGGCTTCAGTTGCTGGTAAAGGAGTAATATAACTCCTATCAAACATTGAACGATTTATCATCAAGGAATCAGTTTTTAGCCAGTTTAACTGCTTCTGAAGCTCACGGGTCGATAATATCATATTTTGATCTCTACTGTTGTCAAAAACAGGCGCAAGCGCAAGCCAATCATTCAATCCTTTGATCTCAATAGTTGATGAAACTTCTTTGGAAAATGTTTGGTAGAATAAGTTTGCTGAATATGAATAACTAATATTATACTTGTTGATTAGGTAGGGATATTCTTTATATTCACTTATTTGGCCTTTGTAGTTTTCTGTCAATAAACTCTCAAAAGGCAATGTTGCCAAGTTGCCATCAGGGATTATTACTAGGTTTTCAATCCGCTCATCAAGTTCAAGACTATCTGGGAAAAGTTGCTGATATAATAGAAAGCCAAGTCGCCTGTAATATTCTTGCATTTTTGGGCTGGTGTTGGTCAATCCGTACCGAAACCAGGTAATGCTATCATTTAAATTAACAAGTTTTGGTACTTCCTGTATATCTAAATCATTCTTAGTCAACGTGAAAATGTAAATAATACTGTCCCCCTGAAAATATGATCGAATAGCTATTTTATCATTTAAAATGCTCTGGATGTCAATTACAGATGGATTCTTTATAGCATATTTTAGGTTGAAATAATCGGGGTATTCTTTTTCAAATCTAGCTATCAACTCTTCATATTGTCTGTTAAGTTTAAATAGTTGATTTTGATATTTTATTTTACTTATGGTATCTGTTGATTCAGCCAGTTTTTTTTCATTAAAACTTAAATTAACTTTTAAATTATGCTCCTTTTGCAATAAGCTATCGGGTATACCAGAAAATTTAAGACTTTCCTGTCCAGCTAATGCTTCAAGTAATACCCCGGCTTTATTTCTTTCAGAAAAGTAAAAGGCTTTCTCTAATATATCTTCCCTAAGAATGTCTGAGAGTGGATTTTGCTTTATTTCAAGACAAAGTGAAATAGCCTCCTGATAGATTTCGGCAATAGTTCCGACCAAAGAAAATTTATCACTCTTTTTAGCAGGGTGTCTAAGCATTTGCCCAATTAAGGTATCTAACAATTGATAATTTGTAAGCGATACACTGTGATTATTTTGATTTTTAAGAACCCGAGCCTTCCCTAAAAGACTTACTTCTAACACTAGTGAAGAAATGTAGTTTTTTATTTTTGGATTAGAACTACTCTTTTTATCATTAAAATCAGGAAGATTAGAAATAAGACCAAGTTGAAAATATTTAAGTGCTTCTCTGTTATTCCCTTGTGAGTAGTTAAGCCAGCCGATATTGTTGTATGTCCTTGCTAAATCTGAATTCTTTTTTCCCGAAACAATTCCATGTATTTCTACTGCTTTTTTATAATAACTAAATGATGCATTATAGTTACCCATTAAGTAATGAACATAACCTATATTGTTATAGGTATTTGCTATTAGGTCAGAATTCTCGCCAAAAACAACTTTGTCCAGATTTACGGCATCTTGATAGTATTTTAATGCGACATCATACATATCAATATCAATGAAAACGTTGCCAATATTATGCAAAATTGTAGTAAATAGCTTTAGGTTTTCTTCAGCAAATTTCAAACTAATATCTAAGGCTTTGTCTAGATATTCAAGTGCTAATTTATGCTCAGATTTTGCTCTAAAACAATTCCCAATGTTAAGATAGTTAATGGCTAAAGGAACACTATTCTCGTCTAAGTATTTTAGATCTATAAATGTCGCCTGTTGATAGTATTCAAGGGCAAAATCATATTCGCAAGTATTATAATAAATATTTCCTAATTCTTTATATAAAGATGCCAAATCAAGAGGGTATTTTTCTAAACAGGCATTATAAATTGATAAACTTTTAAGCAGCATTTTTAATGCTGATGTATTGTCACCATTGTCAATATAAAATTTCCCCCAATGACGATATAGTAATCCCGTTTTTGTATGCTTCTCACCGTAATACTTTTCTACAATTAATGTTGCCTTCTGGAGATTTTCAGTCGATAATTTTATATTTCCAATTTTGCTGTAACACTCACCTATGTTTTCATAAATATCTATAAACTCTACAGAATTCTCTTGAAAGTTTTCTTTGAGAATTTTTTCTGCATATTGGAAATATTCTAAAGCATTTGTGATCCTATTCATCTCTATAAGGCATTCTCCCATATTATTATATAGCTCAGCAACCGATGGGTGATTAAATCCTAATTTGTCGTATTTTATATTAGCTGAATTTGTGAAATATTCAAATGCTTTTTTAGACTCCCCTTTTGAATAATAAATGTCACCTATTGATTTTAATGAATTAGCAATGTCAAGAGGATTCGCATTATCATTGTTTTGATTTATTTTAACGCACTTGAGTTGATTTTCCAAAGCAGAATCATAATCTCTGAGTATAAAGTAGCAAAGTGCAATTTTATTATAATAAGATGCAGAAGAAGGATTTTCTTGTCCTGACAGTTCCAAATTAATGTTCAATGCTTTCTGAAAATTCACTAAGGCTAAATTAAAATCGTTCTTTGAACTATAAACAAACCCGATACCAACATATGAGTTCTCGGTACTTTGATGCTTTTCACCGAATAGTTGTATATTTAAATTCAATGCCTTTTGATAAAATTCTAATGCTAAATCATAATTTCCCATTGTACTATATAAATTCCCTATCACACCATACAGCATAGCTATTCTGGTATCTTTCTGACCATAAATAATTTCTTCAATAGCAAGAGCTTTTAGGTAGTAAAGTAATGCACTATCGTTCTCTGAAGCTTTGTCAAAACTTATCGCTTTGTTTAATACTTTGCGACAATCATCCTCGGTGCTTTTTTGTGAATAGAGAATGGAGTTTGAAAGAATAAGAATTATCCAAAAAAATAATATTTTGTTTTTGTCCATTGTTGTTTTGTATTGCACAGGACGCTTTCCCTTTCAGTAACACCCAAAGTTAAACAATCAATAGAAACAAATACTCATTTTGGGGTCATATTCAAACTTGTTGAACCTCACGCATTTTATATCGAAATGTTCATGCGTGTATCATGCATTATCAGGCTTAATGTAATATTTGTTTATTGTAGCGGTTTGCACATTGTGCAGGCCGCCCTATAAACTTCTTCCTTAAAGGTTGCGTGGTAAGTGGAACTTGTTCCACCCCTATAAACCTCTTTTTTTTGTAAGAATAAGTTCAGTGTAACTTGAAATAAAACAAAGTCGTTGGTATGGGGAGGTGGAGTAGTTACTGGTGGAGTATATGATATGGTTGTAGAAACCGGACACATTGATCCCCTTTGGCCAGACAAAATACCCTAAACCTACATTGCTAAACAACAAATAATTGACTTTGCTAGTTGGAGATCAATTTATTCCGGCAAAACGTGGTCAGGGCCACCCGGTTTTCCCACATTAGATAAAACTACCTAAAAACAAAGTCTTTTCAGACCTGAATTTGACTTAAATAGATAAGATATTGTCATTTTTTTGTACTGTTTTTAAAAACAGTACAACATGGAAAATTTCATCAGTGCTAAACCTATTGACTTTTTCATCAGTAGTAATTCTCTCTGTTTTAGGTCTGCGATATACAAATTTCAAACTATACAAATATTCCTATGAAAAAGACAATTTCTTTATTTGCGTTACTTCTTCTATTCTCTTTTGAGATCCAGGCACAGGTCACGAATGTTCTTAATAATTTTTATACTGTTTGGGTTAAACCGGCAATCCCCATTATTGGGGGTCTTGTATTAATTGTTGGTGCATTAGCTAACATTGGCAAGGTCCTTGGCGATTCACGAGATTATAGAGGTTTTATTACAAGCATTGTACTTTATCTGGCAGTATATTTTTGTCTGGTTGGTATTGTAGCCTTTGTTATGGCAGGTTGATGAAGTTGTATAGAGTATACAAAAATGTTAACAAGCAACCGTATATCCTGGGATTGCGGTTGTCTTTGTTTTATCTCTATATTCTTTTATTAATCATAGTTATTTTCCTGCTTTCAACGGGGATAACTATTTTCAAACTTGCTTTTTATACTGTCATTTTAATTGTCAGCTACTTAGTCCTAAAAAAATTAAATTCTGGTGTCTTTTTAGGCTTAATAAATGAACGGTTCCCTAATACCATCATAAATGATAATTATAAATAGGGCATGAAAATAAACCTGAGTGATACCCCTTCGGTCCTGTTTCGTGATGGACACCGATGTTATACAAATAACGGGTCCGTTATTTTTGGTTTTCATGTTCACTTAAGAGAAATATATTCAAACTCTGAAAAGGATTTTGATACTATTCATGATATCTGGTATAACGCACTTAGGGATTTTGAGGAAGGGACCATTATTCATAAATGCGATTTTTATCTCAAAAAGAAATTTGATTCAGCCTCGATGCCTTCAAGAACTTTTCTTCAGGAAGCAACGAAAAAGCATTTTCAGGGGAGAGAGTATAACGACCATAATTCTTTCGTATTCTTTATTTTTAACGAGAGCGGGAAAACAATAAACGAAGGATTTAAAAATCCATTTAAAAAGCCCATTAAAACTACCGAGTATCTTAAAGAGTATGAGAGGCAAAAAAAATTTGAAGTCAGTGTGGAGCGGTGCTTTGATTATATAAATAACTCTCGTTTTTTGAAGCTTGATACTGTTACCGAGGACGTTTATAAATACCTGGAGTTTGGCTATTTTAATTCATTCTACGAGGATCGATACACCGAGATAGATGTCGATAAAATGAAGGTTGGCAACAAATTCATAGGTCTTTTTGCCGTTAACCAGTTTAAACAGCTGGGCGAATCTGTTAAAACCTGTTCTTATGATCAAAAAATGAGTGCAGGTGATTTTGTTTATCATACCGGTTTTGCGGATAACCTGGGTTTAAAACTTCCCTTCGATCACATCTATAATCAAATAATATACATACGAGACCACAAGCAGGAGAAGGGGAAGCTTGAAGATCAAAGAACCTTATTGTACGGAGCGAGAAAGTTCAAAAAGGAATATGAAACAGATGCTTCAATGCTGGGTGATTACCTTGAGACAATTACCAAGGATGAAAAAGTTATCCTTTCCGGTTGTCATTTCAATGTGGTTTTTTATGCAGAGAACGAGGCAGATTTTCGCTCTTATGAGCAAATGGTAGCCAACGAGTTTAAAAACCTTGCTATAACGCCATACGCACCCATAGGAGTGAATAAAAAGAACCTCTTCTTTAATTCCTTCTTTGCCAATGTTGCCAATATAGACAGGTCGAATATTATTATACCCATAGATCTACAGCAGAGCCTTTGTTTTTTTACGAATGTTACAAATTACAAAAACGATGAAAAGGGCATTTACTTTAATGACCGGGTATATAATATTCCAGTTAAAAAGGATGTTTGGGACGAAGACCGAAAGAGAATAAAAGCCCGTAATTTTTTTATCATCGCACCAACCGGTGAAGGCAAATCAGTACTTGCAAACCATATCTTCCGACAGTTCTATGAAAATGATATCCGTATTGTAATCATTGACCTTGGAGATAGTTATCGAAAGCTTTCATTATTATACCCGGATGATACTGTTTATATCAAGTACCAGGATGGAGTTGGCATTGGCTTAAATCCTTTTTATGTTGAATACAATGAAAACGTTTCGGCCATAAAAATAAATGAACTTTCGACGTTTGTTTTCAAGCTTTGGAAAAGGGACCGACTACCGGAAGAAGACGAAGCCGTGAGCTTAAGAAAGGTTATAACTCTCTACTATAAATCTGTTGAGAAAGAACATTGTTTTCCTCAGTTCTATGAATTCATAGACAGTAACAAGGAGGACATTATGAAAGTGTTGGATCTAAATCCAAAATTCTTTGATATAGAGGACTTTCTACATATCACCTCTGAGTTTATCGGTAAAGGTATTTACTCGTTTTTGTTTGAAGCAAAAACTGATGATAGTTACAAGATCGAGGGTAAGAAATTCATCGTATTTGAACTTGACGAAATTAAAGATAATCATGTACTGCTTACCATAATGCTCCACATGATCAGCGAAGCAGTTCAAAAAGTTGTCTGGAAAGACCGAAGCACCAAGGGGGTGATCTTCTTTGATGAATTTGCTAAGATGTTAAAATTTCCATCAGTTCTTTCATCTGCAGAGTACTTCTACCAGGCGGCCAGAAAACAGGAGGCGGCAATTGGCATAGTGCTTCAATCTCCAAGTCAACTTCCTAAAAACGATGCTTCAAATGCTATGATCGATAATACTCAGGTTATGTATATCATGCAGAACGAAAAAGGCTATAAGGAAATCATTGAACGCCTATCTCTCAAGGAGCATGACGAGAACCAGCTTGGATCAATAAAATACAATTTTACGGGGAAAATAAAATATTCAGAATTTTTACTCAAGATAGGTTCTGAGAGCAATATAATGCGATTGGAGCTAGCCAAGAAAGTTCTGTTGGCATTTCAAACAGAAGGGAAAGAGTATATAGAGGTAATGGAGCTTTATAAAGAAACAGGAGATATGGAGAGTGCAATAGAGAAGTACAGCAAAATTAAAAATATTTAAAATGAGAACTTTATTCACGTTTTTACTCTTTCTCCTGACTTGTGAAATTTATGGGCAGGTTCCGGCTGGATTAACCATGGTTGTAAAAAATCCTGCATGGCAGGCTGAAGATGCAGCAAAAGAAAGTTTAGAAAAAGCTGATCGAATAAGGCAAATAACCACGCTTACCGAACAAGTGAATACACAAAAAGAAAGCTTACAGGCTATAAGAGATGCAACGGAAAAGCTTAGAAAAATAAATCGCAAAGTTGCTAATTATCATAACCTTGAACTGGCTATTGCCCAGGTAAGTGATTCATATACACGTGTTCTTGGCTCGCTAAAAGCCATTAATGAACATAACTGTTTTAAGCCCTCTGAGTATCATATGCTGAGCGAATCTATGATGGGGCTACTCAGCCAGACAAGTTACTCCATTACTACTCTTACCGTAGTACTTACTGATAATTTCTCTGAGATGTCAGATGGTGAACGGTTACTTAACATGAACCAGGCAATTAAAGAGCTCAGAGAAAATCTTGGAGTTATAAATTCAGCAATAATTGAAGTTGAGATACTTGATAATCAACGGATGCAACTTAGAACGCTGAATTATATTAATAGCATTTTTAAATAATTAATCATGGGGTTGGAGTATTTAGATAAGGTTTATAAGGCAATGTTCGCAGGAGGACTTAACTACCTGGTCATAGTTTCAAAATCTATAGGAGCTTTTATTTTAGTTCTATCACTTTGGAAAAGTTTTTTCAAAAGCTTTACTAAAAAAGGTAAGGTTTTTAGCGAGGGTGACGATGGTTTTTCTCCTTATGCTCTCATTAGAATGCTTGCACTGCTTTTGTTGGTTGTTTTTAGTACGCAGATTTTGGATGTATTTGATTCCGCCTGTGCAATGGTTGAATCGGAAGCATTAAAAGGGTTTAATAATAAGCCTGATTTGTTTACAGTTTCGTCATTTCCAGTTACTCCGCCACCAGCAAATGAATCAGCAATAGATGGTGTTTTAAGAAAGATAGGAGAGGTTGTAAATATGATGAATCCTTCCAGCTGGACAGGAGGTGCTTATAGCCACATAACACAATTCCTATTAAAGATACTTGACTTTTTAATTTATCCTGTTTTTTTGGCAGAGCGATACTTTTTCATGGGGCTAATTAAAATTTTTGTTCCCTTGATGATTGCCCTTTCTATTTTTGATAAAACGAAAGATTACATCTATAATGTTTTCAAGATGTATGCTCGTTACTACCTGGTCATTATCCCATATGCTTTCGTAGTTGTTTTTGCAAATACCCTGTTTGATATAATGACTGTTATAATGCCAGTTTCTACCATAGATCCATCCAGTATGTCTATTTCAGGAGGGCTGATGGTTATTTTGGCTCTTATCCTGGTTATAGTAATCAAAATCAAGCTTTTTAAAGTTTCAATGCCATTCATGAAAGAATTAATCAAGTAGAGCGATGGAAAAACCCAAAATAGATATTTATAAAACCCTTATAATCAATCGGCTGGTTGTATGGGGTCTAATGATTTCTTTCGTTTGTTCATCGGCAATCTTCGCATTTTCCATTAATAGCCTTTACTCTAAGCAGTTAAATACTGTGCTTGTTCTTGACACTAACGGCGAAGTGATACCCATGAAGTGGATGCAAAGGGATGAGAATATAAAGGTTGAGATCAAGGATCACCTTGAAAAGTTTCATAATTATTTTTATCAATATGATGCTTTCAATGTTGAGAAGAGTCTTGAAAAATCTTTGTGGTTTGGGGATAATTCCGTGGAACAACTTTACATAAAAAGAAAGAATGACGGTTGGTATACGAAGGTTTCTAATTATGGAATAAATCAAACAATCGAGATATTACCGGAAAACATCGAAATCCAAGGTAATAGCGAACCTTACTCTTTTAGGGTTAAAGCGGTCCTTTCCATTACACAGGATGAACAGACCGTTAGCTACTCTTTTGAAACGACCGGGTTAATAATTTTCGTTAGCAGGAACTACCCCCTTAACCCTCATGGACTACTTATAACAAGGTTTGCTGAGCTTAACAGAAGCGAAATTAAATAGTTATGAATAAGGAGAAGTTAATATTTTTTGGTGCTATTGGCGTAGTTGTTCTTATAATGGTTATTTATGGTGTGAGTGTTTATTCTAAAAAAGACACTTCATCTGGATCTGCAGCTGCTGACTTTACCGTTCCTGATCTGGTGGAAAAAGACAAAACAAAGGAGGAATATATTAACCGGCTAAAAAAGGCTAACGCTTACCGGGAACCACAGGCAAAACAGGATCTATCCAAGACCGCTAATTTTAAAACTTACCAGTCAGAGCCTAAAAAAGTTACAGAGAAGAAGGATAATAGTGAAAGCGAACCAGTCAGGCCGGTAAATCAAAAACAAGAGACTTTAAAAGCAAAAGCAGAAGTACCGGCAGAAGCAAAGAGCGAAGCACAACAGCAGAAAGAAGAAGATACCGGAGGCTTTGGGATTATTGTTTCTGATAGATCCAAGGGGAGGAAAAACTCATCTAATTCACAGGCCCAAAATTCTGATTTTACTGCTGCGATTCTGGAAGAGGACACAAAGATAAAAAACCATTCTTCTGTAGTCTTTTTCCTCTTGGAGGATTTGACTGTAGAGGGAACAGTGTTTAAGAAAAATGCGATCCTATACGGGAAAGCGATACAGAGTAATAATGTTTTTGAGATCAACATTTACCAGGTGATGAATACTGACGGTAATGTTTTATCTGTAAGTGGTCTGATCGTGTACGATGAGAAGTATTCCAGGGGTCTTCCTTATGAGGGCAACCTTAATGAGTCTATAAAAGAAGGGATGAACCAAACCTCGAATGAAACCTCTTCCTCTGTTTCCTCTGGCATTGCTGCCGGTACCGGAGTGGGTATTGCTGCAAATGCCGTAGATAATACAATAAGGGCTATGACCAGAAAGAAGGAGCCGACAGTTAACCTTTACAAAGGATATAAAGTTTTTATTAAAAAAGAGTAAAATGAAGAATATCATCTTAACGGTTTTTCTTACCTTTTTGGTAGGTCCCATATTCTCCCAAAATATGGGTGTAATAGAGGTAAATAATGACTTTACCGCAACCCTCAATTTCACTGATAGTATTGTTTTCATTGTTGTTGGCAACAACCCTTCAGTAGGGGAGAATAAAAACAAGTATTATGATATTTTTCAAAATGGCAAGAATTGTGTTATCCGGGGTAACGACCCAAGTTCACCTGAAACATCAATAACGGTAAAGCTGGATCATGAAAAGGTCTGGTATGGACGTTTAAAATATGGTGACAGCAATAAAATTTTCTATGACTTCACCAGAGAAGAAGTTAAAAAGATTGACGAGAAGAAAATGAAAGAGGTCGCTACCCTTGAAAGCAATAACTCAAAGATGAAAGAACGCCTTAACAGCGTACTTTCTGATAAGATAGAATATAGTTCAATCGGTAAAGTAGAAAACGGTTTGACTTTTCAAGTTGCTAACATCAAGAATGACGACAAGTTTACATACTTCAAGCTTATAATAATTAACAACACAGGGAGCGACTATAACGTTGATGGTATTTATTTCAAGGTTGTCGAAGGGAAGCGCAAGGGGATGAAAAAGAACGAGGCAAAGATTGAAAAGAGAATTCAAATCGAGTTTGAATCACCAGTGAAGGTCGTAACGGCTTACCAAAAACAAGAGCTTGGTTATGTAACAGAACGTTTTACAGGAAGTAAGGACGGATCTCTGGTTATTCAGCTCCGGGAACTCAAGGGGACCCGCAACCCGATTATTGAAATATCGGGTGGTAAAATGTTGAAAGTGAAAGTATTTGAACAAAAACTATCTCCCAATGAAAACTAAACTAATCTTAGCCCTTTTGCTTATTTCAATTACCTCAATCGCACAGCTAATTCACGTTGAAGGGACTAAGGCAATTGGAATCAATGGGGCATATGTTAAAAACGGATTTAATGTTTCTTCAAGATTTACCTTTTATAAAAACAATAACCTGGCTTATAGGGCAAGTCTTGATTATGAGCGTGTAAGCTTTGATTTAAGCAAGGCTTCAATTGTCTTTGCAAACCCGGAGCTGATGTATACTTTCTATACTCTGGGGGACGAGGTTTTTTTCAACGTAAAAGGAGGGATTCTAACAGGTGCGGAATTTATAAATAATTCAATCCTGGATAAGAAGAAAAGCCAGTTTTTTATTGGTGAGAACATTGGGCTTTGCGCTGAATACTTCATATCAAACAAGATAATGCTTAACCTGGATCTTGACCAGCGTTTCTTTCAGCTTAGTAAGGTTGGGAAGGCTAGTTTCATCATAAAATTAGGAATAAACTATAACTTCTAGGCTATGAAAAAGTTTCTCCCCTTTTTTTATTCTACTTTAATAATAGTTTTACTATCAAACAATTATTCTTTTGGTCAGTGGTGCTACGGAAACGGTCAAAGTCTGGATAATTTCGCTTCTAATATATGTGTTAACTCAGGCGTTACTTTAGTGGGATCGCCCAACTATTTTGATGATTGTGACGAGTGGGGATGGTGTGATGAATATTGGTGGGCTAATGATATTACGGTAAAAAGACCTGACGGATCTGTCGCTTTAGTAATAGGCCAGTGGGATTTGGCAGATTTTTATTCTTATCATTTTACTTATACATTTCCAGCCGGGTTTTTTAATGTAGTTGGTACTTGGTCCTTTTCGTGCCTTTCGGAAGATTATTGTTCTAGTAGCAGCTATACTGACGAAATTTACCTAAAAGTTGTTGGAACATATAGTAATTCTATAGGCTCAAATGAGATTATTTGTAATGTTGGAGGAACACCCCAAAATATAGTTAATGTTTCATTAACGTCTAATTCTGCCTATACAATTAATTGGCAAAGTAAAACAGGTGCGGGTAGTTGGAATTCTATATCGGGAGCTACTTCAACATCATACCAACCAACTTATATTAATCAAACAACATCATATAGAAGATTTATTACCACTACAGAATTGGGTTGTGTAAGTAGTGCCAGTAATGAAGTAATAAAATATGTTTACGCTGCACTTACCACCGGAGCAATTGGAAATAACCAGGACGTTTGCTATGGTGCCACTCCTGCGCTTATTAGCGAAACGACAGCTCCAACAGGCGGAAGTTCTGGCCCAAATTATAGCTATCAATGGTACAGCTCAACAGATAACACGAACTGGAACCCCATTTCAGGAGCGACATCAAAGACCTATCAGCCTTCTTTTGTTCCTGGATACAGATATTATAGAAGAAAAACTATTGATGCCAGCTGTGGAGATACATATACAAATTCAGTTCAAATACATGGTTATAATGACCTATCAGTTGGAACGATAGGATCAGACCAGCTTATTTGTAACGGCGCAACTCCAAGTTTGATCAGCGTTACAGCTGTTGAAACAGGTGGTATCGGTTCAAACACTTATCAATGGTATAGCTCAGCGGATAACTCAAATTGGTCCATTGCCTCAGGATCTTCCACCGGTCAGAATTACCAGCCCCCGGCCTTAACATCTAAAACATATTATCGCAAGGCAATAATAAACTCTTGCAAGACAGCTTATACAAATACTGTAACAATTGATGTTCACACTGCTTTATTGGCTGGCAGCATTGGAAGCGATCAAACTATTTGTTATAATGAAACACCTGCAATTATCGCCACCCTTTCAAATCCCTCAGGAGCTTCTAATTCTTTTACCTATCAATGGTACAGCTCACTAGATAACCTGGCATTTAATCCCATCCCTGCTGCTGATCAGGTTTCTTATCAACCCCCGGCATTAACACAAACAACTTATTATAAAAAAAAGGTTATTGATGCTAACTGTCCTGCGATTTTTACCGGTACGGTAACAAAAACCATCCGTCCGCAATTTTCCGTTGGGTCTATTGGTAGCAGTCAGACTATTTGCAATATGGGTACTCCTTCTTTAATCACAAACGTAACACCACCATCAGGAGGCGAGGGGCCATATACTTATATTTGGGAAAAGTCTATTAATAATACTGATTGGAGTATAGTTTCAGGAGCAACAGGGATTTCTTATCAGCCGGGCGAATTGTCTGTTACGACCTATTATAAAAGAAAGGTTACTGACACCTCTTGTGGTAGTGGTTACAATAATACAGTAACGATCACAGTCCGAGACGTTTTTTCACCTGGCTCAATTGGAACAAATCAAACTATCTGTATAAATACTGCGCCTAACATTCTAAATAGTGTGGTCGTCCCTTCGGGAGGGCAGGGAACATATACTTATTTTTGGGAAAGCTCATTGAATGGGACTGATTTTAATTCTATATCTGGAGCGACATCAGAATCGTATCAGCCAGGCAGTTTGTCTCAAACAACATACTATCGAAGGAAGGTAACTGATGCTTCATGTGGGAGCAGCTATAATAACGTTGTTCAAATTACTGTAAGACAACCTTTAGCATTGGGCGATATAGGTTCTGATCAAACTATTTGCAATAATTCAACACCAGGTATTTTAACAACAACAACACCCCCAACGGGAGGGAACGGTTCTTACGCTTACCAGTGGTACAGCTCTTTAGATAATTCAAACTGGAACACTATAAGCGGAGCTATTGGCACTTCTTATCAGCCCGGCGTGTTATCCTCAAAAACATATTTCCGCAAGTCGGTAACAGATGTTTGCGGTAGTGGTTACACAAACCCTGTGACCATTTCCATAAGACCGGACGTTAACGTTGGTTCAATAGGAACCAACCAAACCATTTGTTATGGTGAGATTCCTTTACTGCTTACAACAGACGTTGCGCCATCCGGGGGAACAGGAGTCTTTACATGGCAGTGGGAATCTTCACCCAATAACGCTACATGGTCGCCTATTGTCGGAGCTACCAACGAAACATACCAGCCTTTAAACCTTACTTCGACAACTTACTATCGAAGAAAGGTTATCAATACCTGCAGCTCCAACAATACAGCTTCCCTAATGATAACAGTAAGGCCAAACCTTATTGCTGGATCAATCAGCGGTACACAAACAATATGTTATAACACCACACCGACATCATTTGTCTCAATTTTGCCTGTTGGAGGAACAGGCTTTTATACCTACCAATGGCAAAGTTCCGTTAATAATTCAAGTTGGACTGATATTACAGGGGCAACATCTGAAATATATTCTCCTGGTGTAATGGCTAGTTCTCTATATTTCAGAAGATCTGAAACAAGTGGCAGCTGTGGAACGGTTCATACAAATTCTGTTCATGTTATTGTAAATAACCCGCTTGTTGCGGGAACGGTTAAATCAGATCAAACAATTTGTTACGGGACCTCTCCGGGCATATTCCTAACGAACACTTACCCCGCCGGTGGAACAGGTTCATATACCTATCAATGGCAAAAACTTGTTGCTTCCTCATGGACCGATATACCTTCTGCAAATTCAGAAACTTATACTTCGGGAGCCTTAACTTCGACTTCTTATTTCAGAAGATCTGAAACAAGCGGCTCATGCGGAACTGTCACAAGTAATCAAATTACTGTTACAGTCCGTAGCCAGTTTTTACCTGGTGTCGTTGGTTCGTCTCAAACCATAAACTACAACGAGATCCCCGCTGAACTGGTTTCTGTCCAATCTGCTTCCGGAGGGGCTGGATCTTTTACCTACCAATGGAAAAACTCTTTGGATAATTCCACCTGGTCAAATATAACTGGTGCAATAGCTGAAAGCTTTCAGCCACCGGCACTAACAGTTACAAAATATTATAAACGGGTGACTACTGACGGATCTTGTGGTACGATAGAAACTAATGTTATTACAATTAATGTAAATTCTTTACTTGTTCCGGGGGTGATCGTAGGCAATCAAACGATTTGCTATAATACAATACCGACTATTTTAACAACAACAACACCCCCATCAGGTGGTAACGGATCTTATACATACCAATGGCAAAAGACAGAGGACGGGACAACCTGGAGTGATATAACAGCAGCAAATAGCGACAGCTACCAGCCTACGGCATTAATTAAGAAAACTTATTTCAGGAAAAAAATAACGTCCGTTTCCGTTGATAGTTACTCAAATATTGTAACTGTTAACGTACAAGATGATTTTATACCCGGAGTTATAGGGGCTGATCAAACGGTTTGTTATAACCAGGTCCCCGGATCATTAAACCCGGTTAACCTTCCATCGGGAGGTAATGGATCATATACAAACCAGTGGGAATCATCTTTAAACTCTTCAACCTGGTCAGTGGTTTCGGGGGCAACAGATAGTTATTATGAACCCCCCGCCTTAACAGTTAAAACTTACTATAAAAAAATAGTAACTGATTTTTGCGAGGTAAAAGAGACTAACGTAATAACGATTAATGTTAACCCCGATTTTTTACCTGGTACGATAGGTAATGATCAGACTATACTATTTAATACAATCCCGCAGAAACTTGACGTTTCAACGATAGCTACCGGAGGAACCGGTACGTTTACTTATCAATGGCAAAAATCTATTGATAACTCGACCTGGACTAATATAACTGGCGCAACAGATCCTTTTTATCAACCTGCAGCAACTTCACAGACAACTTATTTCAAGAGATTGACAACAAGCGGATATTGTGGTACCTTACCAACCAATACGGTAACTATAACTGTTACCACAGAGGTTTTAGTTGGTACGATAGGATCTGATCAAACGATTTGTTATCTGGCAGCTCCGGCACTGCTTACCACCCTTACCGGACCCTCTGCGGGGGTAGTTGTAAATAGTCAAAATTGGATGAAATCAGAGGATGCTACGGAATGGAATGATATAAGCACGGCCACTACAGATACCTATCAAAGTGGTGTTCTAACTATAGATACGTATTTCCGCAAGAAGATGGTAACGGCTGGTAATGGAACAATTTATACGAATATTGTTACAATCACAGTTAACCCTGCTTTTACTGCCGGGTCAATTGGAAGTGACCAGGGAGTTTGTAAAACTTTCCCTTCAGCTCCAATAACTACTACGGTTTTACCAGTAGGGCAGTCTATACAAAATCTTTGGCAAATATCTGATAATAACGCCAGCTGGACTGACATAACTGGCGCAACAAATGACTATTATGATGCCGGTGTGCTTACAACGTCCAAGTTCTTCCGGAAGAAGGTAACCGGTTCCTGTGGCACTGGTTATTCTAACAGCGTTAAAATAACCGTTAATGATGAGCTTCTGGGCGGAACAATAGGAGACGATCAGGCCATAGCTTATAATACAACTCCTTCACTTTTAACCGGAACGCTTCCAACTGGCGGAAGCGGTACTTTCACTTACCAGTGGTACTACTCTGTAAATAATATTGATTGGCAAGTAGTAATAACTTCAGGGGACGGTAAAGACTATCAGCCAGGAGTGCTTTCCCAAAAGACATACTTTAAGAGGAAAGTAACAGATGGATCTTGCGGAGAAAAATACAGTAACACAATTACTGTTACTGTTTTTGACAGCCTTTTGCCAGGAGTCGTTAGTGATGATCAAAATATATGTTATAATACAGCTCCGGCCCTTCTTTCCGGGACAAGCCCTGGGGGAGGAACCGGCCAGTACTCTTACCAGTGGCAATATTCGCTACAAGGAGTTACATGGGTCGATATCCCTTCAGAAGTCGGAATATCTTATAGGCCTGATATTCTTAAAGTTAACACTTATTACAGGAGAGCTGTTACAAGCGGGAACAGTACAGTTTATTCAAACTTCGTAATGATTAAGGTGTTTGATCAAATAAACCTACCGGAAACAGACATTAAAACAAGCTACTGTAAGGGGGCAACGGTTAACATTAATGTAGTTAACCCTGCTTACCTGAGTTACAAATGGTTTGATTCCCAGCACGCCTATGTAATGGACGGTACAAAATACACTTTAAGCAGCATTACCACGGGTAATACTGTTTACGTTAAGAGCCTTGATCTTAACGGCTGTTTAAGCGATTATCTTGAACAGAAAATTATCGTTGATAACGTGGAAGCAGGCTTTACCCAGGACATAACTACTGTTACCCTTGGTGATGCAATCAAGTTTACCAACACAAGTGTTAACGCCAGTAGTTATTCCTGGAACTTCTTTGAAGGCGACATTATCAATGAAACGAATCCAGTACATTATTACAACACCCTTGGTGAAAATTCAAAGAAATTTGGAGTTAAACTAATTGTGACAAGTCCTGGTGGTTGCGTTGATTCACTTTTCCTTGATGAGATAATTACAGTAGTTAATAGTATCACCAGCATCGAGTTAAACAAGGAAGTAGCCTTTTCTTACTATCCTAACCCGGTTAAGGAAAAACTCTACTTAAGTAGCAATGAAATTATAAAAACCGTTAAGATTTTAAATATTTCAGGTAAAGTGATGCAGTATCTTACTTTTGACAATGAAATTGTATGTATAGATTTCAGTCAGATGAAATCTGGTGTTTATATATTGGAAATTAACGGTTTACAGGATTCAAGAGAAAATATTAAAATCATAAAACAATGAAGTTGATAAAATTTTGCCTTGTGTTTTTTACCCTGGCAGCTCAGATATTTTTTTCTTCGTGTGATAACCGAAAGGATTACTTTATCGACGTTAATCGTCCCCCTATCCTCACGATTGTTAAAAACGGGGTTGAACTTACGGGTAACACTTTATCGGATTCGCTCAAAATAGGTGAACCGTTCTCTTTGCATTATTTTATCTCAGATGAAGAAAAGATAAGAATCCAGGTTATAAAGGAGCAACAGCAAAGCACTGTAGATGTTGGCTCTGAATTAATTAGCATCACCGGCGTTACTGAGGGTCAGAATCTCGTTACCTTGATAGCTAAAGATTCTTTCAATGAAGAAGCAAAGTTTTCTATCTTGTTTACAGTTTTTAGCAATATTGCCCCGGTTGCTTTGTTTACCGTTAAAAAAATAGGTGTTTCAAGCCCCTTCGAATATGAAGTAGATGCTTCAGCCTCTTATGATAAGGATGCTAGATTTAACGGGAAAATTGTAGAATACGAGTATACACTAGCAAATTATAAGTTTAGCTCGACTTTAAGTAAGATCCGTTATGTCTTTGGAAGTGCCGGGCAGAAACAGATCCGTGTCCGGGTAAAAGACAATAGCGGTGATTGGTCTGACCAAGTGTCTGAATACGTGGTTTTAAATTGAGTTTTTGGCTTTAGGTTTAAATTTATTGTAATGAAAGAAGCAGCTTAAATGGCTGCTTCTTTTGTCTCGCTGAGTTTCGT
>Ga0315533_1000941_pt1 | contig 23482 bp, 22 predicted proteins | sample SalMarSW160130MG_FD_203081 | JGI IMG/M metagenome (GOLD analysis project Ga0315533, IMG submission 203081) | Salt marsh sediment microbial communities from the Plum Island Ecosystem LTER, Massachusetts, United States - Salt Marsh Sediment SW1601-30 ... | reverse complement strand
CAATGAAAAAAGTTATGCATAATACAGATATACAGTATATTAGGAGCAATATCCACAAAATATTTACAAAACAGTATTGAATGTTGAGCAATAAAAATCAATATCGTAATTCTATCACTGTACTGTTAATAGCTCCACAGCCAATCATTAATACTTTCCCATTCTTTACTTTTGTAATTGCAGTAACATTCATGGCTTCACTTTGAGGATTATATGTCTTTTGATCGAAAGTTGCCCAAGCATCATTTGTCAGAAATACGTCACCATATGGCAAAAAACCAACTTCATAATGCTGACCAATTCCAATACATTTACTGTCATTTATAAAGAGAAATTTAAATGCACTATCCGGAACGGTAAAGGCTTTATTTCCTGTACTTAAATCAACAAATACATTAGCGCGACATTTCGCAAAAGATTTTGATTCAGCAAAATATATCTTTTTCAAATGATCGTATGTATTTGACTGAATTGATTCCCATGTATTACCTTCATCAACAGATCTTAAATATTTTCCATTATCAGAAGTAGCATATCCTTCATTATTATTTTTAAAATTTACATCGTTTATATTTCCTGAAACGGAACCCAATACGTCTGACCATGTTTGTCCTCCATCAGTAGTTTTTCTAAATAAGTTTTCCCCTGAAATAAATCCAGTCGTATTATTAAAAAAGAACAAACCTGTTGGCCTACTATTATCAGGAGTTTGCAAATTAATTAATTGCCACGTTTGTCCGGCATTAACTGTTTTTAAAAGATAGCCTCCAGAAGTATCACTACCAATAATGTAACCAGTCTGGTTATCAGTGAATTGGATTTTATTAAGAAAGAAACTTGCAGGAGATAATAATTGTTCCCAGTTATAGCCGCCATCTATTGTTTTAATAATAGCTCCAAAATTTGAAATTGCATATCCTATTGTTTCATCAATGAAAGCAAGGTCTGTATAAAGACCACTGGGGATATTCGTCTGTAATATTTTAAGACTGTCAATTGACAAGTTTGGAAAATCAGTAGGTATCTCATCATTCTTTTCACAAGTAATAAAAAGGAAAAGAGAGCTAATAAATGTGATTATTATTTGTGCTTTCATACTCAAACTATCGATCAATATAATTCCTACAATAAAAATGGGGCTTCCTATAAATAAATATCTTCAGCAAAAAACTGGTTGTGTTCAATTAATCCTATTAAATTTAAAGTATTATCTGTGAATAAACCTGTTCCAATTCACCAATTGTCAATCAGGATTAACAAATGACATTTTCTATGTTCTTGTTAGTATTGATTATCAATAAGTAAATGGTGGCTAAATAATAAGGATCAAAATTTTCAACATTTTATATAACTAATTGTTTAATTTAGCAATTGAATTTTTTAAGCTACATAAACATCAGGCCATGAAAAGATTTATCCTTCTTTTTATTTTTTCTATTGCATTTGTCCAGGTTTTACCGCAGGAACCATCATCACAACCAGATACACTTCGCAAAGATGCTCTTAATGTTTATATGCAAGCCAGCGATTATATACGCAGAGAGATCCCTTTTGTGAATTACGTTAGAGATATTAAAGACGCTGGTGTTTATATTATCTCCACAAGTCAGAGAACCGGTTCGGGAGGAATTGAGTACTCATATTTCCTTGTCGGACAGCATCAATACACAGGGATGAATGACACTTTGACCATTGTGACTTCCCCTGACGATACTTCAGACATGATCCGTGAAAAGCAAGTTAATGCCTTTAAAATGGGTTTAATGCGATACGTGGTAAAAACTCCTCTCGCAAAGTACATGAGAATTAGTTTCAGTGAGCCCTTATCGGAAACGATATCGTCAGATAAGTGGAACAGCTGGGTTTTCAGAACTTCATTAAATGTTATCTGAATGGTCAGAAAACATATAAGTCGAATTATTTTTCCGGGAATCTTTCAGCAAGCAGAATAACAGAGGAATGGAAAATCAATTTATATGCCCGTTATTATAAGAACAGTTCAAAATTCATTATTGATGATGTCACAACTATCAGGAGCAGTAATGATTCAAAATACATAAGCGCTTTGATTGTGAAGAGTTTGTCGGATCACTGGTCAATCGGAGGATCAAGCAGGGCAGGCTCGTCAAGTTATGATAATGAAAGAAGCCAGTTCAGCCTTATGCCCGGAATTGAATACGATATATTTCCTTATTCTGAATCCACCAGAAGGCAGTTAAGGATTCTTTATTCAGCAGGTTATAATTATGTAAACTATATCGATTCAACTATATATGATAAGACAAAGGAACATCTTTGGCTTCATTCTCTTTCGGCTTCATATGAGGTAGTACAAAAGTGGGGTTCAATAGATATTATAATGGATTACAGAAATTATTTCCACGACTGGTCAAAGAACAATCTAACTCTGTATGGATTCTTGAACTTCAGGATTGTAAAAGGATTATCTGTTAATGTCGGAGCCAGCGCTTCATTAATTCATGATCAGCTTGGTCTGATCAAACAGGGTTTAACAACTGAAGAAATACTCCTTCAGCGTAAAGAACTTGCCACACAATACCAGTATTATACCAGTTTAGGTTTTTCATATACGTTTGGATCTATTTACAATAATGTTGTCAATCCAAGGTTTGGCGATTGAAATAGTTATTCTATACTGCAGATCAAAGGGTGTTCAGGTTGGTCTCTTTATGTTGTATAGCAAAATGCAGAGGTCTTAGTTATACTGGAAAACCAACAGCCTCAACCATATTTTTTAAAAGTTTAAACTTATCCTTTAAGATGTCCTAATATTAAAGGATAAGCCAAATGGCAGTTTGCGCTCAGGATCCCAGTGTGTTGCTTTCCACTTTTTCATTTTTGAGTTAATACGTCAAATAAAGTGTCCGCTATTGTATCATTTTGATACAATAATTCTTATGAAAATTTTCTCTATCGCCTGAAAATCAGAATTATAAAATTATTGGCATGAGTATTGCGAATTGTGAGTCGAACAAAAATTCAACTAATTTAACTGATGGATCGGCCGGTATCAAAAGAACATAAAAGAAAACTTCTAATCAGACAGATAGGTGTAGTCTCTATAATTGTTTTTATTCCCCTTGTTATTGTTTTTTTTCTGAAAAGTGTTTTTATACCGGCAGTCAGCCTTTCAAAGGTTATAACAGCATTTACAGAAAGAGGTGATATCCAGATTACAATACAGGGTTCAGGAATTGTTATCCCGGCATATGAGGAGATAATAACAGCTCCTTTTCGAAGTAATGTTGTGAGCATAATAAAAAGTCCGGGTGCAAAGGTACTGTCGGGGGATACATTGCTTTTTCTGGATAACAGGCTCGCTGAAAATGATCTGGATATGCTGAGGAATGAATTAGATCTTCAGAATATAAGAATAGAGAAGCTCAGGATTGAAATGCAGCAGCTCAAGGAGGATTTTGAGTTCAGCCGTAAGATAAAAGAGATCAGAGTAGAAAATGGAAGGTTGGCGTATGAAGCAGAAGCCACTCTTAACAAAATGGGAGGAACTCCTGCTTATAATGTGCAAAAAGCAAAAACTGAATGGGAGATTTTGCAAATTGAGCTTGAACAGGCTACATATAATTATAATAACCAGTTAAACGCAAAAAACAATGCTATCCGGGAACTGGAGACAGAGATAAGTATACAAAAAAACAAAATCATTAAGGCAGAAGACCTGGTCAGCAAAGCTTATGTAAAAGCTCCTTTTAGAGGGGATCTGAGCTGGATAGTCAATCAACATGGAGCAATGGTTTCCGAAGGTCAGGAGATTGCCCGCGTGGCAGACTTCTCACATTATAAAATCAAAGGGAACGTAAGTAATGCATGGGCTGGCAGAGTTAACAGCGGACAGAAAGTTCAGATACGCGACCAGCAAAGAAATTTATCCGGGACAATAGAAAACATTATGCCAGCTGTGAATCAGGGGATGATGGAATGTCTGATCAGAATTGATGAGGGCGATATTTCCAATCTCCGGCCTGCCCAGCAACTTGAGATAAGAGTGGTTGTTTCGTACAAGGAAAATGTCCTGCGGCTTCCCAATGGTCCGTATTATAAAGACCGCGGATATAAAGATATGTACATTATCAGGAGTAATAAGGCATTCAGGACAAAGATTCTCCTTGGTGATGCAAATTTCGATTATGTTGAAGTTGTTGAAGGTCTACAGGAAGGTGAAAAAGTTATACTGTCTGATATTGAGGAAAAGTATACTAGGATTGAGATAAAGGTGAGGAGATAGTCGATGTATTATAGGCGATGTATTATGTACGAGCTGAAATAGAAATCTTATTATTAATAATACAGATATTAATTATTCAATATTATGATAAAACTGGAAAATATTAGTAAAACGTACAGGACAAAGGAGATTGAAACGCTTGCACTTGACAATATAAACTTTGATGTCAGTGAAGGTGAGTTTGTCTCTGTAATGGGTCCTTCAGGCTGTGGCAAAACAACACTTCTGAATTTAATTGGACTACTTGATGAACCTGATAAAGGGAAGGTTCAATTAGACAATCAGGAGATAGTGACATATGAAGATAAAAAGACAGCCAGAATGCGAAATAAGCTGGTAGGTTTCATCTTCCAGAGTTTTCATCTTATTAAAGAACTGAATGTCTATGATAATGTGGAATTGCCTCTTATCTATCGAAAAATGCCGGTTTCAGAAAGGAAGAACAGAATTACTGAAGCCCTTGAAAAGGTAAGCCTTATGAACAGAATGCACCATTATCCTTCCCAATTGTCAGGGGGACAATGCCAGCGTACAGCCATTGCAAGAGCAATTGCAGGAAATCCGAAAATCATTCTGGCTGATGAACCTACAGGAAACCTTGATAGTGTTATTGGCCATGAGGTCATGGAGATTATGAATAATCTGAATAAGAACGGGACAACTATTGTTATGGTAACCCATGACGAGATGTTGGCCAGATCAACAAACCGCATAGTAAGGTTATTCGATGGTCGTTTTATCAGCTGACAGTCAGACTTTAATTTTAAAATATTATAAAATGATTAAAAACTATTTCAAAATATTCATCAAGATAGCAGGTCAAAACAAAGTATTCACAATTCTCAGTCTGTTTGGTATCAGCCTTACGATTATGTTTGTTATGATTTTCAGCATGACTATAGAAAGAATAATTAATGGCTCTGGACCTGAAAAAGATCTGAAGAAGATGATTTTTTCTGATCGCGTAAAAACTATCCTGACGGTTGAAGGAAGAACTGGAGATTATCTCTGGAATTGCAGTAGAACCCTGTGTGAGGATCATCTGAAAAAAATAAAGAGTGCTGACCTTATATCTATGTACTCAGGTACAAATTCATGGGAATTCATTTTCAATGGGGAATATCATTTGAGAAGTCAGATGCAAACAGATGCTGAGTACTGGAAAGTGTTTGATTATAAGTTCGTGCAGGGAAGGCCATATACAGAAGAAGAAGTGATCAATAAATCCAACTCGGCAGTAATAACCAGGAGTCTGAAAGAACTTTTATTCGCTGAAGATAATGAAGATAATAATGTTGTTGGCAAAACTATCCGGTATGCAAATATGGATCTTGTTATAACAGGTGTCGTTGAAGATCCTCCGGATGTTTCACAAAAAGCAAAGGGCGATTTATATTTCCCTTATACATTACTCCCGAATTCAGATGAAAAGTATTCGGGTCGTTTCAACGTTGTGTTTAAAGCTCAATTTAAAAGACAGTTTAAGGCCATTAAGCAGGAAGCCCAGGAGATAATCAGAAGGCTTGATGCAGCTGATCAGGAAAACCGGATTATCCTATCTGGGCCTTTCAGCCAGGTTGAAAAAATGCTTGCAGGATATGGCGATCCTGAAGAATATTCCGGAGAATGGAATATGCTGTTAAAATATTTGCTATATGCCCTTGCTTTTATTCTTCTTCCTGCAGTGAATCTCATGGCACTAAACTTTGCCAGGATATATGAAAGAGGTGAAGAGATTGCTGTCAGGAAATCTTTTGGAGCTTCTACTGGTATATTACGAGGACAATTCTTATTCGAGAACATTCTGATGACTCTGACCGGCGGGGCGATTGGCATTATTCTTTCATATATATTGGTAGCCCTTCTTGGAGATTCGTTAAGCATACCACTTGGTTTTATGAACTATGTCCCTTTAAGCTTTTCGTTCAATATAATAGTATTTATTGCAGCACTTGTAAGCTGTTTCTTATTTGGCTTATTTTCAGGTATTTTACCTGCCATCAGGTTGTCACGGATAAGGCCTGCCATTTATCTGAAAGGAGGTGAAAAATGATAAGAATTTTCTTTAAAACAATATGGAATAACAGAAGACGTAATATCCTGGTATTTATCGAATTATTTGTGATATCACTGTTTCTTTTTAACCTTACTTTTTACCTGGTTGATATAATCAGTATAATCAGAATCAAAAACTGTTACGATGCTCATAATGTTATATTCATTTCACTTTCAAAAAAAGGGAGTGAAGAAAAAGTTATTACTGAGCAATCATTTAATAATCTTAAAATGAAACTTGCCTCAAATGAATTTGTAGAATCAGTTTCATTCTGTGCTAATGCAACACCATTTAATTACATTATGGCTAGATTGGGTTTCAAATATGGTAATGAAGAAATTCTTATAGTTGAACGGGATGTGGATATTGATTATGAAAAAGTGATGAAGATTACTCCATTAAAAGGAAGGTGGTTTAATGAAACAGATATTGGGAAGTCAGTTAAACCGGTGTTGATTTCAAATGATCTTGAAAAGAAATACTTCAATGGTAATGCCATCGGGAAAAGATTTGGAGCGGATACAAATATGTTTGAAATAATAGGAATAGTTGATCATTTTAAAAGGAGTGACATAGAAAAGCCTTATTCTTTTGGTTTTTTCTTTGAAGTTATGCCAACCTGGGAATATACTATATTGATCAGATCAAAAGAGGGATATATAAAAGATTTGCTTTCTATTACAGAAACTGAAGTTTATTCGGTAATGGATCCAAAAGTTTGGGCAATCAACGGATTGAATTCTCTTGAAAACATGCGTGGGAAGCAGAACTATGACAGTGGCCAGAGACGTTATCTGAGTCTTATTATTGCTCTTTTTATTATGATAAATGTTTTCCTGGGAGCGATAGGCATTCTCTGGTACAACATAAACCTGCGGATACATGAGATTGGAATAAAACGCGCAATGGGAGCAACAGGTGCTGAGATTAAACGTCAACTACTTACTGAGAATATGTTTCTTGCTGGGCTCGGACTATTAATTGTAATCCTGATATTTATTCAAATTCCTCCATTTATTGGAAATGAACAAATTGAATCGGGAATATTCACTAAATCAATCTGGATAAGCGTGATAATTATGATTATACTTGTTCTACTTAGCACATGGATACCTGCAACGATTGCATCAAAAATACATCCTGCCACTGCACTTAAAACAGAATAGTTTCGTAAATTCGTTTGTGATGGTACGATCTAGACGCATATTAGTCTGTGATGATGATCAGGCAGTAAGAAGCTCGCTGGACTTTTTGCTTACAAAAGCCAGATATAAGGTATCGTGTGTTTCACAACCTGAGGATTTCGTTCGAAAAATACGGGAGTCCGATTTTGACCTGATTTTACTCGATATGAATTTCTCACTCTCAATCAATGGCGAAGAAGGGATTGAATTGCTGCAAAAAATAAAATTACTGGAACCTGAAATTCCTGTGATTCTCATTACAGCATGGGGTTCTGTTGAGCTTGCAGTACGAGGAATAAAATCCGGAGCAACCGATTTTATTACCAAACCCTGGAATAATATCCAGTTACTCAAGATTATTGAAACCTCCATCGCTTTATCTGGAACTATCAGAGCTCCTGCAGGTAATCTGGTCAATAAGAGAGGAAGACTGCCTGAATTTCAGGGTATAATTGGTGAGGATTCTAAACTGCTTGAGATTTTTGAGATCATAAAAAGGGTTGCTCCGACACATGCGCCAGTTTTAATAACGGGAGAAAGCGGAACAGGTAAGGAATTGATTGCATCAGCAATACATCAATGCAGTACAAGAAAAACAAGTCCATTTATCAAAGTTAACCTTGGAGGTATTCCTGCTAATCTGTTCGAATCTGAAATGTTTGGCTATAAAAAAGGGGCATTCACTGATGCAAAAAGTGACTATACCGGAAGGTTTGAAAAAGCCCATAACGGAACAATTTTCCTTGATGAGATAGGTGATCTTGATCCTGCTTCTCAGGTTAAATTGCTACGTGTACTCCAGGATCAGACCTTTGAACGACTGGGTGATACAAACAGTATTACTGTGGACGTCCGAATATTATCTGCAACGAATCATGACCTGTACCCGATGGTTGAAAAGGGAACCTTCAGGGAGGATTTGTTATATCGCATTAATCTTATACAAATAGAAGTTCCGCCACTAAGGCAACGTCAGAAGGATATCGCTCTTCTTGCTGATTATTTTGTTAATGAAGCTATAAAAACATATATGTTGCCGGGAAAGATAATATCAGATGAGAGTAAAGAATGGCTATGTGATCAGTCGTGGCCGGGCAATGTAAGGGAGCTTAAAAACATAGTAGAGAGAACTGTGCTCTTAACTGCAGGCGACACGATAAAACCTGAAGATTTTTGTAAGGCAACAGGAGTTGGACGAAGTCATGATCTTGTGAAGCTTCCAAAGGCCAGTAAAGCAATAACTCTTAATGAAATGGAAAGGACAATGATCATAAGGACCATTAAGGAGTGCGGGGGAAACATTTCAAAATCATCAGAAATACTCGGGATAAGCAGGGCTACTTTGTACAGGAGAATGGGAAAATACGGAATTCAAACTGAAAAGGATGAGTAAAAAATGGACATTAATCTGGATAACCCTGGTTTTTGTATTTTTCATGTCCCTGGCTATCTATACTTTTCGAAAAGGCAATCCGTTGCTTTTAATCGGTTCTGAAGTTATCATACCTGTTTTATATGCGGTAACAGTACGGATAATACTCAGATCTCTTAAACCAATAAGTTCCATTGGAGGAAGTTTAAACCTTCTGAGGGAAGGAGATTTCAACATTACAATGGTTAAAACAGGCAATAAAGATATTGACAGCATCATTGAAGTCTATAATTCTATGATCAACCGTTTGAGAGAAGAACGGTTGTCTGTAAGAGAAAAGAATCATTTCCTAGATCTTCTAATTGAATCATCTCCCATGGGGATTATAATATTGGATTTCAATGAAAGGATAACTGATATTAATAAAACTGCATTTAGATGTCTGGGAATTAAACCAGGTAACTTTAATGGGAAATATTTAAAAGATCTTAAAAGCGAGCTTGCTGCTGAAATAGAAAAAATTAAATATGAGGAAAAACAGCTAATAGACCTGTCTGACGGACAAAAATACCTTTGCCGGAAATTATATTTTATGGATCATGGATTTAAACACCCTTTTTACATTATTGAAGAATTTACTGAAGAGATAAGAAAAGCTGAGAAGGAAGCTTACGGCAAACTGATCAGGATGATGGCTCACGAAGTTAATAATACAGTAGGTTCTGTCAATTCAATTATGTCAACGGTTCAGGCAAACAAAGATACATTTATCGAATCAGAACGCGATGAAACAGTAAAAGCTTTAGGCGTAGCTATCCAGCGTAACTATCAGCTGAACAGATTTATGCAGAATTTCTCAAATGTGATTAAGTTACCTATGCCTGAAAAGGAAACAATGGATCTTAATGAGTCAATTATGGTTGTAATAGAATCCTTCAGTAATATTTTTAAAGAAAAAAATATCTCTATAACAACTGACTTGAATGAAAATTCTCCTAAAATAATTGCTGACAGAAGTCAGATGGAACAGGTTTTTTCAAATATCATTAAAAACTCAACTGAAGCAATACCTGATAATGGTCACATAATTATCTCTGTAAAGAATAATCCGCCTCAAATATGTTTTGAAGATGATGGAGTGGGATTATCAAAAGAGGCTTCCGAACGCATATTTACTCCATTTTTTTCAACCAAGCCCGGGGGACAGGGTATTGGACTTACACTTGTTCAGGAAATACTAACAAATCATGGATTTACTTTCAGCTTCCGAAATAAAAAATCCGGTGGAACTGAGTTTATTATAAAGTGTTAGATTTCAGATCTAATTATTGGTTAATGTAAAAGCCTATGTCTTGACCATATTTGGCCTATCATGTATATCATTCTCTGTTGTGGTTAAGCGTCTTTTGTTGAGTTATGTATATAAGCTGTAATTTAACTGTCCAAATGTGACCAAGACGTCAGGCTTATTTAATAGTAAAATAGAATGATTGGAATGATGAGGCAATTTTAATGAGTTTTAATTCTGGTTGTGATATGGTTGTGAAAAATGATCAATTAACAAATAGTAAAGGATTGATATATAGTTATAAAGCATTAAATAAATAAGATCCGCCACCGACCTCAATTTTGAAGCCCATCATGTTGATAATCAATTATGATGGGTTTTCTTTTTCACGGCTATTGCACGGCAAATATCAAAAATCATTAAAATTCTTGCCAAAGCAATACATTGCAGAGCCCCTACCCGGGTAGTTTTACCACAATCCAGAACCAACTTAAGTCCTCAATATGTTAATCAAAATAATCCTTAATCTATAAGAATTACAATTAACTAATATATTGCTACTTAGACTATATTTTAATAAAATATCTCAAATTAACTTTAAAAATCAAAAGCCAAAAACCCGCCATAGGTATAAAACCCCATAATTACCTGATATTGAATAATATGTAACTTATACAGAATAGTTAAGTAAATAATACCCTTAGAATGTACGTAAATATCTGATATTCTGTATTATCATAAAATATTAATGTCCTTAGAATAGCTCAGAATAAGTTATAGAGGGATAGGCTAATTTTGAATATTGAAACGTCAGGGAGTTGGGTTTGAAATAGAATGATTGACTTGCCCGCTTAAGTTGAGATAAAAACTTTACAGAGATAAGCTATACTTATCAAACCATTCATATAGACATCTTTCAAAACCACCATTAATTTCATTCATGACTGAAATACCTAGAGGTGTGAGCTTATATCGTTTATACTTGCGGATTATTTCTGCTACACGAATCATTCCCTTGTTTTGTAAAGAGCCAATGTAGTATTTAATTTTCGGTAGATTATAATATCCGATAAACTTAAGACAAGCATCCTGGCTCATGCAGGTGCTTTCATGCTTACAGTACAGGTACATTCCGTTTAAGAAGATTATTTCATTGATTGAAAGCTGGTATTTGCGTCTGAGTGGTTTTAAGCCTCGGAATAGATTATGTAAAATATAATGTATGGTGGTAGCAGTAATATTATAATCAAGTATGTCCGGTGCGTGCACTATTGTTACCTCATCCGTATTTCCTTGTTTGTTCATCCTAAATGCAAAGGTAGTGCATTATGAGGACTCGTTTAAAATGCCCTCTGACAGTATTATCCTATGGATGCTTTTAAAGAAGATTGGTAATGTATTGCTTTGCTTTTTCTTTTGCGGGAATAATAAGAATTCTTTCTGGTAGCGGGTGGAGTCGATAAATTGGTTTTCCTATTTTGATGGGTAGCCCTGATTTGTGCAGGTGACCTCCCTAATGGTTCTTTGTTTGTTAATCAATCCATGAATCGGCATTAATAATTCTTTTGCTCGGCAACAGCCTTTTTTGCTGCTTCGAGATGAAGAGGTATACAATAATTACACATTGGCTTTTTATGTTCAAATTAGTGTGAATGGTGAAATAATACCGACACCAATCAATATCCAAAGTATTCCTCCAATTATTAATAGAAAAATTTGTCTTCGGCTAAATGAATTTTGTATATTAACTGTGAATCCTTCGCAGTAATCTACTGCAAAGTTTAACGCCTTAAATGGAGGAATTAAAAATACAAAAGAAATAATAGCAATTAAAGAAAATGGGGTTGGCAATAAAACGAGAAGATTTGTAATAAGGATTCCGACAAATAAAAATACTGATACATAAACATGCTTGTAGCCATTTTTTTTAGCAAGCTTTAAGATTTTGTTAAACAACGGGATTAAAAAGATAATACTAAATACTGTTCTAATGGCAGGCATTATTTCCGATTTTTCCTTAGCCTGAAAGAACCGCCAAGATTTATAAATCCACCACAACTCATATAGTCCTATTGTAACTATTGACAAAATGATAAATTTATTTACACTTAATTTATTGATCTCAATTTTATCAACTTCAATATTTTCAGAAATAATATTTGTTTCTTGACTCTCCATAATTCATATTTTATTGATTACTAAAATAATATTTTTAATCTCTGAGTTTAAAGATCAAAATTACACCTTGTTTAAGCCAAAGTCAAGTTTATTTTAGAATCCTGCCACGTGTCAGTACCCCGGTTGAAATAAGGGCATATGTTTTGAGTGGATGGTTACCATTGCTCAGAACTATTATGCTGATATTCCACCTATATTCCACGCATACGCCAGGTAAATTAATGGTATATTAACACTAAGCAGATTATCATTCCTGGATATCTGGCTCATATAAATCAATATACCAATGATTCCTACGTTGTAGTGTCCTAAAAACAAGACTAACTTCACGCAATTCCATTATTTTATTGCAAAGTGGGGTCTTTATATTACCCAAGAGGGTTTGTGTTGGATTCACGTTGCGTTTTGACATTTTCTTATTGGTTTTACGTTGTAATTAGCTATTTTTATTTCGACTTCTTCTTAAACATATAACTACCCAGCTTTTCTCTGAGTTAGTTTTTTTCTTGTATGGTCATTTCTTTTATTTCGGGGTGGGCATCAAGCCATTTCGTAACTGCTTTTTGTCGTCAAAATCGGCATACTTATTCCTTGCAGAAGAAAAAGATCACTCGCTTTCTATTCCAAGGTAGAAAAAAGAATGCTTTTAAAGGTGGAGTGGGGTCAATTTTTAAGTTTCCCTTGTAGAAGAGTAGCCCCTCCTATAAATACATTCACCTTTTGTATGTTTCTTTGTTTTTGATGAAAATGCCACTGGGGAGTGTTAAGAATTTTGTATAAATGAATTGGTAGCTGCATTAGAGGCAATCGTTTAAGGATGGTTAGATTATCCGGCTTTTTCATTAAATTTCTTATGACCCTAAAATTTCCGTGTATCTTTGATTCGAATGAGAAAAATAATTATAAGAATGCAGGGGTTCTGTACTGTCAGAATTGAATTAAGAGCATGGGATCAGCAAGACCAGAATACTTTCCAGTTAAAGGTAAAACCTATTCATTATTCAGGGAATCGGATTCAACTACCGGATATTATGAAACAATAAGGATGCTTGCAGATAAAGTCCTTACTTTGAATCCCAATACCAGAGACTTAATTGAATCCATCAGGAAATTCTCATTAAAAAAGAGAATTCTGAAGAAGTCCCTTAAAATTAAAAATAGCGGTAACCTGATGGTAATCATTCTAAACTTTATTGATCCCTATCTTAAAAAATTCACAGTAGATACAGAAGAGCATTTAAGAACACTTCCCATGTCCAAGTTTTGGGATAGGAGCCTTGCAACCTCAAGGGAACAGTTTCATTTATATATGCTTGAAATTGAATTGACCAATCGTTTGTTTATTTATGAATTTATAAGGGCTGATAAGAAAATTGCTTTGATGCCCTATTGTTTGCAGGATTTTTCTGTTAAATGCAAATCAGAAAAAAACGAGTTTGATTACCAATGCAAGCATTGTTCGTCAACGTGTTTTCAGAATTACGCAAGTGAAATACTGAAATCGTATCATGTTGAACCATTTATATGGATGGATGGAAACATGAAACAGCTTGCAAAATTTACATTAAAAGAAAAAAGAACCTTTGGCGTTCTGGGGATCGCATGTATACCGGAGCTGACACGGGGCATGAGAAATTGCCGCAAAAACAATATCCCTGTTGTCGGTATTCCTCTAAATGCCAATCGTTGTATTCGTTGGTTCGGCGAATTCTTTTCCAATTCAATTGATCTTACCGAACTTGAAAAGCTGTTGGCATCCGGCTTGTAGGTCTTATTCCCGATTAAAGAAAAAGTTGACTGAGAAGAGACTGTAAAAAATTTTGTGTAAACTGGTGACTGTTAGGTTTAATAACCATTTAGCTCCATTTTTAGTCGTGAGTTTCGACCGGCTAAAAGTGATCAATCTGGTCTGGCGGGCCTTGGTCAATTTACTCCTTTAGAGTTTGATCTTGCATTAATAAGAATACAATTTAAATCTAACATATTGTGGCATAATATTTTTTCTTTCAAAAATAAAATATGACTTTTGACACTGTTTTAATAACACATTAATAATTGAATTATGAACCTTTATGTCGGAAGTCTTCATTATAGTACGAGTGAAGCAGAATTAAAAGAACTATTTACAGAGTATGGCGAAGTAACATCCGCAAAAATCATTATTGATAAATACTCTGGGAGAAGCAAAGGATTTGGTTTCGTAGAAATGGCTAATGAAGCTGAAGCAAAAAAAGCTATAAAAGAACTTAACGGTGCTGAAGTTCAGGGAAGGAACATTGTTGTGAACGAGTCTAGAGAAAGAACTGAAAGAAAAAGTAATTTCAGGGGTGGTGACAGCGACCGCAGAGGCGGCGGAGGAAACAGATGGGATAACAGGTAGATCAGGAAGTTGAATTTGAAGTCGAAAAAGGTGAAAAAGGGCCTGTTGCCATCAAGGTAAGAAGAGTTGAATAGTTTTATATCTATGAAAGAATTAATCCTTATTACCGATCCTGAATTTCTAAAAATGCCGCTCGTATTCTTAGAATTGGAACTGGACCAATGGGTCATTCTCTCAGATTCAGAAACTAAATTATTGATCGAGATTTATTATAACCCAAACTAATCCTCAACTTGAAATATGCCGGGCCGCAGTTATAATATTTGTCATAATGATCTATTATTTGTTACTTAATCAACGGCCCGGCTTTTTTAATATAGTGCTCGATTTGTGCAATAGTAATTTTTTGTTGAAATTTGATATAACTATTGTTCAGAGATATTAATTTAAAATTAAACTTATGAAAGCATTAATAAAAGTATTAAACTGGATTGAATGGATTTCTGCTGTAATTGGAGTGGTATTTATCTTATTAGGATTTATTTCAGCAATTTTTGGGAGATTCAATCCCGGTGTGGAGTCAGTAAATTTTTTCCATGCTGCAAATAGTTTTTTCCTTTTAGCAATTGTACTGTTTCTTTTTATTCATTTAGGTCAGTATAAAAAGGAATAAGTCATCCTTGAATCGATGAAGTAGAATATGATTCTGATACTTCTTCTGTATTGATATTTTCACAGAAATATATATCTTTAAGTGCCAGCATCCTTCCCACTTTGGTTTATAATGTATTATTAATCTGCAATTGCTTTAAAGGGTGCTGGTTTCTTTATTTTGCACAATTAATGATTCTTAACACTTTATTCTTGTTTTAATAAAGTCTTATGCTGAAATTTGAATTTGCCAGCATCCTTTCTTTTTAGCTTAGTAATAAGGTTTAGGATTTATAATAAAGACATTTCAGGATGCTGGTTTTTTATTATTAATGAATTATTATTCTATGTGAGATGAAATTGAAGAGCAGAAATTGGATTTACACACTTATACCAATAGGATTATTAATCAAATTTACATTAATTGTGATATTATTAAATCTTCCCGAAGGATGTAAGAAAAGAGATGATTCAAACTTAAAAGAAATCGAAGGCAACAATTATAATAACATTACCATTTCCCCGATTCGAGAAATTTGACCTCACAGGATGCGCCAGGATCAACGATCTCAAGGGGGAGCGACCCTCCCGGATAACTCCCATTTCAATGGTTGTTCCATAATAAATCGTATTAAACAGTAAGCCCCCGAAGCTGATTTCCACCGCATAATGACTAAACGCTATATCTGAAATATATTGATGAGGCAGAAAATAGTTTATTGTCTGGTAATCATAATAATATTTAATAAGGTGTCTGAATGCTTTAAAACAAAAATGAATCTTACTCTAATGCCTTATTAAGTTTGCCAATATCCTCATTGTTTGGAATAAAACTGACACTCGTAAAATCAAATTGCCAAATATCATTGATTTTTACGAGATGATAAATATTACGAACAGGTATCTTCTGACTAAAAGGTTTCATAAACAATTGCTCCAGAGCAATGGCTGAATTACCATCTTTAGCAATTCGTATTTCACGTTTATCAATTGTGATATCTATCTTTAATGAAGTATCGGCAAACATTTGTCTAATATTATTGTACATATCTGTCTTATTCCAAAATTCTTTTGAATCACTTCCGCAACAAAGGACATCGTCAGTTAATAAAGCCATTACAGCATTAGCATCTTTTGCTTTCACTGCAGACCAATGTGTATCTAAAACTTTTGTTACAGCAACTTTTGCCGCAGCTAAATCAACAGGGGCAACTTTTGTTTTGGTCTGGCAAGAAGTAATAATCATTGCTACCGTGAATAAAATTAACAAGATTTTTTTCATTTCTTTGGAGATTTTAGTGAAAAAATAACTAATTAATTGTAAACAAATAACTTCAATGAAATATACAAATGATAAAAGCCAAAGTCAAATTTATTTTTGGGTTTTACTCTAATACCCTCTTTTCTGAAATTACACCACTTGTCAGTCGTATAAGGGTGATATAAGGGCATATATAAAAAATGATACCTACATATCACTTTTTCCTATTATGCCGATATAGTACCCATATATCAAAGACACGTCAGGTTAAAATCGTTATACTTATCCCTCGCATGAGAAAAGGATCAATTGCTTTTTATTTTAAGGCTGAAAAAAAAGAATTATTAATGCGTGGCGGTGGAGTAAATTTTATTGTCTTATTTTTTTGCTTGCCACCCCTGGTTCTTATGCAGTCTACCTCCCTGTAGATTTTTGTCCATTATATCCAATAATAAGGAAGAGTTAGAGAGAAATCCGAACAGCTTATCACAGATTAAATAATAGGATTACCCGCAAACAAAAATGTAAATTGGGATCAAAAAGTGTATAACTAATAGCTAAACTGCAATATTGCAATCTATCATTCGTTAGCCTTCATATTAATATGTCAATAATTCAGAATCTGATTGCACATAGAACTTCTATGCTTGCGACGAAGCAGCCTTGAAAAACTGAAAATATCCAAAACCCAATGCAAGTAGCAAGTATATAGCAACGGTTGACCAGCCAAGGGCATTCACGACGTTGCTAAGTTGTCCAATAAGGGCTGCAACAAATCCAATACCATCGGCAATGAAAAGGGCGAAAACAATAGCCCTCCGAGCATCAGAATCAGTGGCGTTTCTTGCCATCCAAGTTAATAAAGCAAATCCAATGAGGGCCGCTCCAAAGAGTCGTCCCATCAATATCAATTGCTCGTTCGCTGTGATGTCATATAACGAATAAGCTTGTGCCGGTACAATAACAAATGTAACTCCGAATACAATTGCTACGATGGCGTTAATAATCATTAAGGTTTTGAGTTTCATCTGACATCTCCTTTTTAAGGTTTATAAATAAAAAGAGTACCCAAGTAATAGATTAATTTATTCGGATCAAGTTAATTGTGATAAAGTTATGAAAGTTTGAAACATGAAGCAAATAAAAATCCATGCACCTAAGATTTAACTCTGATGGATAGCTATGAGAATATCCCAAATACATTATCACCGGATTATACATCTATTTCATCTTTATTTAAAATCATACAGGTGTCATGTAGGGTGTTTGCAGTATAAGGTTATATTGTTTGAGTGATACCTAACTATCACTTTTACCTGTTATGCCGATACGTCATAGCTACGTCTGGGACACGACAAGTAAAATATTGGCTTATATCTCCTGCCGGGAGATAATATTTACGTGTATGGTATTTATAAGGTTCTTAGAATAAGGATTGAAAAGGATAGGATTAAATTTGGTAAATTTTTTGTATCACATGAATGTTATCCGAGCAATGAGGATTTCGGAAGTATTGCTTGGTGTTATAAAGATAAAGACTTGGCGGAGGAAAGATATAATGCTATTTAATAGGTTACACACGGGGGACACATGCCTGGAACTCGAACAAACATATGAAAGTAATAGGTAGATACCACTTGGGATACAAAATGACTTAGATCGCAAGACGTATGGTAGTTTTTATTATCGAAAATAACAATAAATGAAACTCAATTCTGATGACATATCCCAATGGGCAGACTCACTTGAAGACTTCAAACCTGAAGAAAGCAGTCAGATGCTGGTCATTATTGCAATTTTTAAAATTGAGCTGGCATGAAACCGTCATGAGCAAAAATAATCTTATCCTGGTAGTGGATTTGCATTATTGTATTTATTCACTGGCAGGAAAAAAGAATTCTTTTATCAGGAGGGTGGGGTAAACAAATTGGTATTCCTTTTTTGATTGGTAGCCCTGTTTTAATAGTACTGACCTCCTTTATGCTTCTTTGTTTGCATAAAGAATAAAAAGGTCGAACCTATTACTTACCGTACGAGGTATCCTTTTAAGTAACTGGATTAATTATTCTTTTGACTGGCAACAACCTTTTTGCTGCTTCGAGATGGAGGAATACAGTGTTGTTATTAATCTTGATTATTTATATGGCAAATTCATCTTTTTGGCAATCTCCTGAAAGCGGGGCTCTTCCCGAATACTATCAAAAACAGGTAGTGCGAGACCCAAAAGATTAGGGTCATGCTCCTCAAAGGCCTTTTCAAGCCATTCAAGAGTAAGTTCTTTATTCCCTGCCATTACAAAGAGTTGTGCTATATCACAAGGTAAGACATAAGAATCTTGGCGGTAATCAATGAGCGATTGGGCCATAAAATTCAGTGTTGCAGCAAAATCTCCTGAGATATTTCTCTTTTCAAGATCATTAAAAATATCTTTATTATATTGAGAAGTAAATAATCTTTTAAAGGCATCTATCACTTCTGAGTAGCGCTCAAGCCCGTAATTACAAAACATAAGTCCATTGATGGCTACAAAGTTGTTTGGATCCATTTCCAATGCTTTATCATACATATTTATTGCATCTTCATATTGGCGATAGACTACTAGGTCCGTTGCACACAGGCTAATGTTCAATGCATTGAGCGGATCCTGTTTGAGGGCTAACTTAATTTGATCCCGTGCCTCTTGCTCTCGTCCAAGGATGGTGAGCAATTGTGAATAATATGCTCGAGCTTCCGGATAGTTTGGCTTCAGGTCAACAGCTTTTTTAAATTCCTTTTCAGCTGCATTCCAGTCGAACATGCCCCACATATGCATTTGCGCCAAAGAATAATAAACCTCGGCCCGGGTAGCATCCAGTTCAAGGGCTTTCATTGCGGCTTCCATTGCTTTCGGACCTGCAACATCGGGTGATGCGGCACCTATTTGTTGACGGCCGATCCAGACATCACTAATGCCTGCATATGCCAGGGCAAAATCAGAATCCTTTCCCTTTGCAAGTTCAAAATACTTCATTGCTGTATCAAAATCGTTGGAGGTTACCTTTCTCCAGTAGAACTGGCCCTTCAGATAAGCATCGTAAGCTTCCAGATTTTCAGTAGGTACTTTTTCAATAAGTTTCTTTTCCTGAGGAGTTACTACCGCTCTTAATCCTTCAGCTATTGATTCTGCGATATGTCGCTGTATATTGAAAATATCTTCCACATCATTTATTTTCTGTTGGTAAGATTCTCCCCAGATATGGGTCTCTCGTTCTGCCTTTATTAACTGTGTTCTCAGAAGGAATGTGTTGCCGTATTTCTGTCCACTGCCTTCCACAATATAATTTACATCAAGTTCCTCGGCAATTTCTGAGATGGATTTGTGCTGATTCCTGTACTGTTCAATCGATGTGCGTGATATCACCCTGAGATCTTTGATCTTCTGAAGGTTGTTAAGTATCTCTTCCATCACTCCATTGATAAAATAGGTGTTCTCCTGGTCAGGACTATCGTTGATGAAAGGCAGTACAGCAATTGATTTTTCAAGTTTAGTTGTGTCTGTTATCTTTTTCCCATCACCGGTTATAGCCTCTTCTCCAACTGAAGATGGTTCAATGAGCATCTCAGTACCCTTGTACCTAAGATACCATTTAATGATTATTGCCAGGTTATTTAAAGCAGGCTTAACCTGTTCAGGATCAAAATCCTTGGGATGGGCACCATAAGTTGATAAACTGTTGAGACCATGCATCGAGGTTATAATATATGATGGTACTTTTTCTTCCTTGTTAAGTTTATCAATAATTCCTTTCAAAGGCTCTGTTTTTTCGGGGTCTTTTAAGTTCAGTTTCACATAAATCGGTAACAATCACTTCAAGACATCTTCTTGAATATAACATTGCTACATTCTCATCTTCAGTTCTTAGAAGTAGACCCATCTCCTTTTCAAGTATAGGGGAGTGACCAACAAGAGACACATTAAGTCTCTCAAGTTCTTTTATTTCGACTGACCAGAGTGCCATACAGTTAACATTTTAAAAGCGTGAAGGTTAATTATATGTATAAGCAAAGTTACGCTATCCTGATACCAAAGTCAAGTGAGGATTAGATTACTGCAAATATGGTAAGACAAATGAATAAGCAGCGTCCCCCGATTCTGGAATAAACATGTCTCTGCATTTAAAACTCGCATTGACAAGTAGGAAATGCCGCAAAGATCAAATGTCGTAATTATTTGAATAATCGTAAGAATATTTCTCAATCAGATTTTGGAAGAGGAAGGTTCATTTTCTTTAAAACTTCAATGAACCGGGGATTATCATAAAGTCGGGTGAAGTTGGCAAACTTTGTACCGAGCCCCCACAAATCTGCATCACGCACTTCAACTGCTTTTTCAATCCACTCCATGACCTTATCGTCTTGATTTAACACATAGTATCTCCATGCCATTGCAATGGGCGTAACGTAACCCTTCTCAGCCAGAATCTCCAAATGCCTCATGATTTCTTCTAATGCTGCATGGAATCCTCTGTTATTATAGATCTTTTCTATTTCATTCATGATCCCTTCTTCAAGGGGCAGTATATGTTTTTCGGCTTCAAACACCCTGTTTAAATCCCCACATAGGAAGGCTGCTGATTCAATGATATTATTAGCATACCAATTATTTGGATCTGACGTCACCACGTTTTCTAAAACAGCCAACGCAGAAGCACAATCCCCTCCATCACACAATGCTACTCCATAGAAACATTGCATTAATGGATTCATGGGATCAAGCTTGATTGCCAGATCGGCCTGCACTTTGGCTTCCTCAGGTCGATGCAATGCATACAACAACCATGAATAATGCATACGTGAAAGAGCATGGTTGGGGTTATTAGCCAGGGCTTTTATAAACTCGTTTTCAGCCTTTTCCATGTTCCATTCTTCTGTGGCAGCAAGCCAAGCGTTTATATAGTGAGCATCTGCTAGATCCGGATCCAGTTCAATTGCTTTTTTGGCATTTTCGTAAGCTTTAGAATAAGCAATCTCAAGCGGTTCAATTCCAAAACCTCCGAGTGGTAACCAGACTCTTGCCAGGGCAGCATAAAGTGGAGCCCAATCGGGATCTTTATCAATAGCGCTGTTCAGATAATCCCTGGCCTTTAGCAGCGATTCGGGGCTCATATCACCTGCAAAACTATTCCCCTTCAGGTATGCATCAATGGCTTCACGATCAATGGACCTTGATTCAGCCAGCATAGCTTTTTCCTTCGGTGTCAGAGATATCTTCACTTCACCGGCAATCTGCCTGATAATCTGATTGTACAGGTTGAACAGATTGCCTTTCGCTTCCCTATAGTCTCCGACCCAAAGCTGTCTTTCTTCATGGTCACCACTCATCAGCCGGGGCTGCATGCAGATTGTGTCACTAAAACACAGAACACCTAATTCTATTGCAGCATCCACTTTTAACTCTTTTGCTATTTGCGGAATGGATTTGTCAGAATTCTTATATGAATCTGAAGAGACTTTACTAATTATTCGAAGCCCTTTTATTTTCCCGAGTTCATTTATCAGGGAGGAATGCATTCCCGATATATAAGGATCAAGTGTATCAGTACCTGTGTAATTGCCAAAAGGAAGGATGACTATGGACTCAATTGATCCTGCCCTGGCCCGTTTCCCAACACCAATAATGTTAAATACTATCAAAGAGACAATAATAATTGCAGCTACCAGTAGAACACTTGTGACCATTATAACCCTTTTTGCTGACTTTGATTTGCTTCTTAATAAACTTCCAGGTTCTTTCCTTTTTTCCTGTACCACTCCAGATTTACCAATAACTAATTCCTGATCTTCCATATATTTCAAGTACCACTCAAGAACAGTTGTCAGGTCGAGCAGAACAGGTTTTACCTGTCGTGGTTCAAAATCCTTGGGATGGGTTCCGAATGTTGAAAGGCTGTTGAGGTTCTGCATGGAAACGATAATATTATGCGGAACCTTTCCTTCCCTGTTTAACTTATCAATAATGCCTTTGAGTGGTTCAGTTCCCCTCGGCCTTTTAAGATCACGTTCGCACACATCAGTGATGATAACTTCAAGGCTCCTTCTTGAATAAAGAAGGGCAACGTTTGCATCTTTAGTTTCTATCAATTGTATCAGTTCCTTTTCCAGATCAGGGAATTTACCTTTCAGAGAGTGGTATAAGGTTTCAAGCTCTTTTATTTCAGATGACCAGATTGTCATTTGATTTACATTTTATGATCACTTAAGTTATTGTATATGCAAAGGTACGCTATCCTGAAACCAAAGTCAATTTTACTCTTACAAGAAGTTCTTTCTTTGACAAGTGTTTTAGTGATAGTTTGACGCGATCTCTTTTTGCCAATGGTAGACACCACCCAAGGGGAGATATTCAAAAAGTCATTCAGAATTTGAATAACTCCGAAGGAAATTTGGCAAGAAAAAGCCCCCGGAGCTGATTTCCGAGGGCTGGTAATGTAGTTTTAAAATAGTCCTACATTATCTTGATTTACTGTGATGTCTGTGTTTTAAAATCTTGGTCATCCCAGAGGCTTTTAAAATCTTCATCTTTCCGGGCATATTCCTTGAATGAAGGATTCAATGAGGTCGCTCTGTCAAATGCCTTAAAAGCCTCTTCGTATTTTTCCATTGCATATAGCACTTGCCCTTTAAGAATATAATTTAATGCTGTATCCGGCTGAATTTTGATAAGTTTGTCAATATCTTTTAGTGCTTCTTCATTGTGTCCGTATTCACCTTCAATAAATGCTTTGAAAAATATTACCCCTGTGTTTTTTGGATACAACTTGCTCAAATCTTCTAATGATTTGATAGCATCTTCCTCCCCTGTCGGGGTTCTTTTCATGTTTGCCATAAGCCATCCCTGAACTGCGTCTCTGTTGTCAGGATAGCTTTCC
>Ga0315533_1000939_pt1 | contig 23493 bp, 22 predicted proteins | sample SalMarSW160130MG_FD_203081 | JGI IMG/M metagenome (GOLD analysis project Ga0315533, IMG submission 203081) | Salt marsh sediment microbial communities from the Plum Island Ecosystem LTER, Massachusetts, United States - Salt Marsh Sediment SW1601-30 ... | reverse complement strand
GAAATAAAGTATGTAGCCTTTTATAAGCCAGGTTCCGGAGTACGTATCTCAGGTATAACCAGGGAGATAATCGAGAAATATTACAGCTATAAGAAGCGCGGCAAGGTAAAACAGAGGCAAATGACTTTAATAAACAGGATCTCGGAATGGCTGGGTTTTTAGTCGAATTTCGAATGCACGGGTATGCTAAAGAGTATGCAAAGGGCATAGTGTACTCTGTCGCTAAGAAATTCAGAGTCAGAGGGGTTACGAGGAAAAAGGTGGTACCTCATATATCCCTGTACGGGCCTGGCAAAACCGATGATATCAGAGAAGTCATTTCGGCAGTAAAGAAGGTGGGGCACAAATATTCCTTGGTTCCCTTTAAGGTAAAAGGATTCGGTTATTTCGATAAAACCCCAAAGGTCATATACTTTGATATAAGCCCTTCCCAAAAACTAGAGGACTTAAGATGGGAACTATCCCAGGAATTAAGAAAGGTATCCACCGGTCAATCGTGGGATAATCGAAGAAACCACTCTTTCCATGCTACTATCGCCTTCCGGGATATTGATACGAAGTTCAACAGAATATGGTCTTATCTCAAGAGCAGGGAGGAGCCAGATATTAGCCAATATCTTCTCAGAATAACGGTCATCGGAGCTCGCGGGCGAATTGTATGTGAGTACGATTTAATTCTTAAAAAACTACTGGGTCGTAGAGAAGCACTAAGCAAACGCCTATTCCAGAAGACCATAAATAGATTACGAGAACTTCAGGGCTTGCCGCCTGAGAAACCGGCCTCTTTATTAGATAGGCTGAAGAGACTGTTCGGAGAGTCCGGTTAATTATATGCCCATTACCGTTAAAAAAGGCGTCCAAAAGAGGGAGGATAAATGAAACGATTTTTGCCGATAGTCGTTCTGATCGTTGTTGTAATATTGGTAGCGGCTTGTAATCCTACAAATACATCACTCACAACTACTCCTACGACGCCTTCCTCAACCTCGGAACAAACAGCTGAACCCAGCCCCACTCCTTCTACCACCCCCAGCCCCGAACCGACGTCTCCGACGGGAGAGCTAAAGGTTCACTTCATAGACGTAGGGCAGGGCGATGCGATTCTTATTGACCTAGAGGATACCGAAATCCTGATTGACGGTGGCGACAGGTCACCAGGCGTAACCGGATACCTTAACCAGTATGTCGATGGGCCTCTTGAGGTTATGGTGGCTACTCACCCTCATGCCGACCATATCGGCGGCTTAATCGCTGTCCTGGACGCTTTCGAGGTAGATCAGGTATGGCACAATGGTGATACCAGCGACTCGAAGACCTATTCCGATTTCATGAGCGGCGTAAGTGCTGAGGGAGCAGATGTTCATATCGCTAGACTGCATGATGTCATTAAGGCTGGAGATTTGGAATTATTCGTGCATCATCCAGCAGACTTATCCGGTTCTACCAATAACAACTCTATTGTTTTGCATCTTGCTTACGGCGATATCGACTTCCTATTTACCGGTGACGCCGAGCAGGAAGCCGAAGCGGAAATGCTGGCATTGAGCTCGTTACAACTTCCGGAGGTGGAAATCCTCAAGGTAGGGCATCATGGCTCCAGGACGGCTTCATCCGCGGACTTTCTGGCCGTTACCAGCCCTGAGGTAGCCATCTACATGGCCGGGGTAGATAACAGCTATGGACATCCCCACGCGGAGACCATTACCGCTCTCAACGCCATCGGCGCCCAGATATACGGCACGGATGTCAACGGTACCATCATCGTTACCACTGATGGTGAAACTTACCTGGTCAATACAGAGAGATAATAACAGTGGATAGAAGGTCAGGCGGATCACCTCCTCTTTACCGGGAGACCCAGCATTTTCGTCAGGTATGGCTGTGGGCCTTAGTCCTGTTCATATCACTGCTTTCCCTGTACGGAGCGTTCCAGCAGCTGATCCTGGGAGAGCCTTTCGGCAATAATCCAGCCCCGGATGGCATCATGATTGTGCTGGCTATCTTATTCGGCATAGGCCTCCCTCTTTTCATGTATACGACAAATCTGACCACCGAAATCCGCAGTGACGGTCTGTATTTCCGCTTCTTCCCGTTTCACCTGTCTTTCCGGAGGATAGGCGCCCAGGAAATCAAAAAGTTCGAGGCATGTACTTACAGCCCGATTAAAGACTACGGCGGCTGGGGTATTCGCTACGGACGGAAGGGTAAGGCCTATAATATTAGCGGCAACCGCGGAGTGCAGTTTGAGCTCTCCAGCGGGAAACACCTGCTGATAGGTTCGCGTAGACCGGAGGAGCTGGCGGAAACACTGGCTTCAATTCTGGGTAAGCGATAAGTATGTGACCCCGGTTAATCAGACCTCTTCATATGGCTGGGACCGATTTCCGGGTACAGGGTGAATAGGGGGTTGGACCACAGCTCGTCGCCGGCTTCAACGCCCTTCCTAGTGAGGCGGTAGTAAGTCCGTTCCGGGGCCGGCGGGTAGTTATCCTGGACGGCAGAAGCCTCGGTTCGACCCGTAGCCTCTACCCATCCGAGTCGCTTGAGCACGCCGAAATACATCAGGAAAGAGTGGTAGCGCATATGGGTAAACTTGCGGGATATCCGTTTAAGCTCGCGCTGGTAGATATTCTCCGCCTTCTCCTCGGTAACATCCTCACCGCTCACTACCATGCGGCTAATTATACGCTCGGCCCGCTCCCGGGCAGTAGCCCGGGCCAGGGCTTCCTTGTACTCGAAGTTGATGTCGGCCTGGGCAGCGCCGGTCTCCGGATCAACGACACGCGAGCCTTCCGGCCCTCTACCCAGGAGAAACTCCCGGATAAACCAGCCGCAGCCGAAAGGCCTTAGGAAGCCGCCCCTGGTTGGTCTTAGCTCAATAGCCATGTATTACACTCATCTCGCCAGCGCTGGTTCGCCTGCTACCGACGCCAGGGCATCGATAACCTTTGTTGACACTTTCCGTATATCCGCCAGGTTCTGCTCCAACACCTTCTTGTCCTCCGCCCACAGTGCCACGTAGGGAAAAGACCGGGCGCCGGTGTCGAAGCCGAAGTGGGCGCCGACGGTGAAGGCCACACTCTCAGCAATGGTCTCCGCACTGCGCCGGGACATCCGGAAGACTCCCTCGGAATAGTAGTGCGCCATCTCGTGGAGTAAAGTCTTCAGCTGCTGGGCCCGTGATTCCTCCGGCCTTACCCAGATGCTCTTTCCCGAGTACATTCCCTTTACGGCCGGGTCCTGATAAGATCTTGACTCAAAGCTAACGTCAACACCCTGCGCCTTGGCCAGACGCATTACACTACTGAGCAAGGTTTCATTCGCCTCCCCGGTCAGGGCCGGCACCTCGAACTCGGGCAGAGGCTTGCCATCGGTCTGGGAAATATCAGACACATAGCGTAGCTGACCTTGATATAGCGAGGCTTATGTTTGACCTGGCTGAGTTCCTCAAGTCGGCTCCGGCTATTAATTCACAGGGAGGTGCGCCATGAAACTGTGAATTTGGAAACAAGGAGCCAAACTATCACGAGGAGGTCATTTATGCAAGAGGAATACGTAATCCAGCCAAACGACGACGACGCAGAAGTCCAGGATGAGTCACCAACGCCGGAGATCATTACCGACGCCATCGACGAGAAGACCGAAATTAACCGGCTACTTGATGAAGGCTACACCGCCAAGCAGATCATCGACCTCGGCTTCAAACGCCGCACCGTCTACTACTATGCCAAGAAGCGGGTAAAGCCGGAGGGCATCCCGGTGTCATCCAATGGCCAGACACCTTCAACAACGCTACTACCGGCCAAGCTGGACGGCAAACAGGTCATTGTCCCCGAGTACCTTATCAAGCACCTGTCCTTCATCGACGGCGACAAGAAGCAGGTGGCCATTGACATGATACTCATCTGGGAGGCAGCCCGCAGGTCCGTCATGGAGGATGTCATGATACTACAGGGGCTGACCACCGCCCAGGCGCAGACTACCGAGACGCAGCTCAGGATACTACGCGAGGCCAAGAGCGAGAGCCGGGAAATCGCCCAGGCTGCGGCAGAACAAGCTGCTCAAATGGTCGGCGGGCAGGTACATGAAATAGTCCGTCAGGCAGCTAAGCCGGAGAGTCCCAATCCCTTCGCGTCTATGCTCAGCCAGACCATGCAGCCCTACCTGTCCCAGGTATTTTCCCAGATGTTTGGCATGTTCGGCGGCATGGGTCAGGCGCCGGGGATGGTGCCGCCGCAGCCAGGGCAACAGGCTCAACCGGGGCCAGCGCAGGGACAAACACCTGCGTTCGGTGGCCCGGCTAATCGAATAAGCAAACAGGAAATGGAGGACGCTTTCGATGGTGAATAATATGGATAACCAGCAGATGCAAAACCAGGTCGATATGTTCCGGCAAATGTCCCAGCAGCAGGGAGTCAGCGGTGTCGCCTATATCGATGTTTATCCTGCCAGTGGCTCTCTGCGGTATAAGCTGAAGGTTACGCCGCCGGAACGAAGGGCAGAGATGATTGCCAACATTTCCCTTGTCCTGGAAATGATGAGTCAGGCATTCAATCTTCAGACAAAGAAAATAATCAACAAGGAGGCTGACAATGGATGAATTGGAACGGTATCTCAACAGCATGATGGGGTGGGTGATGCTCATGACGGCACACGATATGGTGAAAAACTTTGTCGAAAAAGTGATCGAGGCCGAAAGAGAAAAGCTCACTAAGACGTTGGGGCATGAGCCGGACTCGGATAACTGGCAGTACTACCGCGACCTGCAGTGGCAGAAGTTGAACCGGGAAAAAGCTCAGCAGAGGGAAATCGACCGTGAGAAGCTCTGCCGCCTGGTATTCGGCGAAGAATAGGGATGAAGGGCGGACACTATGGCGGACAGTATCGATGCCTGGTCTTCCTTACTGTCCGCCTTTTTCAAAGCTAAAGCGGACACTAAGGACGGAGCGGACGGTTTTTTGAGAAAGAAGGCAATGATATGATAATAGCACTAAGACCGAATAGAGGCGGTTTTGCCAGACCTTTTGGCGCCGGCTGGTTTATCCGGGAGTATCTCCTAGGACATGGACCGGAAGGCTCGACTGCCATAGACCCCGAAAGAGGCGCTCCCCAGGCGGATATCAACTACGAGTATAAGGAAGCCCTCGCCCGGGCTACTGCGAGAGAGCGCGCCGAGAGGGTTATCAGCCGCATGGTTGTCAGCGGTGTCGATGTCACCGAAGAGCAGGCAGAAAGGATACGTGAGCGTGAGCTCAAGAAGGTCTCCCGAAAATTCACGCGAATGAGGTATCATTCTTTCCTGGTCTATTTCGGTGTAATCCGACGCTTGGGATGGGTGGAACTAACGTCAGAATCGGAAAGCTCTTCTATTCAGGATAATTATCCTGATGCCCCCGACCGCGCCTACTACCGTCTGACACAGGTCGGTAGACAAGCCGGTGATGACCTCTGGTCGAATCCTCAGTACGCCCTTTACCCTGAAAATGGACGGAGCCATCAATCGAAGCAGACCGGCTGGCCGCATCGTAAAGTAAGAAACCCCGGCACCTGACAAGCACTCAACCCGCCAAACACTTTTATTCCATTAGCCCCGGTAACGGGGCTTTCTTTTTTGTTTTTCGACTTCAGCGGGAGGGGGAGGGGGTGAGAATTTAGCTAATGCTTGAAATATCTCAAAAGCACTTTTTGTTGGACAATGAAGCTGGAAAACAAAAAGCACCTTAAAAACTGAATAATGCCGTGTCCAGAGCCTTGCCTTGTGGCTGGCAAATAAGGATGCCCTGCCTAGCGGTAACTAGACAGGGCAAATCTAACAAAGGGAGCGTGTCCACAATGCTAGACATTCAGGAATATACCATAGATGGTAACGGCTATCAAGGCAACGGCAACGGTAATAATGGTAATGGCAACGGTAACGGTTACGGTCAATTACAAGGCGATTGGTCTATGTTCTATAAGATAGCCAAAGGTTTTGTAAGGCGGGTTAGACCAGAGGATAGGCAGGACTTCTTACATGACCTCTTGCTCACGATGCACAAGGTAAAAGCCAAGTATGACGCTATCGGTAAGGAATTAACGGAAGCGGGACTGATACGGGTAGCCTGTTATGAGGTAGCCCAATACTGGCGAAACAAGTTCAGACGGATAAACGGGACTGATTGCGGGCGGTGTAGCAACGAGCAACGCCGTAAATGCAAAGCAAAAGACCTGTATCGTGAGTGTCCTAAAGCTGTCAAGATAGAGAGCCTAGACAAGGTGATACAGGATAGTGAGGGTAATCAGATAGAGCTGTATCAGATGATAGCTGATAATAACGCCGTTGATGTTTCGGATAGACTTGACGCAAGGCTTACCCTGCAAGGCTATCCTCACAAGTTCGTGAAGATTGCCTATAAAAAGTATGCAGGCTATCCCCTTACCCCTACCGAAAGAACCTACCTTTACAGGCAAAGGAGCAAGGCTCATAAAATCTCCCAAAAAAGTTTGGTTTTCGTGTAACGTTTTTCAGATTTTCGGCAATATATACAGTGAGAGGGTTAAAAACCTCTTGCAGGACTTGACCAGTGCTAGCGTATCGCAGATTGGGGCAAGGCTCTGGACAATTGAATATCAGGTATCTACTCACGGGAAATGAATTACCTAGTTTTGAAAGATACCCCTGAAAACCGACTTGTGGACTAGCTCACGGGCAAGGGCTAGTCCACAAGCGGTAGTGCCAGCGAGTTGCGGGCTACTGATAAAACGCTTGACGGGGTAGGGAGTAAAAACAAGGTGATAATTGCTCGGTTTGATATAGGGCAACATTTACCTCTGAAGTAGATAGCCGCCACGATAACGGAGAGAAAATAACAGGCAAAGGAGCCTACGATGCAGTAGGAGTTCCTTTGCCTTTTTTCGTGTCGATTTTTAAGGGGATAGCCCGGGGACGACCTGGGGTATTCCCTTTTTTTTGCTATTTTTCAGCTTTAACGTCTATTATATTTTTGAAATGTTGGTATTCGATTTCGGGGTAATTAAGTTCACTTCGTTGTTTAACCTTTATATGGAACTTAAGTATAGGATGCTCAGAGAACAGAATGTTAGTAGTGCCATCCACCTCCTGGAAGAAAGGCTGTAACCAATACGGTTTCTTCACAGTAGATTGTTCTTGCGAAAACCTCTTAAACAAGGAATTAGGTCCATACTTGAAGTGCTTACAGAATATGAACTGAACGACAAACTCTTGCGGCTCTTTCCCATATTTTTCAAGTTTTTTCTTATCCTCAATATCGGAAAAAGTCTGTTTGACAGACGGTCTCATAAGGTTTGGATAAATAAAGGCATAATAACCATCATCTACAGTAATGAGGGATAGGCATAGGTTATTGTCTTTATCTTGCTGATTGCCATAATTCCATTTGCGGAGTAACTCAAAGAATTCATGCGCACAGGATTCTGTTTTGAATACCGGCCCAACAACACTCAATTCGTTTTCATCCCCAGAAACGGGAAATGCAAATCCCATAGCTACCCATTCTTCTCCTATATCCCATTTGAACTCGGGTAAAGGTTGCCAATAGAATATTGTATAGAGAAAAATAGCCTTCTCCAAGAACTGCTCGGTGCCTAATAGTGCTACTGCTAATAGCAGACTCAAATACCATGCCGGAATTAAGATAACACTGCTGATTATCCCTGCTACCGCTAGTCCCCTTAGAGACCATTTGACTGTCTTCTGATATTTCTCATGAATAACGAGACGTGGAATACCCCGTTTCCATCGCAAGGTAATCAGGGTTTTCCGCCTGTTATGCCATCTGATTGAATTGGAATTAATTCTTGCTTTGTTGGACATTATGGGCAAACTTTCCCCTCATGAATTCCCGACGGTCTTTCAGGTTTTAAGATTTAGACTCCACCCATTCGCTTTGAAAAAGTCAGGCAAATCAAGGTGTTTTATGGAATAATGTTTACAAACTGCCGGGAGCCGGTTAGGGACGAAGGTGCTCTCATTGCTTACGATGGCAAAGTCCTGAAGACTGGAAAAGAGGGTTGGCACAGACCTTTGTTCAATTACTAGCGCGATTAACCATGGGTCGGCATCATCTTTTTCCTTATTGTAATGTATGAGCGTAGGAAACTGCTGAACAATCTCTGAAACGAGGAGTGTCTGTTGAAGAGTAATATCTTTGAAGAAGGCTTCTTTAGGCAGAATCCATTTTGTGAGCGAATCAGGCTTTTTAGACCCTGTCGTGATTTCTTGAAAGACTATTTTATGTGAGATTAACCGGCCACTATTGAATAGCTTATCCAATTCCGGATAAAGCTGCGGAATAAGCCTTACCAGGTGTCTATGAATATCTACGAAAGCCGAAGTATCGAAACAAAAAATAAGGCTCCGATTTTGATTCATCTCTACAAACCAGATAAATAGTTTATCTTCAGTCCCAGGATATCTGAAGCCACCGAATATGTGACCTTTCTCTGATTTACTGCGTCTAGAGTGGAATTGAACAGCGCTTCGCCCCTCGAATTGATACTTCTATTTACCGGTGATTTAGAATAATGTGGCTTGGTAGGCAACACAGCTCTACGAATCTCATCGAGCAGAGGGAAGAATTCTTCTTCAGAGGCTTGTCCAAGAGCATACAGCCTTCGTAAATACACTTCGCTGCTTATTTTGAACTTGGTAGCGTATCTGAATATGGTTTCCTTGTCCTTAGCCGAAACCACCTCTTTTGCCGGCACCAGGAGGGATCCGGCAAAGGAATTACAGTCGTATTCTGTGGAAGTATCTTCCCTCTTAAAAATGGTATCGTCTGGTTTGCATAGACCGGATTGGCTTTTCAGAATGTGCGAGAACTCATGAAATAACGTGAAGGTGCGAGAAGTGGCTGGGTAAGCATTGTTAACAGTAATACAATAGGGGAAAGAATCTGAGTAGGAAAACCCTTGAGCTTCGGTTTTTGGCATAGCGAATTGGAATACATAAATGCCAAGTTTTTGTTCAAGGCTTTTTCGCCATCTCTTATACGAAGTCTCGGCATCAATATTAGATGACATCTGTTCTTCTATCGGGTATTCAAGGAGGCTTCTAATCCGATTGACGCTTTCTTCGGAATCAAGTTGACCAGCGAAAGATTCCCTGAATCCGGTGAGCCAGGAATATTTTTCGCGATAGTACTCGGAACCGTGGAGTTGTAGAAGAAAATCCTGAAATCGCGCTGTACGTCTGATAGCCAGCAGAGTGTTCTCTGAGAGCCTGGCCAGTGCGGGTTCAAGGTTCCTAAAATCGGTCGGCTTCTTTGTTTTCTGAGGAACGCTGGTAAGGAAAAAGAAGGCTATCTGCCTTTTACAAGCTTTTGATAAGGACACCAAGTCATTAAGGCTGAGCCCAACGCCAGTTTTCTCCCAATCCAGATACGTTTCCGGGTCAACGTGAATTCTATTTGCCATCTCGGGTGGAGAGTATCCGGACTCTTCACGTGCCCATTGGAGAAGTTTTGGATTAATTTTCAGTTCAGGATCCATAGCTCGTATTGTCCTGCAATCGCTAGGCTTACCCTCTAAGTCCATTTAAAATGTTCGCCAATTCGATTCGCTTATCCAGTGCGACGCACAATTCCCACGACAAGGCTATGAGCATATCAGGTCGTTTCTGCACGGTAAAGGCGTCTAGCTTACTGGCTACATCCGATATATGACGGATATTTGAAATAGAAAGCTTGTTCCGATCTTGTCCCACCGTATTAAGCAGTTCGGTAATTCGGTCATGTAGGAACTGAGGGTCTATCTTACATGGTGACGTCCTGAATACGAGTAGGAGCGTCTTCAACATTTCCCTGTATTCATCGACAAACGCAAATTCCGGTGTGAGCGAGAACATCGGAATTCCAGCTTTGTCACAAATCCTTCTCTTTGTTTCATCCCTGGCCCTAGCATCTTGAGTCTCCTGGGATGTTCGCCCGTAATGACCGGTGCCATTATATTCAACTACAAGCCGCAGTAGGGCGCCATTATCGCAGAGGGCGAAATCGAAATGACCAGCCCAAAGGAGTCTGCCTTCTTCCCGCGTCCATTCCCAGCCTTTGATATCAAGGAATGCTTTGATTTCTCGCCCGTGAAAATAGCGGAAAGGGGGTAGCCATATTTCCTTTATAACCTTTTCAATCTCAGTCTCTTGGAAGCCAAAGTCGGCGTACTTCTTCAGCCGTCCTTTTCTTTTGGCCAATTCAGCTAGTAGCCGTTCTAGTTCAAGACCACCTTCCGGTTCAAGCCTGAGAATTCGCTCTTCGATTCTTCCTATCGTATTTGCGACAGCCCATTCACTTATGACTCTAACGTAGGCCCGCTCGAGATGTGACGGTGTGCGTCCGCCCTGCTCCTCTTGATAGCGCGCGACTTCCGAGTCTACATCACTACTTAAAGCCCAAAAGAGGGGGTAATACATTTCAGCTATTTTCTGGCGAACATGGAGTGGGTATCCCAAAATTTTCAGTTTATGATTGAAGTTGAGAAAGTCAAGAGTGATTGCTGCATGGAATTCGTCTTTATTGTCCTCGTCAACTGGAATAATAAGCTTATCTCTAAAGAGCTCGCGAACCTCAACTTCGGTGAGCAATCTATTTACGGATATCGCTTTTACTAGGTCTTCTTTCCGCATTAAGTTCTGGCGATCATCATGGAGAAGCATCTCACCTGATGCGACCGCTTTCACAAGTGATGATAACACGTCTTTTTGTTCGCTCACCAGTTAATCCCTTCCGTTAGTAACAAATCTACTCGACTGTTAGACGGTCAATCAGCGCTGTTGGTTAATCTCAAACTTTGTTCCACATCCGGTGCAAACATATGTATGAGTATCAGGTGAAACAGTCCCATCCACCCGTACATAACCCCTTGATATCATCTGGCTACGCGGCACATTTTTAAGGTTAGCTTTGCAGGCTGGGCAAAATTTTACATCAGGCTGTGGTCCCGGTATATTAGCCATTAATCCCTCCTATACTCCCTTACTTCCTGCCCGCTACGACCGCAATTCTCTCCGGCACCAAGCTCCACTGCGGCCGCCTGAGATTTGACTAGAATGTTTTTCTCCAATCCTTCGGATTTAGCTTTCGTGCCACTTAAGAATCCTTGTATTAGGCTGGATGCATAATCCTATAAACCGGATGTATAACAAAAATATCCACTAGGTGTCCTTTTCAATTTATCGGCAACCTTTATCACTATTCGCTTAATTACCTGATACCGGAAATGGTAATACACGACGATCTCGTACGGGATTTTTTGTCTCCGGCACCAAACCCTTGAATTCCATTCTCTGATTGTGAGATTAAACGGTGTCTCCTCACTCATACTAATTGCCTTAACTTCTACACATTTCACAATTTCCCCGCCTTTAGTTGCCACGTCAATATCACAAGAGATATTGTTTTGTCTCAGTAAGTCAATACTACTATGAATTGATGGGTATCGATGGAAAATTTGATGCGATGTCTCAGGGTACTCAGATTTTAACCTTTCGGATTCAATGCTTTCGAAATATAATCCGATTTCGAGAGCATTTTGTTCAGGGATGGAACCCTGACTTCTCTTAAGTAATCTGCGAAGCTTTCGCTTGCCAGCTTTATCTTTCTTGTTAAGTTCGTCATATACCGACTTTACTTTAGCTGGAATTAGAATAATATCTTGGGGAGCATGAACCAAGTACTCGCACTTCAGGTCAAAGCCCATCCGGCTTGTCACATAATCCATTAGCCACGTGTTCAACGGAGCTGTTATATAACCTTGGAACGTCCTCCCGTGAGTCGCAAAAGTAGCGTTTACGTTGATTCTGCTTTCTCCGTCAGATATGACCACCGAGCGAGAGTACGCTTCAGGATAATTGCCGGCTATCACTTGGTCTCGGAACTGGTCAAAGGAGTCCCATTTGTTGTCAACTGAAGGATATTTGAGGATGGAACCTAACCTATGTATGTCCGGAGCATAGATTCGGAAACCGTATTGCTGATTACGTGACCATCGTTTACAGCCAAGGGTTATTCTCATTGCTTCCTCTTTAAATCCAGAAGTATTTAACTCATGGGATAGAAATTTTCTCCTTTAAGATAATCAACCAATTCTCGGTCTAAACCGTAAAGGCGTTCGAGTATTCGCTCTATTTCATTCTGTGAGTCAGTCTCGTCTATTCTCAGGAATAAAGAATCGATTCTTTGAAGAATTTCACGATTCGGCTCCCGATAAGGAAGCAACTCTAATGTCTCAATGTCTGTCTGCGCCATTGTTCTTTTATGTTCTAGGGAAATAAGGTGGTAATACCGATTCATCAAACGTGAGTTTAGCAAAGCGCAAATATAGGAGAGAGAGACATTCGTTGAAGTCAAATGGAGCGAGTGCGCGTTATTCAGGTGATACAGGTTATTCAAATCAATGCCTGCGATGATGCTATCCCCCGTTTGCCGAATCATAATCTTAGGATTTTCAACTATATTTTTGTCCCAGCCACCGGAGAAGAGTAAATTGCCATCTATATTGAGGAAATGTCCTTTCCACTCTACACAATAACGGCGGACTTGGCTGCCGGAAACAATGCCCTTTTTCCACGTTGGTCCTAGGCACGCCATAGAGACAACTTTATCTTGTTTAGTTTTCGAACGAACTCCAGTTGTAATATGTGCCACGCTACTTAAGGGTTTGCTCCCAGACTCTATGGTTTCAACAAACCTCTTAGCAATTGGAGAAAAAAATAGACGGAATCGGTTGTATGGAACGTTCCTAAAATACTCCTGCGGGTATGAGTATTCTAGAAAGTTATTAGATGTTAGAGCCTGTTCATCTTCAGCCAAAACCGCAGTCGTCAATTGTCCCTTAATGCCTTTTTGATATAAAGATATTGTTGGTCTGCCAACGACCCCTGATTTCCAAAAATCTTTTCCGAACATTACAATCCGGCTGACCGCCGCGCTCTCTAAGATCGTTTTTCGAAGCTTAGAAAAGTACCTGCCTAAGAGAAAGCTATCCGGTGTAATATAACAGACTACCCCACCCTTCCTGGCTATTCTTATCGCAACGTCAATAAACAAAGCATATAGACTTATCTTATACTCTGCCGAGCCTGGATACAGCTTTCGAACAAGATTTGCCCATTCCTTCGCTGCATTCTTACTGTTATGTAGTCCGAAGCTTACGTAGGGCGGGTTTGCAATTGCCACATCAAACCCACTTTTCTCGTGGAAGACTTCTGAGAAATAGACTTCAAAGTCAAATATCTCCTTGTCATTTGTGAGCTTCTTGATTGTCTGTTCAATCTGGGTTCGGTACTCCTGCTTCTTCTTGGAATTCGTTTCGTTAAAGTAAAGTGGCTTCAATCTCTCAAGCTCGGCAAATAATGGCCAGTTTTCAATTCTACGCTCAACGCCCAGAAGGGAGTTTCCGCAGACAATTTTATAGTCCAAGTTGGGCAGAGGCTGAATCTGCTTGATGTCTTCCTCATCTACCACTAAGGAAAGCCACAGACGGAGCTTGGCAATCTCCACGGCGCCGGGGTCAATATCTACACCGTAAAGGCAGTTCTGGATGGCATGTCGTTTGAAGTGGTAGTTTGTTCTCCCTGTTTTGTCTGGCAGGTAAGTGGTGAGCGTGTTCCTCGCACGGACAATCTCCGTCATCAAGCCCACTGGAAAAGCACCGGAGCCGATAGCCGGGTCACATACCCGTATGGCGGCAAGCTTATCATCAATGAGCCTGACATTCTCTTGGATCGACCTCAGTTTTAACCGGTATCCCGTTGTTTTTTGGAGTCCTTGCTCAATCTTATCTTGCTTCTCAAGAGCAGCCTGGTCATGCTCAATCGCCAGCTCCCCCATGCGGATAAAAGCTTCTATATCTTCACGGGGCACCATTGCCCGGTAGCCTGGCGTTCTCAGAGCACCTTGTTGGGGGTCCGGATTACCGAACAGCTTTCCCTGTGGAGGAGGTGTAGCCACCAAGGGCACCTCTCCGGTGTTTAAAGCAGTATCAAGATAGTTTATGAGACTCTCCTGGCACATGTAGTGGACGATTTCACGCGGGGTATAGTAAGTTCCCTTGGATTTGCGGTCTTTGACTTCAAGCAGGTTTTCAAACACTTTTCCCAGCATCTCCGGGTCAACAGCTACCTCTTTGTCCAGGGGCTCGTCTTCATTTACTGTGAAGTTATATCGGTCAAAGACATCCAGAATTCCAGTGCCGGTATCCCCCTCCTTCGTTTTTTCATTATTGGAAAACAGTACGTTGGGAAGAAGGATGTCCGTATGTACCCAATCATAATTGTTGATGGGGTCGAACAAGCCGCCGTTGAGGAAAGGAATCTTGCAGTTGAAATGGCTATAAAAATCATCGGTCCTCTCTACTGCCAATGCTTCGTAGAAAAGTGGTTCCAGAACATCATTGAAAAAGTTGTCGTAGACATCAATCTTCCTTTCGAACAAACGCCTTAAAAAGTCTTTCGGTCCTGTTCCCCAATCTTCATCCCGGCCAACGCCAAACCAACCTTTCTTTTGCAGGAAATACAGGAACACGATTTGTCCCAGGAGCTTCTTGGCAAAATTGACTGGATCTATTCCCTTAGCTTCAAAGTCTTCCTTTACTTTTGGGCTGTGCGCGATGATGTTTTCCAGAGCTTCCTTAACATCGTTGAACAGGTCGCGATATTTCGTGAAGAACTCCCTGGTAACAACCTCAATGTTGAAGGCTTTCTCAAACTCGGATAACAGAGGCTTTCTTTCATCATCCTGGAGAACAGGGAGTAATTGCACCTGGGCGGTATGGCTACTCTCATTCTCACCGACGAGGAAGGAATACCGGCGAGCTGGCGTAAGCTCCTTTTCAATCTTTATCCTGCCGCTGGGTGACTGAGCGATGTTGTAGTCCATGCGAACTAAAGAAAACCGCCAGTCCTGGCTCTCCGGCGAAACAAAGGCTACTAAAGCGGCATCTTTAAGTTCGCCGCCGCGACTGCCATTCAGATACCAGGCAACAAAGTTTCTCTGCATGGTACGGGCACGCTCAAGGGAACTCTCTTTCTTTAATCGCACGATAAGGATATCTATCTTATTGCCATCAACGTCTTCATACTTGCCCACTCGATCGAGAGTCTGAATGCTTTGCTCGTAAGCATCAGGGATAATGTTGCCCTGGTAAGTGAAAGTCTTGGAGGTATCTAGGTACTTGACAAGGTTCTTTGTCAGATTGATGAACCGCCCCTTGTCAAAGGGGCTTTCAAGGGTATCCTTAATAATTTTGACGGCTGCTTGTCTGTCCATGTCGCACTTTCCCTTGACAAATAATCCTATCTGTGCTATTCTTAAACAGAATCACGATGAGAGGCTATCCAAAGGGTTCCGTCCCGCGGTAATGCCTCTCTTTTTCATTCCCTTTTCTACACGTGCTCCAGTTTATCCCTCAGATTGTTCATGAATGCAATGTGTGGCATCATCTTACGATACAAGGAAGAGAATTTGTTCATATTGGGAACCAAAAGCTTTAACAGCTTGTCATTCTTTACGAAGTAATCTACCAGACAATAGAAATCACCGTCTCCGGTAACAATCAGAGCTTTATCATAGTTCTGGTACTCAATCATCGCGTGCAAGACTAGCTCCGCATCGACATTCCCTTTAACGCCCCCTGTCGGTAGACTCAGGGTTGGCTTGAAGATAAGTATATAGCCGTCTTTCTGGAGATTGGTGTACAGGTCTTGGTTCTGAGGTACGTACCCTATGAAGACGAAGGCTTTGGCTATGCCATACTTGTCCTTGAGATATGTCCGGAACTTTCGAAAATCCAATATCCAACCCTGCTCCCGGATGGAGAGGTTAAGATTCTGGCTGTCAATGAAGGCATAGTTATTTTGGGCTTTCGTCATGTTACTTGCTCACCAGGTATTCGGAAAGAATCACCTCACGAGGACCGGAGGTCTGGGCGGCACTCTCAGCAACTGGCGCTTTGAAAAACTCTGGGGCGATATTCGTTTTAAGCTTAGCCAGGATTTTCAATGGGTTAGCCTCATTGCTGAGTTCCTTTACCAGAGTCTTTGCTGTCTGCCGAGGTAGTCCTCCTTCTTCAACAAGAGTTATCACTTCCCTGATGTACAGTTCATCGTCATCAGTGTAACCCTTAAAGTGCTTTATCTGATTCGACTTCAATATCTTCAGCACGAACGTGGCGCTATCCCTGCCGCCCTTCGTCTTCGTTTCTGGCATTTCCTCGGTGGTAGCCGTAGCAAAAGCTTTCTTATTCTTATCCAAAAGCTCGTAGTAGTCGTCGCCAAGACTCTTGCGGGGGGTATTCTCTTCCACTTCCATGTATTTGGCGGTCGAAAGGAAATCCAACTCTTGAGGTGCCTTATCTTCAGAAATATAAAACTTCTGAAGCTTCCCTTTGCGGAAGTAAGTCACCAGAGAACTAGCCTGACCAGTAAGGTGAAGCCTGGCAGTCCTAGCCTTCTTGGGTAACCGCTTCACTTTTTCAAAGAGATCAGGCTCATTATCACGTATATTCCTTATTACCTGTAAATACTTCAGTTCGCTCTCTTCCTCTCCGTCTTCACCGGTGATGGTCTTCTTCGAAGTTAGGCGGCTGAACAAGTCGTGCGATTTTATCTCCTCACCTTCGGTCAATAGCCGGGCATCTGCGCCAAGCATCTCAATGAAGCCTCGTATCTTGTATTCTGCCGCCTCCCTAAGCTTAATCTGGTCGTTAGACTGGATGGTTGGGAAAAAGTTGAACGTATATATCTTATCGAACTTCGTATCAACTCTATTGATGCGACCTGCCCGTTGCATCAGACGAGTCGGGTTCCAAGGAATGTCGTAGTTGATGACAACATTGGACCGATGTAAGTTGACGCCTTCTGAAAGAACCTCGGTGGTTATCAGTATCCGGTAATCGTCTCTCGGATTTTTAGCTCTGGCGTCAAAGTTAGTGATCACTTTGTCCCTGGTTGGGGCACCAGATGCCCCGGAGAAAGAGAGCGCCTTGTGCGGGAACACCTTGCTCAGCCTTTCATCAAGGTAATCTGCCGTCTCTTTCGATTCGGTGAAAATAATCAGCTTACTCTTTTTCAATATTTCATTGTTTTGAAGGAGGTCTAAAAAGGTCGTAAGTTTCGGGTCTCTATTTACTTCTTTCCACAGATTGGCTATCTCTTTCAAAACAGCTAGGTCATTTTCGAGGTCTTCTTTGAACTTGGCACTGAAATCTGAAGCATCGTATCGCCGAGCTTTGTCCTCATCAATGAGTCGTTGAATAACCTCGTCATCATCATTCTCTAGCAGCTCGAAAAGCTTGTTGGTATATTTCTTACTGACGTACACGTTACCTTTGTTGAATTCCTGGAGAAACTGTTCGTAAGATGCCAGGAATCTTCCCAGGCTCTTTTTAAAGGCGTAGAAACTGCTTTCCAACCGCTTCACCAGCAGAATCTTCATGAATTTTCTCATGTTTTTCTGCGCCAGTTCTTCCGGCTGGGTTATCTTTCCTTCGTAGTAGAGCATCGGGGTATAGCGGGAATATTGGAATCTAGTCGTTACCAGCTCGATTGTCTTGCTGAAGACTTGGTCTTCTTTGTCATTCAATTGATACAGTACAGGTTCCGGGTCAGCAACCTCGGGGAATTTGAATTTCTGCTGTTTCAGGTCTTCAACAAAGTATTTGATAATCTCCGCACGGGTCCGCCGTACAATCAAGTATTTAAGGACTTTTTCTCTTATTTCTCTGGCGTTTTCTTTCACAGTCTGGATGTATTCGTCATAGTCCTTCTGCCTATCGAGCTCCTTGAGCCGGTTATCAAGCTTATTAAAGAAACCTTCCAGATTTGGCAGGTTGGGAATGGTGCTCTTTTTACCTTTCTGAAATAGTTTGACCTGGCTGAGAATATCCTTCGGGAAGTTATTTAGAGGAGTAGCGGTGACTAGGATAACCCTTTTACCACGACAGATTTGTGCCAGCATTTCATAGGTAATATTCATCTCCGTACGGAAACGGTGGGCTTCATCGATGAATATGTTCTTGTATTTTTCGGTGCCCTGCTCGACAAGATGGTCAAGCTTCCCGATAGACTCAAAGTCGGCCGGAACCCGGAAGTCCGAGAAGACATTCGGCCAGGAGCCGGGGTTATCTTTCAACAGCAGGTTGGGCGGAGCAATAACCAGATGCCGGCCATCAAGCTGGCTAGCGAGCATAGCAGCGATATAGGTCTTACCGAGACCAACGACATCAGATAGAAACACACCGCCGTATTCATCGAGCTTGTTTTTGGCATCCTTCACAGCCTCGTTCTGGTAAGCCAGGTCCATAAAGCCTTCCGGCAGGTACTTCTTATCAATCTCTTCCTTGTCGATATTGATTTTCTCTTTGAAATACTCATACAGAAATTTCAGGTAAAGCTCGTAAGGGGTAATGTTGTTATTAAGCCATGTCCGGTTTTGAATCGTCTCAATGTATTTGTCTTTAACGTCTACGGCATTCGCCCAGAGTACATTGAACTTCGCCAAGGCAAACTCGTAGTCGTTCCGGTCCTTGAGTTCGACATTGAATTCCAGGTTGTCAACCAGTCCTGCCTCCGTGAAATTGCTGGAACCGGTAATTACCCTGCCGACATCCTTATCACCCTTGACAAAGGTCATGATATAGAGCTTGGCATGGATATTCGAAGATGGGTAGGCTTTAATTTCCAACTTGCCACTCTGGAGCCATTCAATAAATTTACTGACGCCCTGTTCCACATCGGCTTTGTCTTCGGAATTCTCCATCTCGCTGGCAATTTTATTTGAGTATTCCGTTTTGGTTTCAGCGTGAGAGAACTCAAGAATTCCTTGCTCGGGTGCCTGGGCTTTCTGGATCAAAGCTGAGGTCTGCTTGCTAGTACTGATTCCAATAAGAATTCTGATTTTCTCAGCCGTCTCCAGGGACTTGAATAGAGCGTAAAAACCGCTGGTGTAGAAGTAGCCGACCAGCACATCAAAGAACCGGGTGTCCTTAATCAATACCCGGAATCTCTCTTTAAGATTCTTTTCTCCCTCGTTGGTTATGAAGGTTGTATCTGTATGCGGCATATCTCTTCTTCTGGAAACTCTTAATTCTCGCCTCTATTCACCTTCTGCTCTCCCGATGGTTTAAGGTATTCGTGGATTGCTTCAAGAACCCAGTCCTGAATTGTTATGTCGGCCTCTGCCGCCCGAACACGGACTTTTTTGTGAACGTCCTCTGGTAACCGAATATGTATCATTCGAATCGCGGGTTTGGTCTTTGCTCGTTTTTTATCCATACCTTCCTGGTCCCAGTCAAAGTTCAGGATTTGCTACAAATATAGCCTAGATACCCAATAAAAGTCAATGGCGAAATTGACAGGATATCATGCCTAGCACTAGAATTCAAACAACCAGATAAGTTAGATATGGATGGAATTAATGCCTGAGGAATCAATTTCACCTATTCCCCCTGTTCCACCAAGGATACAGGAAGCAGTGAATTCTAAGACGCTTGCGGTCTTTGTTGGAGCGGGAGTTTCACGCGTCATGGGATGCTTGGGATGGGATGAACTCTGCAAGAAACTGGTTAAGCATTGTTCGACGCTAAAGAGACAATCGGACGGCTTACCTTGTCTGAACTATAAGGCATCGGAAATACTTGGGCAGTACCGCGACCACAAAAAGACTATAACCGTCTGTCACACTATTTTAAAAGAGAACGGATGCGAAAAGGTTTTTTTTAGAGAGCTTAAAAAGTCATTCAAACCTGATAAAGAACATTCTTCATATCGAGATATCTATTCCCAACTATATGGCTTACGAGGACTTTTCATCACCACCAATGCCGATGAACACTTTGACACACTTTTTAATAAAGAGCGAATCTTGTATAAAGATTTCCATCCGGACAACATTGACCGCACCATCCTTTATCACATCCACGGCTCGATTTGCGATAGAAGGTCATTAATCTTCACAGTACCAGATTACATCCTTAGGTATAGAGACCCTGATTTCCAAGCTTTTTTGCAACAGATATTCGACAGGTATACGGTGTTGTTCATTGGATACGGAATGAGTGAGTTTGAATTGCTAGATTTCACTGTGATGAAATACGGTTCTAACTCTACGCAAATGAAACACTTCATCCTATCGGCGTATTATTCAGGTGAAGAGGAGTCAGCCTTGAAATTCGATAGGTACTACTATCAAAAAATGGGAATAACGGTCGTTCCATACCGAAAAGACCAGAATGGATATGACCAACTATATGAGGTGATAAAAGACTGGAACAAAAAAATAAACCAAACTTCAACATATTTGTACGATTCTTATAAAGAGATTGAGGAAGCTGTTGAGCAATATACAAAGCCCAGCTGAGAGAGTATTCCAGCTCATAAAGGATAAACCACAAGAAGACCACTTCTTTGAGGTGCTAGCTGAATCCAACAATCCTTTCCCCTGGCTAAAGCCGCTGGTGGAGAGAGGATACTTTGACCCCAAGAACAATCCGCCACCAGAAGAGGTGCCAACGCAAAAGGGGTATTTCACAATCCCGCGCTGGAATGTGCTAGGCTACCTGGAAAACGCAGCCAAACAAAATGCTAATAATCCTTCTGATGAAATAACAACGTCTCTGGTCAGCGTTATTGATTCAATCATCAGCTATAAGAACAAAGCCGGCGAAAGAATAGATAATTGCACAACTGACTGGGTAATGGTCAAGATAATATTCACATTGCCAATTGGGAAAATTACCGAAGCACATATTGAATTCGTTCGCACGGCCTTGCGGTCGCGGTGGAGTTCAACCTCATTAGTAGGCTCGGAGTTGGGAACCACTGCATTCAGTCATCTCATTAACCATAACGCAAACGAACTACTCTTGAAATTGCTTGATGTGGTTCTTGACTATAAAAAGAATGAGAGCGGCATCCCAGAGAAATATTCATCAATCATAGACGAATACTGGCTTAATGACATGCTAGAAAAGCACAAAGTTGGTATAGCCAAATTATGCGCTATTCAAGCTGCCGAAATCGCTCTCACTAAAATGCACGGGATACTTAGCAATGATGCTGAACAATTCCACGCTGCCATGATTACCACGATAGAAGACCATCCGCAAATGCATTTCCCAAACCACTACCAATGTCGTTTGGTTCGCTTCGTCAGGGATATGTACGTGCTGGCAACGCCCCAGCAGTTACGGGAAACCATGGTGAGCTTGATTCAAGAAGAGCATCCTATTTTCAAGAGAATCGCGATTCATACCATAAACGTGCACTTTGATGAATTGAACAGCTTATTCTGGAATTGGAACGGGAATCCTCTGGAAGAAATATGGCTCAAGCATGAAATATATGAACTATTGAAAGCTAGAAGTGCCTCCTTTACGAAGGGACAACTAGCTAAAGTGCTAAATTGGATTGAGACCAAGAAATATTACATACCGGATGAGATTAAGGAAGGACCAGAACGCAATAAATACACGGCATATTATAAAAAAGAATGGCTTTCGGCCATAATTGGCACAAAAGACAAGGACGTACTCTCGGCGTATGAAAAGTATGGAGCCTTGGAACCTCTACAGCCTGACCATCCCGGGTTTGATTTTTGGATGGAGACCCGTTGGGGCGGGAATGTATCATTAATCGATAAGAATGAATTGCTCAAGAAATCAAATTCTGAGTTGGCACAGTATCTAAAAGACTTCAAAGGGGCTGGCAAATGGAAGGAGCCTGACCGCGAGGACCTTAGCGAAGCATTTCGAGATTGTGTTACGAACCATCCGGAACACTATTCTACCGATTTAGACCCATTTCTCGGCGTTGATCGGATGTATCAATACGCGCTGATACGAGGGCTACAAGAAGCGTGGCGTGCGAATAAGGATTTTGCTTGGGGTGACATTCTGCAATTCATTCTAAAAATGATAACTCCAGAAGATTTCTGGAAAGAAACAATCGAACCAGAGAAGAGATATGGTTATCGAGCCCAAATAGTAAGTCAGATTGCTGACTTAATTGAAGAAGGCACAAAGGATGACAGGCATCCTTTTAATAGTAGCTTGCTCCCAGTTGCTGAGGAAATCCTGCTAATACTAGGAAAGAAGACAAAATTCCAGATTGAGGAAGACAATGGGTTCATGTATCTGGCTCTTAATTCCCCTAGAGGACAAATATTGTCTTCAATGGTGATTTACTCGCTCCGCTGCAGTCGCCTTTCCGGTAAAGCTAGTGAGAGATGGGCAAAGCCCATAAAGCAGTATTTTGATGACCTGTTGAGTGGTACTAACCAACCTCCCATAGAATTTTACGTGACGCTGGGCCGGTACTTACCTAATCTCTATTATCTTGATAAAGAATGGGTGGTCAGTAAAGTCAATCAGATATTCTCAACGACTGACGACAAGGCATGGGAAGCGGCTTTCACCGGGTATCTTTATAGCACCAACTCAGTGTACAGCGACCTGTACATGTTGCTCCGCCAGAATGGTCATTATAGCAAGGCACTTGACACCGTTTTTAATGACAGCCACTGCATTCAGCGTGTTGTTGGGCATATTTGCGTCGGTTATCTTGAAGAATGGGAAAAACTTGATGACGAGAAAAGCCTAATGGCGCAACTAATTAATAGTGAAAATATTGGTAAATTATCTGAGATAATAGGCTTCTTTTGGACGCTTCGAGACAACATGACCGACAAAATAAAACCTAAAGTAAAACCTCTCTGGAAAAGTCTAATCGATGTATTATCTAAGAAGGAACATGACTTGGAATACCAAAAGGCAATTTCCGAAATATCAAGGTGGCTATCACTGGTTGATTCGATCGATGACCAAATATTGGAATGGCTTAAACTGTCGGCTAAGTATATAGAGACGAATTTCAATTCTCCTTTTCTTATAGAGTATCTGGTAATGCATGCAGCAAAAACACCAAAAAGGGTGGGACAAGTTTTCAACGCTGTGCTGAATGCTGGCAATTACCCACAATACAAGAAAGAGAACATTCAAGACATTGTTCGCACGCTTTACAGCCACCAGCAGAAAGAAATTGCGGATACCATATGTAACTCATACATGGCAAAAGGGATTGATTTCCTCAGGCCGATATATGAGGAAAATTTAAGAGCCGAACATAAACAGCCTTAGGATCCCGTTACAGCTACCTCAACTTCATCTTGTCCCATCACATATTTAGTTAAAAACTCTTCTTAACAGAAAGATGGTTTGGCTGTTACCGCGCGAACAGGGTGGTAAAGCAAGAAATTCCCAAACTTATGTCTTTTATCGGATGGTATCGTGGTCTCTTGAACGCAGGGGTCACCCTTAACAGATCGATGACTGGTATAAGCAGAGCAGGTAGCCCGAATGTAAATGCTAGGATAAAAAGCACCCACCCCTGAAGGTAAGGTGACGGGAAAAAAGACACCCACCAGACCAGGGGAATCCGGTATGCTGGAAGGAAAGCCAGTTACCGGAGGAAACAGGTGCTTA
>Ga0315533_1000937_pt1 | contig 23524 bp, 20 predicted proteins | sample SalMarSW160130MG_FD_203081 | JGI IMG/M metagenome (GOLD analysis project Ga0315533, IMG submission 203081) | Salt marsh sediment microbial communities from the Plum Island Ecosystem LTER, Massachusetts, United States - Salt Marsh Sediment SW1601-30 ... | reverse complement strand
TGAGATGGCGAAAAAGGGTTTAAAAGAGATATTCGGGCAGGATTGCCTCGGGTGACACGCAGTCAGCTTAAGAGGTAAAATTAAATTCATTTCCAGCTGCTGCTATTTCTCCCCAGCCCTCTATGCTTATATGAAAATAACATTGTGCTTAGAGGGCTGGGTGCGAAGTGTCCCCCTCGGCAACTGCCCTCAGGTTTCAGATTAATTTCATCACTCAGCCCAATTTTAGTAGCCTGGCTGAGATGGCGAAAGCGAGTTTGACAAAGCTTCAGGAAAATGATATAAAAATATAATATGTTGTTCGACTATGATAAAATTTGTCAAAACCTGGTTAAAGACTTGCCCCAGAGGCAGAAAGAAGTTATTTCCCGCCGTTTTGGTTTAAAAACCGGTCAAAAGGAGACCCTGGAAGCAATTGGAAAAGATCATGGTATTACCAGAGAGAGAGTCCGTCAAATTGAAGAAGATGGATTTTTAAGACTAGAGCCAAAAATCGGACAACTTCAAAAAACTTTCCAATATTTTACCGGCCAGCTTAAAAACTTTGGAGATTTAAAAAAAGAGGATATTTTGCTTCAGAGCCTGGGTGGGAAAAGGTTTCAATCCCAGGTTTGCTTTTTGCTGACCTTAGGACCAAACTTTAAGAAAGTCGGAGAATCTGACGAATTTTATTCTTTATGGACCATTAATAAAAATTCTTTAGTTTTAGCTAAAAAAGTTATTGATTCTTTTTATAATCAGCTTAAAAAAATTAATCGACCCCTAAGTCTGAAAGATTATATCCCCCCCGCCACCCTCGCCCTTTCTTCTAATAGACAAGCTTTACTCGCTTATTTAGAAATTTCTAAAAAAATCCAAAAAAATTCTGAAGGCCTCTTTGGTTTTAAAAACTGGCCAGAAATAAATCCCCGAGGAGTAAAAGATAAAGCCTATTTAGTATTTAAAAAAACTCAGAAACCCCTTCATTTTAATCAAGTAGCTGAGTTTATCGATGGGGCCTTACCTCAAACCGTTCATAACGAACTAATTAGAGATGAAAGGTTTGTTTTAGTCGGTCGGGGTATTTATGCGCTACGCGAATGGGGGTATGAACCCGGTCAGGTAAAAGATGTTATTTCTAAAATTTTGAAAAAAGCTGGAAAACCCCTGACTAAAGAAGAAATTTTACAGGAAGTACTGCAACAAAGATTAGTTAAAGAAAATACTGTTTTATTAAACCTGAGCAATAAAAAATATTTCCTTAGGGCTTCCCAAGGTTATACGGTCAGAAAAGCTTAAAAATGCCTCCCGAATTATCTTCAATTTTTAGTTATATTTGGCAAACAATTCGAGCTTGGTGGTGGCTCGTTTTGCCTTTTTTATTATGGAAGCCTTTTCTCTATTTCTGGCTCTGGTGGAGAGTAGAACTTTATTTAAAAAAGGTAAAATTTATTTTACTGGAGATTAAACTTCCAAAAGAATCATTAAAACCCATCAAGGCGATGGAAGAGGTTTTTGCTGGCTTTCATGCAATTCACGATGTATTCGTTTTTAGAGAAAAATGGATTGAGGGTCAAATTCAACTTTCAATATCTTGCGAGATTGTTAGTTTAGGCGGCGAGACTCATTTTTACATTAGGACTCCAGAAATCTACCGGAACATCATTGAATCAAATATTTATTCTCAATATCCCGAAGCTGAAATTTCTTTAGCTGAAGATTATACCAGAAATGTTCCTTTGAGTATTCCAAACAAAGACTGGGATCTTTGGGGTTGTGATTTTGTTAATTCTCGAAAAGAAGATGTTTATCCAATTAAAACCTATCCCAAATTTGAGACGGAAAAAGAGACTGAGGAAGAGAAAAGGGTTGATCCTTTAGCTGGGCTGCTTGACGGAATGGCCACTATTGGACCCGGCGAGCAAATCTGGCTTCAGTTTATTACTGCACCAGTTAGAGATGAAATTCCCTGGAGAAAAAAAGGGAGGGAATTAGCTGATAAAATAGCCAGAAGAAAAGCAATTACACCAAAAAAGCCAATGATTCAAGAAGCAGCTGAAATTTTGATTACTGGAAAAACACCTGAGGCGGAAGCCCAAAAAGAAATAGAAATCATCCCCCCGGAGATGAAATTGACACCCGGTGAAAGGGATATCTTAGTCGCTGTTGAAGAAAAAATTTCAAAATTTGCTTTCATTTGTAATATTAGATTTTTTTATCTTGGCAAAAGAGATGTCTTTTTCAAACCGAGGGGCAGATTTGTTTTCGGTTTTTTTAAGGAGGTTTCAACTGAAAATTTAGGAGGTTTAAAGATATGGAAGGACACCATGACTAAAATAAAATCAACCTTCTTCTGGTTTTTAGATGAAAGAAGGCTTTATATAAGGAAAAGAAGATTATTCAGATTTTACAAAGAAAGACTTAGTCCTTTGTTTCCCAGAAGTGGAGGCACCTATGTTTTAAATACTGCCGAACTAGCTACTTTATATCATTTTCCTAGTCGGGCCGTCGCTCCGGCTCCTGGCGTTCTTCGAGCGGAAGCCAAAAGAGGAGAGGCGCCCCCCGAGATTCCTTTAGAATAAATAGTCAAAGAGAACTTCGTTCTCATCTTCACCTTCGCTTCTTGCGGAAGCTCGGTCAATAATTTTTCAATTTATTTTAATGAATAATCAAATTACTTTTTTTGGCGAGACTACTTTTAGAAATCAGAGAAGAAAATTTGGAATCAAAACTGACGATCGGCGTCGGCATATTTATCTTGTTGGAAAAACTGGGATGGGAAAAACAGTGACGATGGAAAATATGGCTATCCAAGACATCCAGCAGGGCAAAGGAATAGGTTTTGTTGACCCTCACGGAGAGGTAGCCGAAAGTTTATTAGATTTTGTTCCTCAAAGTCGAATTAATGAGGTAGTTTATTTTAATCCGGCTGATTTAGATTTTCCAATTGCCTTTAACGTTATGGAAAAAGTTGATATCGCCCACCGGCATTTAGTGGCTTCGGGCTTAATGGGAGTTTTCAAGAAAATCTGGCCGGATGTCTGGTCAGCCAGAATGGAATATATTTTAAATAATTGCATCTTAGCCTTGCTGGAATACCCGGATTCAACTTTATTGGGCGTCAACCGAATGTTGGCTGACCTTGAATATCGAAAAAAAGTAGTAGACAAGGTGACTGACCCGGTGGTTAAATCTTTCTGGGTTCAAGAATTTGCCAGATATACTCAGAGATATGAAGTGGAAGCAACCGCTGCCATCCAAAACAAAGTTGGTCAATTTATTTCTGTCCCTTTGATTAGAAATATCATCGGTCAAGTTCGCTCAACTATTAATATGCGGAAAATTATGGATGAAGGGAAAATTTTAATTGCCAATATATCTAAAGGAAGAATAGGAGAGGACAATTCCCGACTTTTGGGAGCCCTTTTAATTACTAAGTTACAATTGGCAGCTATGTCCAGAGTAGATATTCCCGAGGAAGAGAGAAAAGATTTTTATTTATATGTTGACGAATTCCAAAATTTTGCCACTAAATCTTTTGTTAATATACTTTCTGAAGCCAGAAAATATCGATTATCTTTAACTTTGGCTAATCAATACATTGCTCAATTGGAAGAAATGACTCCTACCGGGAGAAGTCCGGAGGTTAGAGATGCCATCTTTGGCAACGTCGGCACTATAGTTTCTTTTCGGGTGGGAGCAGAAGATGCTGAATTTTTAGAAAGAGAATTTGTTCCCGAATTTAATGCTGAGGATTTAGTGAATTTGACCAAATACAATGTTTATTTGAAATTAATGATTGACGGGATAGCCGGAAGACCATTTTCAGCCGAAACTCTCTCCCCTTTTTCAAAACTGGAAAAATCAAATAAAGAAAAAATTATTAAGGCCTCTCGGGAAAGATATGGTACCCCTGGGAAAATTATTGAAGAAAAAATTAGCCGTTGGGCCGGAGTTTCAAAATTACCGGAGGCGCCTCAACCGGTCTCCTCGGTTTTATACGATGCTAAGTGTGCTTTATGTGGAAAATGGACTAAAGTAATTTTTCCTCCAGACGGTACTCGCCCAGTTTATTGTAAATCTTGCTTAAAGAAAATTGAGCGGGAAAGGGAAGCCCCAAAAACAGCTCCAACTATTTCCCTGGAGGAGGTTGCTAAATCCGAACCCGTTTCTTTTTCATCAAGGCCAAAGGAAGTAAAGGAGAAGCCGAGAAGAAGCCATGTCGAGGTAAATATCGAAGAATTAAAAAAGGTTTTAGAGAAATCCCTTAAAAAAAATAGAGAGTAAGCGAGATGCTGAAAACCTTAAAAGACTTTAGTTTTGAAAACAAAAGAGTTTTGGTTAGATGCGATTTAAATGTTCCCCTTGATAAGGAGGGGAACATTTTGGATGATTTTAGAATTAAAAAAACTCTCCCGACCGTCGAATATTTAATTGAAAAAGGAGCTAAAGTAATTTTAATGAGCCACTTGGGGAGGCCGGAAGGAAAAGTGGTAGAAAGTTTAAGACTGACTCCAATTCAAAACAGGTTAATGGAATATTTAGATGTTTCGGTGACCAAAGCCCAAGATTGTGTTGGAAAAGAAGTCAAAGATTGGATTTCCCAAATGCAGCCAGGCGAAATTCTTCTATTAGAAAATATCCAATTTCATCCTGGAGAGAAGAAAAATGATCTGAATCTTGCAGAAACTCTAGCTAGTTATGCGGATATGTTTATAATGGAAGCTTTTGGTCAGGCTCATCGAAATTATGCTTCAATTGTTAGTATTCCGAAATATTTACCTTCGGGGGCTGGATTTTTGGTTGAAAAAGAAATTAAGATTTTAACAGATTTAATGAGAAATCCGGAAAAGCCATTAATAGCTATGATTGGTGGAGTAAAAGTAGAAACAAAGGTGAGGCTCATTGATAAAGTTTCAGAAATTGCTGATTTTGTTTTAATCGGCGGGCTAATTGAAAGAAAAATAAAAGAGAAAAAAATAATTCTGAAAAATCCTCAAAAAATTATAAGCCCGGTTGATAGCGTTGGTACCTTTGATATCGGGCCCAAAACAATAGATCTTTTTAAAGAAAAAATAGCTTTAGCTAAAACAGTTTTCTGGGCTGGTCCTTTGGGAAAGATTGAGGAAAAACAATTTCAAAAAGGCTCAGAGGAAATTACCAAAGCCATTATCGAAAACGACGCCTTTTCAGTAGCCGGGGGAGGGGAGACGGTGGAGTTTATCAATAGATTAGGTTTAACTGAGAAATTTAATCATCTTTCTACTGGAGGAGGGGCAATGCTTGATTTTATAGTTGACGGTAAATTAGTTGGAATCGAAGCCTTAAAAAATGCCAGCTGAGATTAAAAATCTAAAAAAAGTAGCTCAAAGAATTCTAAAGGCGGTAAAGCGCAAAGAAAAAATTATTCTTTATGGAGATGCTGATTTGGATGGGGCGGCAGCAGTGATTATTTTAAAGGAAACTATTAAAAATTTAGGTGGTAAAATAGCTACCGTTTATTTTCCTGACAGAGAATTGGAAGGTTATGGGATAACAGAAAAAGGTTTAAATTATTTTAAAAAAACGGAGGGGAAAGCTTTGCTTGTCTCTTTAGATTGTGGAATAGGAAATTTCAAAGAAGTAGTAATGGCAAAAAAATTGGGCTTTGAAGTAATAATTATTGACCATCATCAAATTTTAGATAAACTGCCCGAAGCCAGCATTATTGTTGACCCAAAACAAAAGGGAGATAAATATTCCTTTAAAGAATTGGCTGCGGCCGGGATTGTCTTTAATCTTTCTGAACTTCTTTTGAAAAATATAATGACTGATTTAATGAAGAAAAATTTTTTAGAACTGGTAGCTCTAGCCACCATTGCTGATATGATGCCCCGGGAAGAAGAAAATAAAATTTTTATTGAAGAAGGCCTTAAATCTTTAGAAAACTCTTTTAGGCCCGGAATCAAAGCTTTTTTTGAAATGGAAGCCTTTAAAAGTTATGAGAATTTGAATCAAAAAATTTCTAAAATCATTTCTATTTTAAACGTGAGAGACGTAGAAAATAGTTCGCCGGCCAGCTTTAGATTATTAACCTCATCTTCCTTAGAAGAATCTGAAGCAATTATTGAAAAACTTTTAGAAAAAAGTGAATTGAGAAAAGAAAAAATAAAGAAGATAATGGAAAGAATTGAGGAAAAAATTTCAAGACAAACTGCTCCGATTGTTTTCGAAGGAAGCTCTGACTGGGAATTTACCCTGATGAGCTCGGTAGCTTCAATAATTTGTCAAAGGTATCAAAAGCCAACTTTTATATTTAAGAAATTAGAAAAAGAATCCTCGGGAACAGTTAGAACTCCGGCTGGAACAGACAGCGTTTCTTTAATGAAAAAATGCAAAAAATACCTCTTAACTTATGGTGGGCACTCTTTAGCCTCGGGATTTAGAGTTAAAAATGAAAATTTAGAAAAATTTAAAGAGTGCTTAATCTTCCACTTTGAAAAATGAAAAAAATAATTATTTATACTGATGGAGGCTCGAGGGGAAATCCTGGACCGGGGGCTGCCGGAACCGTTTTTTGTAACGAGAAAGGCGAAGTTTTTAAAAAATATTCTCAATATTTAGGAGAGAATTTAACCAATAATGAAGCTGAATACCAGGCAGCAATTTTTGCCTTTAAAAAATTTAAAAGCCTGTTCGGAAAAAAATTAGCATTGAGCACCGAAATTGAGTTAAGGTCAGATTCCGAGCTTTTAATAAAACAATTACAAGGTTTGTATAAAATTTTGGAGCCGAAAATTCAAACTTTATTCATTGCCGTCTGGAATTTAAAGCTCGATTTTAAAAAAGTTAAATTTACTTTTATTTCTCGAGAGAAAAATAAAGAAGCTGACAGACTTGTTAATGAAGCTTTAGATAGCCAAGCTAAAACTCAAAAATTATTTTAAAATTAAAACCGAGCACATAAAGTTTTATGTGCTCGGTATCCTAGTAAATCTATAAGCCGAATTCTGTATTTGTGTGATTATCTATCTAGCCCCTTGATTACTCTCGGGGTCAAGCGAACTACTTTTCACTTGGGCAAATCCGGAGATTGCCTAAGTATTTGTTCTTGCACCCGGGTAAGTGTTTAGCCGTTTCACCCCTGATGTTATCCATCAGGACTCACCCCGAAGGGTGCTCCTTGCCTTTCGGCTTGGAGCGTCTCTGCTCGCAACTCTCGCGTCACCGCGTGCGGGCGTTACCCGCTACCTTGCTGCCCCGATAGGGCGGGTGTTCGGACTTTCCTCCGAGCGCATAACGCATTATGTGCTCGGCAATCACCCGACTTACTAGAACAAATACATCTTAGCAACTTTAAATTTTTTGTCAAGATTTTAAAATAAAACCCCGCTTTAAAGGGTGGGTTTTTGCTGGTTAGCTAAGGACCATTTTTAATAAAGCCATCCGGATATAAAGCCCATTCTCGGCCTGTCTAAAATAAACTGCCCGGGGATCTGAATCTACTTCCGGAGCGATTTCCTCAACGTGAGGCAGGGGATGCATTATAATGGCATCTTTTTTCATTAAATTGAGAATTTCTTGATTGATAACGCAAAAACTTCCCTTTTCATCATGCTTCTCTAAAAGATTCCCTCTTTCCTTCTGGATTCTAGTCTGGTAAATTACATCTACTTTAGAGGCAACCTTTCTTAAGTCATTTCCTTCTTCAAACCCGACTCCTTTTTCCTTCAAATACTCCTTAATGTCACCTCTCATTTTAGCTGCTTCAGGCGAAATAAAATAAATCTTAACTCCGGGAAACTTAGTGTAAAGGTAAGAAAGCGACCTAACTGTTCTTCCTCTGACCAAATCTCCGACCATAGCAATTGAAATGCCAGAAACTCTACCGATTTCCTTTTGAATTGTATAGAGATCCAATAGGGCCTGAGTCGGATGTTGGCCAGTGCCATCGCCAGCATTAATAATTGGTACCTTGGAGACGGCGGCTGCTCTTTTTGCCCCGCCCTCTTCGTCATATCTCAAGACAATGACATCGGGGCAATATCCATTAAGAATTTTAATTGTATCTTCTAAAGTTTCGCCTTTAGCTGCTGAAGAAAATTGCCTGGCATTCTCAGTTGAAAAAACTACTTTTCCACCTAAAAGGTCCATAGCCATCTCAAAAGAGGCTCGGGTCCTGGTACTTGGTTCGTAAAAAAGAGCAATCATTCTTTTCCCGAAAAGAACATTAGAATCTCCTCTCTTGGCAACTTTTTCCATTTCATCAGCTAAAGGGAAAAGTTCTTCTTCTAACCAGAGTCGGTCAAACTGCTGAGCTTCGACAATGTGATGTAATTTTTTCATTCCTGAAACAAAATTAACAAAAAATTTAAGGATAGTCAATGATAAAGACTCGTTTGTAAAGATTAAGTTAAAATATTAGAATAAAGAAATGAAATTTTAAAAGTATGGAAACATCTCCAAACCCTGGGAAAAAATTAATTGTTGAAATGGAAGGAACAAGATGGACCAGGTATCCGATAAAAACTCATTTCATCGGGGTTCCCGACAGATTAGAAGATATAATTGAAAAATATGTTTTACCCTTTACCAAAGAATCTGACATCGTGGTCTTGGGCCAAAAGATTATTTCTATTTTACAGAGAAGAGTAATTTATAAAAAGGATGTTAAAGTTGGATTTTGGGCTAAGTTTCTTTCCAAATTTGCTAAAAAAACTCCCTCTGGATTTTCAGTAGGCAATCCTTTAAAAATGCAGCTAGCCATTAATTTGGCCGGTTTACCGAGGATTTTATTTGCTACGATTTTAAGCGGAATTTTTAAAATTTTTAGAATTTACGGGGTTTTTTATCGATTATCCGGCCATCAAATTTCTCAAATAGATGGTTTTTATGGAGAAGATTTTCCCCAGTATGCCCAAATGGGGATTTTTGGCCCCCAAAATTGTGGTAACCTTTGTGAACAACTAAGAAATAAATATGGTCTTTCTTTTGTGATTGCTGATGTAAATGATCTGGGAGGAAATATTTTGGGTAGGAGTAAAGACTTAAAAGGGAAAGAAAGACTGCTCTTGAAAATATTAAAGGATAACCCAGCCGGTCAATCCAAAGAGCTGACCCCAATCATAGTTATTCGGAAAAATGTTTAGAAATATTTTAAATATCCAAACAAAAAATATCACTTCAGCCGCTTTTATCTTAGCTGGAGCTTCTTTTGTCAGCATTCTCTTAGGGTTGCTCCGTGATCGGCTTTTAGCCAGAAACTTTGGATTAGGCGACGAGCTCGATATTTATTATGCTGCTTTTAGGATTCCGGATTTCATTTCCATGGTCTTGATGTTGGGAGCGATTGGAGCAGCAATTATCCCGATTTTTAGCGAATGTTTAATCAAAAATCGGGAAGAAGCTTTTAAATATCTCTCCAATCTTTTAAATTTATTTTTAATTTTTTTAATTTTAATTTGTGGAATTTTATTTATTTTTGCCCCTAATCTTGTTTCTTGGATAGCTCCCGGATTCTCGGCTGAGAAAAAAGAATTGACTATTTTATTGACTCGGATTATGTTTTTGAGCCCGGTTTTTCTGGGGATTAGCAATATAATTTCGGGAATTTTACGGGTATTCAAAAGATTTTTAATAACTTCCTTAGCTCCAATAATGTATAATTTCGGAATTATTTCTGGAATCCTCTTTTTTGTTCCTCGAATTGGACTTCCGGGATTAGCCTGGGGAGTAGTCTTGGGGGGATTTTTACATCTTTTAATCCAGCTTCCAATTTTAATTAAGGTTGGATTTAAGCCTAAAAAGATTTTAAATATTTCCGAGCCCGGCTTTCTAAGGACTCTAAAACTAACTATTCCTAGATCAATTGGATTGGCGGCTACTCAAATTAATTTAATCGTGGTTACGGCCATTGCTTCCACTTTGGCTTCCGGAAGCATTGGCGCTTTCAATCTGGCCGAAAGTCTTAGTCGGCCCCTTTTAACTTTGGTCGGCATTTCCTTTTCTACCGCTGCCTTTCCGTCTTTGAGCTTAGCTTTTTCTAAAAAAAATAAAGAAAAATTTACTAAAATATTTTTTTCTACTTTTTATAAAATTCTTTTTTTTATTTTGCCCTTAAGTTTTCTCTTATTTCTTTCCAGAGATTTATTGGTTAAAATTATTCTCCAGGTAGGAAAATTTGGTTTAGTTGATGTTCGTTTAACTGCTTCTTGTCTGGGGATGTTTTGTTTTGGAATTTTTGCCCAGGGATTAGTTCTTTTAATCGCCAAGGCTTTTTATGCTCTTCAAGATACTAAAACTCCGGCGGCAGTCAGCGTAATTGGAATGTTCATTAATATTATTTTTTGTTTTTCTTTTATCAAACTTCTGTCCTTTCCCAATCCTTTCCAGCAATTTTTAGTAAATATTTTAAATCTCCCGGCTTTAAAAAACATTGAAATAATTGGCCTACCCTTAGCCCTCTCGCTTTCTGCCGTCTTCCAATTTTTTATTCTCTTCCCTCTCTTTTGGCGAAAAATATATGGTCGCCATTAATATAAGAAATTTTTGTATAATTAGTCACATTGACCATGGGAAATCAACTTTGGCCGATAGGTTTTTAGAATTGACGGAAACCATACCAAAAGAAAAAATGAGACCTCAATATCTAGATATGATGGACCTAGAAAGGGAAAGGGGAATTACAATTAAAATGCGGCCAGTAAGAATGGAATACCAAGGACATATTTTAAATTTAATAGATACCCCCGGTCATGTTGATTTTTCTTACGAGGTTTCTCGTTCTTTAGCAGCCGTCGAGGGGGCTATTTTATTAGTTGATGCCACTAAAGGAATCCAAGCCCAGACCCTGGCTAATTTAGAATTAGCTAAGAGACAAAATTTAGTAATTATTCCGGCGATTAATAAAATTGATTCGCCTCAGGCAAAAATCGGAGAAACAAAAACTGACTTAGCTAAACTATTAAACATTTCAGAAAATGAGATTTTTGAGATTTCTGCCAAATATGGAACAAATGTGGAGCAACTCTTAGATGCGGTGATTAAAAAAATCTCCTCCCCGAAAGGTGTTTTGGAAAAACCGCTGCGAGCCCTAATTTTTGATTCAGAGTACGATTCTTTTAAAGGAGTGGTTTCTTATGTGAGAGTAATTGATGGTGAGATATCGCCAGGCGATAAAATTTATTTAATTCAAACTAAAATTGAAGGCGAGGCGAAAGAAGTTGGATGTTTTAGGCCGGAATTAAAGGTTGCCAAAGAATTAAAAGCCGGAGAAATTGGCTATATTGCCACAGGTATCAAAGAGCCCGGTAAGGTAAGAGTAGGGGAGACTATTACAAAATTGAAAATTAACGAAATGGAACCATTGCCGGGATATAAGGAGCCAAATCCCATGGTTTTTGCTTCAATTTATCCTGAAAATCCTGATGATTTCGACGGCTTAAAAGAAGCCATGTCTAAATTGAAATTAAATGACGCCTCTTTGAGTTTTGAATCAGAAATGAGGGAATTTTTGGGACGAGGATTCCGTTGCGGATTTTTGGGGACTTTGCATGCCGAGATAGTCTCTGAGAGACTGCGCCGAGAATTTGGTTTAGATTTGGTAATTTCTAACCCCTCAGTAGTTTACAGAATTATAAATCAAAAAGAAAAAGAAATCTTTGTTTATTCTCCGAGCGATTGGCCGTCTTCAGCTGAGATTAAAGAGGTCCGGGAACCGTTGGTAAAAATAGAAATAATGACCCCCACTAGCTATCTAGGAGAGGTTTCGGATCTTTTAAAAAGCTCGGAAGGAAATCTTATCGAAACTAAATACTTTGCTTCGGATAAATTGCTTTTGATTTACGAAGTTCCTTTAAGAGAAATTATTATTGGATTTTACGATAAACTCAAAGGCCAGAGCCAGGGTTTTGCCTCGGCGAATTATGAAATTTTGGGATATCGCCTTGGGGATTTGGTTAAACTGGAAATTTTAATTGCTGGAGAGAAAGAAGAAGCTTTTTCAAAAATTGTTTCCAGGGCCAGAGTTTTCAAAGAAGGGAAAAGAATTATTGAAAAATTAAAAGAAATTTTGCCTCCCCAACTTTTTTCGGTTCCCTTACAAGCTGCAGTTTCTGGGAAAATTATTGCCAGAGAAACGATAAAAGCTAAAAGGAGAGATGTGACAGCACCTCTTTATGGCGGGGACTACACTCGAAAAAGAAAATTATTGGAAAAACAAAAAATAGGCAAGAAAAAATTAAAAGCAAAAGGGAGAATCCGGATTTCTCCCCGGGTATTTTTGGAAATGTTTCGAAGTTGAAAATAGGTAAAAAATCTGCTACTATCTAACCAAAGGAGCCAATAAAAAGGCGAGCATACTTAGAATTACCAGAGAGATTAAAATAATCCAGACTACTCTAAAGATAGTTTGCGGTTTCAATTTTGGCATTAGCATATGATATCAAAATCGAGGAGATTTAGAAAGGACTCTCACCAGACTATATTTTTTTCCATCTTAATCGGAATTTTGCTGGCAGCGGCAATTGGTTTTCTGATATTTTCTAATTTTAAAATAAGTCAAAGAAGAGCCGAATTAACTGCTAAAATTGAGGATTTTAAAAAAGAAATTCAAATTCTGGAGAAAAAAAATCAGGAATTGCGAGCAGGAATTACTCAAACCGAAAATGAAAGCTATTGGGAAGAAAGAATTAGAGAGCAGGGGTATAAAAAACCAGGCGAAGAACAAATTGTCGTTTTGCCACCAGAAGGAGGTGAGGAAGGGGAGACTGGAGGACAAAAAAGTCTTTGGCAGAGAATTTTAGAAAAAATTGGATTTTAATAGGCGGCAGTAGTTCAGTGGTAGAATGTCTCCTTCCCAAGGAGAAGGTCGTGGGTTCAAATCCCATCTGCCGCTCAGAGGCCGGGGTAGCTCAGCGGTAGAGCAACGGTTTCGTAAACCGTGGGTCGCGAGTTCAAATCTCGCCTCCGGCTCTTTTATTTTTGTTCAAATTATGTTAAAATAGTTTAAGTATGGCAAATTCTTCAGAGAAAACTGAAAATTTACAATCTAAACTCCTCCTTTTGGAGGACCGTCTTTGACGTTGCCAAGAAACGCGAGAGAATAAAAAGATTGGAGGAGGAAATGCAGAATCCAAATCTCTGGAAGGACCGGGAGAAAGCGGTAAAAGTTACTAAAGAGTTATCAGGGCTTCAGCAAGAGGTTTCCGAGTTTGAGGCAATCAAAACCGAGGAAGATTTAAGGAAAATTGAGCTACGAGTTTTTCTTTCAGGAGAACATGATAGGGGAAATTCCATTTTATCGATATCGGCCGGAGCCGGTGGCCAGGATGCTCAGGATTGGGCAGCAATGTTGATCAGGATGTATGAAAGATATGGTCAAAGAAAAGGATTTCAGACTGTTGCGTTGCATCAATCTTTTGGCGAAGGAGGTGGACCGGAAGGAAGGATTGGAATCAAGCAAGTTTCCTTAGAAATTAAGGGAAATTATGCTTACGGCTTTTTAAAAAAAGAAACCGGGGTTCATCGATTGGTCAGAATCTCTCCTTTTTCAGCTAAAGCACTTCGCCACACTTCTTTTGCCTTAGTGGAAGTAATACCAGTAATATCAAAGAAGGAGGAAGCTGAAATTAAAATTAAACCAGAAGATTTAAAATTGGAAACTTTCCGGGCTTCAGGGCCTGGCGGTCAGTATGTTAATCGAAGGGAAACAGCAGTCAGAATTACTCATTTACCAACTGGAATAAAAGTTGCCTGTCAATCAGAAAGACTGCAGGGGTTAAACAGAGAAAAGGCGATGAAAATTTTACTGGCCAAACTTTATCAATTAAGAGAAAAAAAAGTTGCTAAAAGACTAAAAGAAATTAAAGGAGAACAAGTTTCGGCTAGCTGGGGAAATCAGATTAGGTCTTACGTTTTACATCCTTACCGCTTAGTAAAGGATTTGAGAACTGGAGTTGAAACCGCCGATGTTGAAACCGTCTTAGATGGAGATTTAGATAAATTCATTGACTCCGAGATAAAAACTTAATGGTTAAACTTCAGGCAGTTACTAAAATTTTCCTTCCAAATATTCTTGCCTTAGAAAATGTCTCTTTTGAGATTAAACCAAAAGAGTTTGTTTCAATTGCTGGAAAATCAGGAGCTGGCAAAACTACCTTGCTTCGAATCCTTTTAGTTGAAGAAAAACCAACTAAGGGGCGAATTTTTTTTGATGGTCAAGACCTTTCTAAAATAGAGCTAGCTCGTCTACCCCAACTTAGGCGAAAAATTGGCGCTGTTTTTCAAGATTATAAATTACTTCCTTCAAAAACTACTTATGAAAATATTGCTTATGTAATGGAGGTAATTGGAGCGACCGAAGAGGAGATTGCCAGAGACGTTAATCAGGTTTTAGAAATTGTCGGATTGGAAAGGAGAACCAAAAATTTTCCGGCCGAGCTTTCGGCTGGTGAACGCCAAAGAGCAGCAATTGCCAGAGCCTTAATTCACCGACCGGATGTTATTTTAGCCGATGAGCCAACCGGTAATCTTGACCCTTACAACGCCTTAGATATTATTCGTCTTTTGTTAAAAATTCATGAATTAGGCACCACGGTTATTTTAGCCACTCATAATAAAGAAATAATCAATTCCTTAGGGAAAAGAGTAATCACCCTAGAAGAAGGAAGAGTAATTAGAGACGAAGAAAGAGGCCGCTTCGTATTTTAAAAATGTTTACTTCAATTAAAAGAATATTAAAATCAGGTTGGTTAAGTTTTTCTCGAGATGGGGGATTGGCAGCAGCCACCTGTTTTATTATGGTAATGACTATTTTTTTAACAACCTCTCTTTTTCTCTCAAGAGATGTTGGTCAATTTTTAATTTCAACCATTCAAGAAAAAGCCGATATTTCAGTTTATTTCAAAGAAGGGGCGCCAGAAGAAGATATTTTGAAGGTTAAAGAAGAGATTTCTGAAATTCCGGAAGTAAAAAGTGTCAAGTATGTTTCAAAATCAGAAGCACTGGAGAGCTTTGTCCAGAGGCACAAAGATGACCCAGTTTTAATGGAATCCTTGGAGGAGGTCGGAGGGAACCCCTTTTTAGCTGCTTTAAATATTAGATCCTTTGAGGCTAGTCAATATCAGGCCGTGGCAAATTTTTTAGACGACACCCTTTCGTCATCTCTTAAAGATTTAGTTGAAAAAGTTGATTATTATCAAAGGAAACCAGTAATTGAGAGAATTTTTGCCCTGACTTCGGGGATGGGAAAAGCTGGAATTTCTCTCTCTATAGTTTTGGCAATCGTAGCTATTTTAGTTGCTTTCAATACCATTAGATTGGCAATTTTAAATCAAAAAGAAGAAATTAAAGTCCAGAGATTGGTTGGCGCTTCCAATTGGTTTATCCGGGGGCCATTTTTGGTCCAGGGAGCAATTTCGGGAATTTTTGCTACCATAATTTGCCTTTTAATTTTTACTTTAATTTGCTGGTTTTTGAGTCCCAAAATTGAAATTTTATTTTCTGGTCTTAATGTTTGGAGATACTTTACCGGCAATTTCTTTACTATTATTTTAATTCAGCTAGTCACCGGAATTGGCCTGGGGGTAATTTCCAGCACCATCGCCATCAGAAAATACTTAAAAGTTTAATCTTTGGAGGGTCGGCTAACGGTAGGCCAATGGATTCTGGCTCCATTAATGTAGGTTCGATTCCTACCCCTCCAGCTACCTTGAGCGCGGTTCGAGAGACCGAATGTCCGTTATTTGGACGGTTTTTTGGTTAAATTAATTTGTTTTTTTGGTTTAAAAATGATAATTTGGAAATAATGTACAGGAAAGCTAAAAAAGAGGAATTTTATACAGTACTTGCCAGAAAAGAAGGGTATCCCGCCAGGTCAGTTTATAAACTAAAAGAGATAGATAAAAAATATAAGATTATTAGAAAAGGGGATAGGGTTTTAGATTTAGGTTGTGCGCCGGGTTCTTGGCTTTTATATATTTCTCAAAAAGTAGGAGAAAAGGGCAGAGTAATAGGCATTGATATTGGAGATATTAAAATAGCCCAAAAACCTAATATTTTATTTATTAAAAAAAGTATTTTTGATTTAAATAACCCGGATTTTAAAGGGAAATATCGGGTAGTGGTTTCTGATTTATCACCAAAAACCGCGGGAGTAAAATTCCTGGATGCGGGGAAAGCGTTGGAATTGGCGAAAATGGCATTTGAAATTGCTAAATCAGCTTTATTGCCTGGCGGAAATTTTATCTGTAAGATTTTCGAAGGAGAATCAAGCGGAGAATTATTTAAAGAAGTATCAAAATATTTTGAATTTACAAAAAGATTTAGACCGAAAGCCGTAATTAAAGAAAGTAAAGAATTTTATATTATCGGGAAGGGGTTTAAAAATAAAGATGAAGAATAAGAATTTTAAAAGAGAAACCAGCTGGCTTTTGGAGGAAAAATATGAGGGGGATTTAACTAAAGCCGCTAAAAAAGACATTGAAAGATTAAAAAAAGGGGAGCCAGTTGATTATTTAATTGGTTTCACTAGATTTTTAGGGTGCAAAATAGATTTATCGCAGAAACCTCTTATACCAAGATCAGAAACAGAGTATTGGGCGGAGAAAGCGATAGAAGAAATTAAACAAACCTCAAAAAAGAAGATTCATTGTCTCGACATCTTCGCCGGTTCGGGTTGTATTGGAGTAGCTGTTCTGAAAGATTGTCCTGAGTTTTGTCGAAGGGTTGATTTCGCCGAAATCGGTAAAAAATTTTTAAAACAAATTAAAATTAACCTAAAAATAAACGGAATAAATAAAAAAAGATATCGCATAATTCAATCTGACGTTTTTCAAAAAATAAAAGGGAAATATGATTATATTTTTGCCAATCCTCCCTACGTAGCCAAAGAGAGAAAAAATAAAGTTCAAAAATCAGTATTAGATTTTGAACCAAAGAAAGCCCTTTGGGGAGAAGGAAAGGGGCTTTTTTATATCAAAAAATTCTTAAAAGAAGCAAAATCGCATCTTAAAGATAATGGGGAAATTTATATGGAATTCGCTTCGTTACAAAAAAGAGAAATCAGAAAAATTTTAGAGGAGTATAATTACTCAAATTATCGATTTTTTAAAGACCAATATGGTAAATGGCGGTATTTGGTTGCTGAGCTAGATTAAATCTTTTTCCATTCGATAGGCATCCTCGCTATCTCCATAATAGTGTTTGATAACCTTGGTAATTTTAAAGCCTAAATTTTGAAAAAAAGATATAGCCCTTTTGTTGCCTGTCCTGATCTCGAGAGAGGCTTTTTTTTAATCCTTTTTTTTAAATCTGTTCAGTACAAAAATAACCAATTTTTTGCCAATGCCCAGTTTTCGGTACTTCTTACATATTGTCAAAGAGTCAAAATCAATCACCCCGGCTTTATTGTAGGCGATAATATAGCCGACTTTTTTGTCGGCTAATTGGGCAACAAGGAAATCGTTGGGGTGCTTCTTGGAGAGGCTTTCCAGCCTTCTTTTAGAATAAGCGCCTTGTGGGAAAGAGGCTTTTTCTATCTCGACAATTTTGTCAATATCTGAAGGCAAAAGAGGGATGTGTTTGGGTTCTTTGCTGAAAAACCTTACCTCTTTCTGCCAGGGGCTACCGAACCAAACATATTTTTTTCATCTTTATCAAACCAAAGAGGTAAAAGAGACAGATTTTCATTCTCATTTTTCAATAAAAGAAAATAGGGTTTAAACTCATAACCTTTATAAAATGCATATCTAAATTCCCAGGTATCAAAAAGATTTTTTGAGGACTGAATTCCTGCCAAAGTGTTTTACATCGTTCGATATCAGAAACAATTTCTACAATAAAAAAGGGACCACTCGATTTCGGCGATTCCTTTAAAGAAAAAGAAATTTTTCCTTTTAAAAAAAGGGTTACTATCTGGAGGATCCTCGGCGTTTTTTTCAGAAGAAATTTTTTCTTCCATTTTTGCTTAACAATTCAATTATAACTATTCATTATTTTCTGTCAAGTAAAAAGCCTCTCTGTATTTACTGCTTGTTTTAAAAGCAAGTAAGAGGTATATTTAAACAATGCCTAAAAAAATCGAAAAAGCGCTTAAGAAACCCTTAGAGAAAACTGAGAGTGAGCGGGTGAAAAGAACAAAAATTAGGGTGATTGGGATTGGGGGAGGAGGAGGTTCAATTGTTTCCGAAATTGCTTCAAGGGTAAAACAGGCTAGTTTTTTGGTAGCCAATACTGATACCAAAGCCTTAAAAGGGGCTAACCGGAAAGCAATTCGCTTTCAATTTGGCGAGAACCTTACTCAGGGTTTAGGCGCTGGAATGGATGCCGAATTGGCTGAAATTGCTGCTCAAAACGAGAAAGAAAGAATCAAAAAAATATTAGAAGGGCAAGACCTTCTTATTGTTATAGCTTGCCTGGGGGGAGGAGTTGGGTCAGGAGCTACCCCAGTTTTTGCTAAGATTTCTAAATCCCTAAGAAATCTTACTTATGGTATTTTTACTCTACCTTTTAAATTTGAAGGAGAAAAGAAAATGGAAATTGCCAGAAATTATTTGGAAAAAGCAAGAGGATATTTTAATGCTTTTTCTGTTCTTCCTAACGAAAGAATTTTCCAAATCGTTGATAAAAAAACTCCTTTAAAACAGGCCCTTTCAGCAATCAATAAAAGTTTAGCTGAGAGTTTAGGGGGTTTAATCGAGACCGTTTATCAGCCAGGTTTGATTAATATTGACTTTGCCGATTTAAAAACAATCCTTGAAGGTCAGGGTCGTTTGGCCTATTTAAATACAGTTAAAGTTCAAAAGAATGCGAATTCGGCCCAGGAAGCAATTGAAAAAGTTCTTAATAATCCTTTGTATCCTTATAGTGTTCGGGGAGCAAAAGGAGTGCTATTAAATATTGCCGGAGAGCGAGATCTGGAATTATCAGAAGTTAGTCAAATTTCAGAAACCATTCATGGTTTATTAAATAAAGAAGCAAAAATTATTTTCGGGATTTCTCAAAGTAAAAAATATTCTGAAATCATTAAAACTACTTTATTAGCCACTGGTTGTGTAACAAAAATATTCTCTAAAAAATCTAAAAAAAAGAAACCAAGACTACGACCCACCCTAAAAAAGAAAATTATTGAAAAAGCTCCTTTGCCTGAAAAAAAACCTCAGCTTTCCAAGCCCAAAGCTAAGACAGTTAAAAAATCCCCGAAAGAAAACAAGATTCCTACGGAGCAGGCAAAGAAAGCGAAATCCGCCAGCCGACGGATAAAAATAAAAGTTAAAAAAGAGACAGAGAAAAGTGAAATTTCTCAACCTAAAGTTGAAAAAAAGAAAGAAGAAATGAAAGAAATACACAGAAAGAATGCTCTTCAAATAAAAAAAGAAGCCGAGGAGGCTGAACAAGATTTGTTGGAAAAAGAAAAACTCTGGGAGACCCCGGCTTTTCTCCGCCGGCAGAGCAAGGAAAGTTAAGGTTCAATCATTGTCCCCCTAAATTTTTCATCTGATAACAATCTCTCAGAACTTTTAATATCCGTTCCTCCAATAACGATGGTCCGGATTTTTAATTTCTGAGCCTCTTTGGCCGCAATTTGGTCAATTGGGCAGAGAAGTCCGGGAATCCATTTTGGACTTATTAATTTTCGGCAATCTTTCTAGGAGATTTTTTTGAATTTCCCATAGCCTTTTTCATAATATTGACTCCCGTTCTAACATAAAAGTTTTTATGCTAAAATAAGGTAAACCGAGCACATAACGCTTTATGTGCTTCGGTAAAGGTCAAAAATATAAATAGAGTTTAAAGCTATGACGAACCTTGCCTTCGCAAGATTCTTATAACTTCTCGCTAAAGCTCAAAATTATGATTGAAGTAACCAAGAGCATTTTAAAAAATATTTATAAAGAAAGACCAGCTGATGTCAGAAAATACGACTTCGGGCTTTTATTGGTTATTGGTGGTTCAGAATTTTATTCAGGCTCGCCAGCTTTATCAGCTCTGGCTGCTTTCAAATCAGGAGTAGATATGGTCAGAATCATTGCTCCCAAAAGGGCGGCAGATATCATTGCCTCTTTCAAACCTGATTTAGCGGCCTATCCTTTGGAAGGAAAATGGCTTGAAAGAAAACATTTGGCAACTCTGATTGGAATGACTGAAAGTGCCAAAGAAGTGGCCAGAGGGAATGCGTCCGTAGTTATTGGTGGCGGAATGGGGAGGAGTGAAGAAACTCAGGGAGTAATCCTTGAATACCTTTCCCAGGTTTCTGTCCCGGTCGTGATTGATGCCGATGCTATCCACGCCTTAGGGAAAAAACCAGAAATAATATCTGGCAAAAACTTTTTAGTTACCCCTCATACCTACGAATTTTTTGTTTTAACCGGGAAAGAAATTTATCAATTGCCAGAAGAGGAGAAGATAAAGATGGTCAAAGCCGAAGCTGCTCGTCTTAAAACGACAATTTTGCTTAAAGGAAAGGTAGATATAATTTCTGACGGCAAAGAGGTGGCTTTAAATAAGACCGGAAGTCCTTATCAAACTAAAGGAGGATGCGGTGATACCTTAGCTGGAATCTGCGGGGCCTTAATGGCTCGAGGAATTGACCCTTTTACTACTGCCCAGGCTGCAACCTATATTAATGGAAAAGCTGGGGAAATCGTTGCTCAGAGAGTCAAGGAAGGACTGTTGGCTACCGAATTAGTTGAGGCAATTCCCGAAGTTTTACACTAACCCTACGAGTTTATTACGAACATACTAATTAAATGATGTACGATTTAATTATTGTTGGTGGGGGTCCAGCTGGAATAACAGCCGGAATTTATGCTGCCAGAAAAAAAATAAAAACCTTATTAATTACTAAAGATTTTATTGGCCAGGCTGGTAAAGCCTTTTGGATTGAAAATTATCCTGGCTTTGAGAGAATTTCGGGGATAGGATTGATGGGAAAATTTAAAAATCATTTAAAGAAATTTGAAATAGAGATTAAAGAAACCGAGGTAAGGAAAATCAGGAAAACCAAAGGTAAATTTATAGTTCAGACCGGAGGAAAGAGCAGTTTTATTTCCAGGACAGTAATTTTAGCCACTGGCCGTGACCCCCGACCCTTAGAAGTGCCGGGAGAGAAAGAATTAATTGGCCGGGGAGTAAGTTATTGTCCTACCTGTGATATGCCATTTTTCAGAAATAAAATTGTAGCAGTAATTGGCGGTGGCAATGCTGGATTTAATGCTGCAGTTGAAGCAGCAAGATATGGTAATGAAGTTTATATTTTAGAGTTCTCTCCAAAGGTTATGGCTGATGAAATTATTCAGGAAAGAGCAAAAAAAACTAAAAAAGTTAAGATAATTTTAAATGCTAAAGTTAAAAAATTTTTAGGTAAAAATGATGTTCAAGGATTGATTTACGAAGACAGGATTTTTAAAAAAGAGAAAACTTTAAATGTCCAGGGAATTTTTATTATGATTGGCGAGATTCCAGCTACCGATTATGTCAAAGGTTTAGTCGATTTTAATGAAAAAGATGAAATTAAAATTAGTCCCAGGGATAACCAAACAAAAACAAAAGGACTTTTCGCTTGCGGTGATGTCACCAATTTTTTGGGCGGGCAGATTATAATTGCCGCAGGGGAAGGGGCAAAAGCTGCCCTGTCTGCTTATAATTATCTTAAAAATCTTCAATAAATTATGACTTACTCTTTTACCGGAATTTCTTATCTAATTTTATTTTTTGTTTTGGGGTATTTGGTCTATCGTTTTTTCCAGTATTGGAGGAAAGAAAAAGATCCTATTTCTAAACATTCACTTCTTTTTCTTATCCTTTTTGAACTATTCGTCTTGATTAAAACAATCGGAGGCTTATTTTTCGCTAACAATCCCAGTTTTTTAGAAAAAACAATTGACGTTGGAGCATTTATTCAAGCTCTTACTTTTGCTGTAATGGCTTATCATATTGTTTATCTTAAATTTCCTAAAATTTCTCCCTGGTTCGGACTTACTCCAATTCTTATTTTAGGGTTAATTGCAACAATTTTAACTGTCATTACTCCATGTAATCCCTTTCTTGAACCAAGTGGAGCTATTAATTGGGGATATCCATCTAGCCCCCTTATTATTTGGATGTCTGTCCTGAGATTCTTCCTGTTCGCTGTTACTTTCATCCCTCTAATCATTATTTTTCTCTCCCAATTTAAAATTTCAGAAGACATCTATCTTAAAAGAAAAGCTTTGGGAATGAGTGCCTTCCTCTTGCTTATACTAGTAGGCGCTTCATTTGATTTCTTGTTTATTTCCATCTTTAACTTGGGAGCTATCTGGAGAGATATAGCTTTCATTGCTTGTAGTATTACCCTTTTGGTTACTCTTATTTTAACCTTGCCCCCTTCGTCATCTAAATTATGAATAAAAATTCTAAAATTCAAAAAGTTAAAGCCAGGGAGATTTTAGATTCCAGAGGAAATCCGACAGTTGAGGTTGATTTAATCACTGGATTGGGTACTTTTCGAGCTTCGGTTCCTGCCGGGGTTTCCAAAGGAAAATATGAAGCGGTAGAGAAAAAAGCAAAAATCGCCGTGAATAACATTAATAAAATTATTGCCCCAAAACTTAAAGGAAAAAATCCAACTAAACAGAAAGAGATAGATAATTTAATGATTAAATTAGATGGAACAAAGAATAAATCAAAATTAGGGGCAAATGCCATCTTGGCCGTATCTCAGGCTTGTTGCCGGGCCGGAGCTAAAAGTGTAAACCTCCCTCTCTATCGATATATCTCCCGTTTATCTAAAGGCCGAACGTCAATCAGGTTATCTTTACCTGCTCCTTCGGTTTTACTTATTGAAGGCGGAGCTCATGCCGGAAATGAATTAGATTTTCAGGAATTTATGATAGTCCCCCAGATTAAGCCCTTTTCAAAAGCTCTTCAGGTAGTCTCAGAAATTTATCATCAGTTAAAAACTCTTATTAAGCAAAAATATATTGATTTAGCCATTAATGTTGGGGATGAAGGGGGTTTCGCCCCCCCGGCTAAGGCTCCAGAAGAAGCCTTAAACCTTATTTTAAAAGCAGCCAAAAATCTTGGTTATCAAAATAAAATTAAAATTATTTTAGATGTCGCTGCTTCTCAGTTTTTTGTTAACGGAAAATACAAAATGAAGTTCGGGGTTTTTACTTCAGAAGGATTACTTAGATATTATTCAGATTTAGTCCAAAAATATCCAGTTTCAGGATTAGAGGATCCTTTTTCCGAAGAAGACTGGGAAGGATTTCAAAAGATTACCAAAAAATTTGGCAAAAAAATCGCTATTATTGGCGATGACCTTTTGGTCACAAATCCTGAAAGAATAAAAAAAGCCTATGGTGAAAAAGCCTGCAACGCAATTATTCTGAAACCTAACCAAATTGGGACAATAACTGAAGCAATTGAAGCTGCAAATTTGGCTAAATCTTACGGTTGGAAAGTTTTTGTTAAGCACAGAGGAGGGGAGACCAATGACGATTTTATCGCTGATTTGGCTGTAGGATTGGGAGCTGAAGGAATTATGACCGGTGCCCCGGCCAGAGGAGAAAGGGTGGCAAAATATAAT
>Ga0315533_1000934_pt1 | contig 23613 bp, 18 predicted proteins | sample SalMarSW160130MG_FD_203081 | JGI IMG/M metagenome (GOLD analysis project Ga0315533, IMG submission 203081) | Salt marsh sediment microbial communities from the Plum Island Ecosystem LTER, Massachusetts, United States - Salt Marsh Sediment SW1601-30 ... | reverse complement strand
CATCCAGAGGCATTGAATGAATAGTGCAATAATAGAACTCAAAAACATCCATCATTGCTTCCCTGGTTCTGCATGGGAACTTAATCTTGAGCGGCTCAACATCTCTCCAAGTGAAGTTTTGGGTATAATTGGACCTAACGGCTCTGGAAAGAGCACTCTGCTTCGCATTGCTGCAGGAGTGTTGCCACCTCTTCAGGGAACAGTTCTCTTGGGGCACAAAGAACTTCGTAAATTGGACCGTCGGTCTATAGCAAGGCAGATTGGCTACCTGCCCCAAGAGCTGACAAGTGAATATGACTATTCTGTAGAAGAAATCGTTCGCATGGGACGTTATCCTCACACAAAAGCATTTGGTTCCCTTGTCCAATCTGACCTTAATGCAGTCAAGCACAGTCTTAAGGTCACAGAAATGGACACCATGAGCAAACGCCACCTATCGTGTTTATCAGGAGGGGAGCGGAAGCGTGCTTTTCTTGCTTCCGTACTCGCACAGCAGCCAAGAGTCCTGCTCCTGGATGAACCTACAAGCGCGCTTGATATTCACCGTCAGGTTCAATTTTTCAGGCTGCTTCAAAGCCTGGCAAATGACGGTATGGGTATTGCTGTAGTGACTCACGATCTTAACTTTGCATCTCTCTTCAGTGACCGCCTTATGTTTTTGGAGCAAGGCCGGTGTATTGCCATGGGTACTCCTGGTCAAGTTCTAACTGAAGAGACCATGCGTCTCGTATACGGGGAAGTAATACTGACAGGGCGTCATCCTGAAACCGATCGTCCAATGATATTACCCCGCGTTTTAGCCGAGGAAATAAAGTGAAAGGGAAAAGAATAACCCTCTATGTTTTGCTATTCATTTCTGTGGCAATTATTACGCCGTGGATAGGGCCCGAATCGATTCATCCTTCTAATGTGCTGGGGTTTATAGAGGGCAATCATAATCCAGAGGGGGACATATTTTGGTTTCAGCGTATACCCAGAGTTCTCCTGGCTTTACTGGCAGGTGGTGCACTTTCGGTTGTGGGAGCATCATTTCAGGTACTTTTTCGCAACCCGCTGGTTGAACCTTTCACGCTTGGTATCAGCGGGGGTTCTTCCCTGGGGGCGTTTCTTGCGATTTCCATGCCTTCTTTATGGATAGTTTGGGGGCCACTTAGTTCAGTCCAAATCTTTGCGGTTATAGGGGCTGCATTGGCTTTATATTTGATATTTGCCCTGGCAAGACGCCCACAAGGAATGTCTGTATATACACTGCTCCTTGCAGGCGTTACTATAAGCATCATCTGCAGCGGGATAATTCTGTTCATCACTTACCTTGCAAACCCCCAGGCGTTGGTAGTTTTTCAGAGATGGATGATGGGAGGCATCGATATTGTAGGTTATGGAGACTTTGTTCCTCTTTGTCCTCTGATTTTCCCTGGGTTGGGGCTTCTGATCTTCCATGCAAATGACCTTAACCACATTGCCCTTGGTGAAGAAATGGCCCTTGGCCATGGTGTTGCTGTAAAGACTGTCCAAAGAAATGTTTTTATTGGAGGAGGGCTTGCCACTGCAGCAGTGGTTTCTCTAGTAGGCCCCATAGCCTTCGTTGGATTGATCATTCCGCACGCTGTGCGGCGGCTCAGTGGTTTTGACCAGCGTATAGTCTTGCCTTGTTCCTTTTTTCTCGGCGGGACAGCCTTAGCAGTATGCGATTCCATTGCAAGAACAGTCATGGCACCTACTGAACTGCCTGTAGGAATCATTACAGCGATTGTAGGAGGCCCGCTTTTTATTCACCTTCTGGTATCCCGAAAGTGGCGTTGAAAATCTGAGAAGGGCGCAGCCGGAAAGTGAGCCGAATTTGACTCGCTGGGGCAAAATCTGCGTGTTTTAGAAGCAGCTGACCTGATCCAAGTCTGCAGTAGGCAGTCAAAGAAAACAGTAGGCAAGTTTTTCTTCCCAAAGCAAGAGATGAGAATTAATTGGAGGAGCTTTAGTAAATAAACAGCTTGACAAGTGTCAATCGGAGTGCGAACATAAAATTTCTTTGACAATATAAACTCAAGGTTTAAAGGGCAGGGAAGTCCGTTAAAAGCGGACACAGCCCCCGCTACTGTAATCGGTGACGAATTCCGGATTGCGCCACTGTTCTTTGCAGAAAGAATGGGAAGGCTCGGAATGAGAGTGATCCGAAAGTCAGGAAACCTTCCTTAAGCCAATATGACCCGCCTTCGGGAGGAAGGCAGGGTGGTTTTTTTTTGCTTAATTCTCCTGGAGAATGCACAAAAATAAACGCTAGTCTTTAGAGCCTAACGATATACGGCGGGGGAAATATGTTTGGAGGTTTTAGCCATGGTGAAAAAAATATTATGCCTTTCCCTTGCCGCTGCAGCTCTTTCCTTTAACGTTTATTCCCAGGAAAGCCAGGAAATAGAGGAAAAACAAAAAAACAAGACTGTTTCTCTTCAACATGAAATTGTTGTCACTGCGACTCGCCTAGAGACTCCGGTCAGAGAAATTGCAAGCTCTGTGACGGTAATTACAAGAGAGGAACTGAAGAGATTAAAGAAAAATACTGTCATTGAAGTCCTGCAAGAAATCTCAGGAGTGACTGTTGTTCAAAATGGCTCATCTGGAGGAGCAGCTTCTGTATTTCTCAGGGGGGCAAATTCAGAACATACTCTTGTGATGTTGGATGGAGTCGAGATCAATGATCCCATGTCCCCATCTCGATCATGCGACCTTTCCCATCTTTCTCTGGAGACAATAGAACGCATCGAGATTCTCTGTGGGCCCCAGAGCACTCTCTATGGCTCCGATGCTATTGGTGGTATTATAAATATAATCACAAAAGAAGGAAATGGAAAACCCAGTGTAAATATCACTGGAATGGCCGGCTCATATGAGACTTATTCAGGGAGTACAGCAATCAGCGGAAGCACAGAAAAAATCCATTATTCTCTGGGTGCCTCGTATCTCCAAAACTCAGGCTTCTCAGCTGCAAGCATTTCCTATGAAGGAAACGAAGAAAAAGATGGCTACAGCAACTTTACACTCTCGGGTAAAGTTGGATACAATCCTCTGGATAACCTCAATTTTGACTTGATCATACGGACCATCAATACGCAAACCGATATCGACAATTTCGGGGGAGCATACGGAGATGACTCGAATAATACTCAGACTTACAATGCCATATTTCTTAAATGTCAGATGCGTACTCTTCTGATAAAAAACAGGTGGGAACAGAAATTAGGGCTTTCACTGGTCGATTATAAACGTCAACATAATAACCCCACTGACGAACTTCATCCCTTTGATCTTGATAACAGCCAATATAAAAGCAAATTCCTTAAATTGGACTGGCAAAATAATCTCTTTCTTCATGAAACGAACATATTGACTCTTGGAATTGAGCATCAGCAAGAACAGGGTGAATCAGAGTATTTTTCTGATGGATTATGGGGACCATCTTCAAACATTTTTCCGCTCAAAAAAGCACACACTACAGGCATATATATTCAAGATCAAATCAAGGATGCCAGGCAGTTTTTTGCAACCGTAGGTATTCGTCTTGACAACCACAGCCAGTTTGGGAAATCTATGACTTTCCGTCTGGCGCCTGCCTACCTTGTCAAAAAAACCGGGACAAGGCTCAAAATGACCTTCGGAACTGGATTTAAATCCCCTTCTCTCTACCAACTATATGCGCCAAAGATGTATTGGGGACCTATCGGAAATAAAGACCTGAATCCAGAGACATGCAAAGGGTGGGATGTCGGCATAGAACAGCAATTAATGGGGAATACATTCCTACTCGGTGCTGCATACTTTTGTAATATCTACAAAAACCTCATCCAGTTTGACTTTTTCCAGGGATACACAAACATTGGTCTAGCAGAATCTAAGGGGACAGAATTATTTGTCAGAGCCCGGCCTTGGGAAGGTTTATATCTCAATATGACTTATAACAGGACAGAGGCTAAAGACAATAACTCAGACGCATATCTATTAAGGCGACCCAAGGATAAATTTTCAGCCAGCTTGAATCTAAATTTCACAGAAAAAACTAACATCCACCTTTCAATAATCTACACTGGAGAAAGAGAAGACCTTGACTTTTCAACATGGCCTTCCTCACGGGTCACAATGCCCGGATTTACTCTGATTAATGCGGTGCTTTCCTATGAGTTAATTAAAAATTATCAAATTTTCTTACGGCTCGATAATATCCTTAATGAGAAATACGAGATGATCAAAGGCTACGGCACACCTGGGGTTTCAATTTACTTAGGCTTTAATTTACATTAGCGGGTTGACCTTTTTATTGTTTTTTTTGTAGTTTTATGGCAATATGAATGTAATGAGGCTAGGAAAAAGCAAGAAAATATTTAATGTGAGCTTCCTGTTTATTTTCCTGCTTATAACTCTGTTTATAAATTTTTTCCACACAGAAACAACTCTCATGGGGGATGATGACTGCCCCGCATGCCACTTTCTTAATTCCACTTTCATTACAAATCATATAAACTTTTTCTATCTTCCCCAGCTTGCTTTCATAGAGATGCTGAAAACAGTTGCGTCCTTTAATTACACACATGTCTTTTTTGTTGATCCCTCCTCTCGGTCTCCCCCTCAAATCTAACCCTCCATAAATTAACCTGATTAAGCTTAATTATCTTTCTTAAATTCAAGCAAGTTCCAGACATAAGTTTGGCTTGAAGGAGGGAAAAAATGAAAAGAAAAATTTTCATTTTAAATATATCTTTTATCCTTTTAATGCTAGTTTTTACTCCATTCATTCATGCCCAGCAACAGCATCAAAACCGCCATCAAAACCAAAAGGGAAAGGCCAAGCTTTTTACCCTCAAAGGAAAGGTTGTGGATTGGGATTACAATTGTGTAAAAAAAGCCATTGTCTTGATTCCAGAAATTAGTAAATCTGTAGAAACAGATGAATCAGGCAGCTTTAAGATAATCCAAATTCCGCAAGGCCAGTACCATGTTGAAGTCTTTGCCGAAGGATTTATGAACTATTCTTCTGATGTATTTAGTCTTGAAGATGACAAACTCAATTATGGAATAGTTTTAATAAAAAAAATATCAAGACAAATAGTAGTAACTGCGACACGAACACCAAAGCTCTATGATGAAACTCCTGTGAAAACTGAAATCATAGATAGTAGAGATATTAAATTAAAAGCAGCAGCCAATTTAGCTGAGATTCTTTACCAGACTACAGGCGTTAGAGTTGAAAACGACTGTCAAAATTGCAACTTCTCACAGGTCCGAATCAACGGCATGCAAGGGAAATACACACAAATCTTAATCGATAGTTCACCCGTCGTTAGTGCCATGAATAGCGTCTATGGCCTTGAGCAAATCCCTTCAGATATGCTTGATAGGGTAGAAATTGTCAAGGGAGGGGGATCATCTCTTTACGGAGGAAATGCTGTGGCTGGAGTGATAAATATTTTAACGAAAGAGCCTCAAAGAAACAAGACGAATTTTAAATTGCACCAAGAATCAATTTCGGGAAAACCCTTTACGAACTTTGGTTTTAATTCTGGCATTGTGACAAAAGACTTGAACACAAAAGCTTTTGTATTTGCAAGTTACCAAAAAAGAGATCATATAGATTTAAATGGAGACAACTTCTCCGAACTTGGTTCTATATCTAATACTTCTTTTGGTATCAACTTTTATAATTATTTTCCTAAAGTTAATGGTAACCTTAAATTAGGGCTCTTTAGAATCTTTGAAGAAAGAAGAGGTGGAGATCTATTTGATAAACCTCCCCACGAAGCCAATACAACTGAATGGATAAAAACAGACCAGATAGGTCTCACTTCAGATTGGAATCACGACCTCTCAAAAAAATTGCACTATAACCTTTCTTTTTCCTTCATCGATGCCAAAAGAAATACTTATTATGGGAGCCATATGGATCCAAATGCCTACGGAACAACAAAAAACCCACTAATATTTCTCAACAGCCAGCTCAATTATCAGGCAGGAAAACATGTTTTTTCTCTCGGATTTCAGTATAAGAGAGATCAAATCAAAGATGAAGCCATCGGTTACAATAGGATAATCGAAGATGTTTATCACGAGAGTGGATTCTTTGTTCAGGACGATTTCAAAATAGGCAAGACTTTTTCTCTCTTAACTGGATTGAGGCTAAACAAACATTCAGCGCTAAATAGAATCATCATTACTCCCAGAGTAAGTATTCTTGTGAATATCATGAGAGAGTTGAGCTTTAGAACGTCATTTTCAACTGGATTCAGAGCTCCTCAGGTCTTCGACGAAGACTTACACATAACCCAGGTTGGCGGCGAAGGGATGATGATCACAAATTCTCTAAATTTGAAGGAAGAGAACTCTTATAGTATAAATAGCGGATTCGACTATGGAAAGCAAATTGGGAACAACCTTATTCAATTTAGCTTAGAGACCTTCTATACAAAACTTTTTGATACATTTATCCTTCATGAAGTTAGTCGAATGGAAAATGCAAGACTTTTTGAAAGAATAAATGGGTCTGGGTCAAAAGTATACGGATTTTCCTTTGACTTTGGCTTGGTCTTAGGACCTAAGTTTTCTCTTGCTTCAGGATGGACAATTCAGCGAAGTAAACTCGAAGAGCCAGAACCAGATTTTAATTCACGGGAATTTTTCAGAACTCCTAATTTCTACGGACACGCTAATATGCAGTATGAAAATAACAAACTGGTAGATATTTATCTATCCTTGGCATACACGGGAAAGATGAAAGCCCCTCATTTTGCAGGATATATAGAGGACGATTGCTTAGAGACAACCCTGCCATTTTGGGTGTTTAATTTAAACCTCCGTAAGCCCATCAACTTTTCTGAAAGCCTTAGAGCAAGCATTTTTATCGGTGCCAACAATTTGCTTAATTCTTACCAAAAAGATTTGGATAAAGGAGCAGACAGAGATTCTGGCTATGTCTACGGTCCGGTGAAACCCAGATCCTTTTACGCTGGATTTGAATTTTCCTTCTAAAAAGAAGACAGCCTTTAACATTGGGCATATTAAATAAAATTTTCTCAAATATAGTTTTACTTCAGGCTTGAAGTGTCATTACTTATTTAAGCAAGATTAAAGCATCTTTTTAATTTCAAACAGACCACAGTATTTATCGCTGATCTTCTACTTTTTTGTGGTCTTTTTCTACCTGAGAAGCCTTACCTTGCTTATCCTCTTTGTATTGCTATAAAATGGAGAGAGTAAAGGAGATATACATGGAAAAGTTATCTGCAAATGAACTTGTAAATTTAATCAAGTCTGTTTTTCCACACCATTCGCAAGACCATGCAATCGGCATACTAGTTGATATCCCCAGAAATCCAAAAGATGACCACAGCAACTGGAAGCTCCGGCGGTCACTTGCAGAAGAATGGCATCATTTGTTAAAAGACCATACCGCATCCCTAAAAGTCCAAAAAATAATGCTGATTGCTTATCCCGATGTCGGCTCAAACAATGCTGACCTTCCAACTTATGGTACACTCATAAAAAAAAGATTGCCTGTAACAGCAGATGAACTGGATCTTTATGGAAATAAAATTTCCTTTGAGGATATTTTCAAAGAAGCACAAATATTCCTGGCGCCCACGCAATATTCAACTACAGCTCCATTAAAAAATGCAGCTAAGGAATTTGGTTTTCGTGCAGCTACCATGCCGGGATTTTCCCCTGAAATGATCCCTGCTCTCAGAATTGACTATACTGAAGTCAACCGGAGAGTCCTCCTGATCAAAGAGAAACTGGACAGAGCCGAGGCTGCCGAGGTGGAGTTTAGTGTCGATGGCCTGGATTCATTCCGCATGTTCTTTGACCTCCGATTCCGCAAGGCACATGCTAGTACAGGACGTTTTCCAGATAAAGGCCAGGCCGGCAACCTCCCCAGTGGAGAAGCCTATATTGTTCCATACGAAGGCGAACTTCAAGAGAAGAGTAAAACAGAAGGAGTGCTTCCTGTCCAGATAAATGATGATGTTGTTTTATTCAGGATAAAGGAAAACAGAGCCGTCAGTGCACGAGGAGAGGGTCAATCAGGCGAAGTTGAGGCCGAGCATTTACGGAGAGAACCTGCCTATGGAAACATGGCAGAACTGGGCTTTGGTGTGCTCGAAGATTTTGGTATCCAACCTATCGGCAAACTTCTTCTGGATGAGAAACTTGGTTTTCATGTGGCTTTCGGAAGAAGTGAGCATTTCGGCGGCATTGTTGGCCCCAATGATTTTTCAACGCCTGGAGAAGTCACCCACCTGGACCGTATTTATATCCCCTCAACTCAACCTAGGATTGCAGTACGATCAATAGTTCTTGTATATCCCAAAAATCAGAGCGAAACAATAATCGAAAATAGCAAATATCTAATATTTTAAGTATTCTAGAGCTATATTCGTCATAAGCAGCGTTGCCTCAGGCAAAGCCCTCTCATCTATATCAAACGCAGGGTGGTGATGAGGGAATTCCATCCCATCTCCCATTCCAAAAAATAAAAAAGCACCTGGCAATTTCTGAAGAAAATAGGCAAAGTCCTCACCTCCCATGACAGGATTAAATGCTTTAATCCTATCCTTGCCAAGAACCTTTTTGACTACTTCCAATACAAAATCCGTCATATCCGGGTTATTAACGACTGTAGGATAACCCTTTATATATTTAAATTCAGATTCAGCACCAAAAGTTTTTGCAGTCTTTTCTGCAATTTCTTTAAGACGCTTTTGCGCCAAGTTCTGGACTGAACTGTCAAAAGTTCTCACTGTCCCGGTTAACTTCACTTCAGGTGGAATGATATTATAGACAGTTCCCCCTTTCACAGTTCCGAATGAAACTACAACAGGCTTTAGCGGGTTAACACTCCGGCTCACTATACTCTGACTGTTTACTATAATATGAGAGGCAACCAGAATAGAATCCACCGTTTGGTGAGGCATAGAACCATGGCCGGCTTTGCCTCTTACAACAATCTCAAAATTATCAGCCTGGGCCATCATTGGTCCTTTCACAATACCAATAGAACCTGTTGGTAGAGATTGCCAGAGATGAAGGCCAAAAATAGCATCTACTCCTTCAAGAGCGCCTTCATCTACCATTGGCTTTGCCCCTCCGGGAGGCAGTTCTTCAGCCGGCTGAAAAAGAAAGACAACTTTCCCTCTAAACTGGTTTTTTCTGTGGGCCAGGATTTTTGCTGTACCCATCGCTATAGCCATATGGCCGTCATGCCCGCATGCATGGGTTGCTCCAGGATTTTCTGAGATGTACTCTTTATCACCTTCCTCTGTGATAGGAAGGGCATCCATATCAGCCCTGATGGCAACTGTTTTTCCCCCGAGTTTTCCTTCAAGCTCACCTCTCAATCCTGTCTTTGCATATGAACTCACCGGCATGCCTAGCGTTTCCATAAATGTACGTATTGTTTTTGAAGTTCTTTCTTCATGAAATGCAATTTCAGGGTGCCGGTGAAAATTGCGCCGCCATTCTATGAGTTGACCTGTCAAATCTCTCACTTCGTTTTTTAGTGTTTCCATCATCCAGAACCTCCGTTTTTTGGATTTTTTTGATAATTCAGTTTTCACTCCTCAATTTACAGCAGACAGACCCTGTCGAAATACTTACAGACACAGTAACTAGAGCATTCACCACAAGGCCGACAAACCCTGCATTTAATCCCAGAAAAGGGTCTTTCCCTGCAACGATAAGACACACAACCACACTGATTCCTGCAATCAATCCTGAAAATACCCCAGTCTTTGTTACACGATTCCAGAACAGGCCTAGGACGACTCCAGGGAAAAATTGACTGACACCATCATAACCGAAGATAAGAAGGGGTACGAGTTCATTTGGAAAAAAGAGGGCTAATCCAAGGGCCAGGGCTGTAATTACCACTACCATAAAACGGGAAAGCCGCAATACTGTTTCCTCGCTGGCTTTAGGATTGAATCCCGCTTGATATACATTTTTTGCCAAGAGCGTTGAGGCAAAGAGAACGAGAATAGCGGATGGAACCATGGCTGTCACGGCTCCGGCCGCTCCAACAAAACCCATGAACCAGGAAGGATATGTTTTGTTAACAAGGGTCAGAAATGCCAGGTCCCCATTTTCTAAGCCGGGAATTACCAAAATAGCGGTAAATCCAACCATAAATATAAGCAAGATCGGAATTTGATAAAAAGGCATTATAATAGCATTTTTTTTAATGATTTTTTCACTCTTTGCTGAAAAAGCAGACCCAAAAACGTGGGGCCACATATAGAATCCCATGCCTGTCAGAAGAACTGTAGACATCACCCATATAACATTCATATGAGGTGCAGAGCCTGGAAAAATAAGATGTTCAGGCATCTTTTTAATCAATGTTTGGAACATATTCCCGAAACTACCGAAGTAGATTAAGGGGGCTCCAATCCCTACAATCCCAACAGCAACAATCATCATGATATCCTTAATAATGGAAACCCAAGCAGCTCCTTTGATGCCGCTTGTATATACAAAGGTGCAAGTCAAGATAAATGAAACACATATTGCCAGATTGGAATTAATAACACCGTTGCTGGCTACTTCGACAATAAAGCCCAGCCCTGCAAGCTGTAACTGCAGATACGGGAGGATGGAAAAGACTCCTATCAGGGCAACAAAAATACCAAGGGAACGGCTGTTATAAATTTTAATGAAAAAGTCAGGCTGGGTATGGAGGCTGTAGCGTTTACCGATCTTCCATATGGCAGGAAGAATAAAAAAAGCAATAGTATAAGCCAATGTACCATAGATCAATATGTAAAAAGCAGGCGCTCCTTTAGAATAGGCCCACCCGCTTGCGCCGAGAAAAGTAAACGTAGTATAGATCTCTCCAGCCATAAGAAGCCAGATCAAGATGATTCCAAACCGGCGGCCTCCTACAGTCCAGTTCTCCAGATTCATCTTTTCCCGTCTTCCAGCAAAGATTCCCAGCAGTGCGGAAAAAAGAATGACAGCCAGAATGATTACCAACGCTATGTTCACTTATCCTCTCCTTCACCGGGATTATTAAATTTCCTCTCAAGAAGATAAGCAATAAAAAGAATCAAAGGAGTCAGCATTACCCAGGAAAAAATCCAGAACAGAATAAATGGTAATCCGAGTATTACAGGCCTGATCCGGTTCACCAAAGGAAGGGCAAAAACTAGAGCAGCAAAAGGAATTGCTCCAAGAATTAAAGCATACCTCGTCCCTTTTTGCATTATGACCTCCTTATTCAAGGCAAAATATTATATCAAATATAAATATATTCTGCTTCCAATTTTATAGACTGGATTATTGACGAGAGTAAATATTTGATTTATCGAACAATCCACTAATATAATATGCATCTGTAACATCAAAGAAATAACAGGTGTATTCATGGCCCGGCATTTGGACGACCAAAACAAAACAAAAGAAATGATTAAACTAAGAGGGGTCAGAGTCCACAATCTTAAAAATATTAGCCTCGACATTCCCCTGAACAGGCTCATTACGGTCACGGGAGTTTCTGGTTCCGGTAAATCTTCCCTTGCTTTTGATACTCTTTATGCCGAAGGCCAGCGCCGCTATATCGAGTCTCTATCTTCTTATGCCCGCCAGTTTCTGGAAAGGATGGAAAAGCCTGATACAGACCTCATCGAAGGCATTCCCCCAGCAATTGCCATTCAGCAGAAAGCAGTGACAAAAAATCCACGTTCCACAGTTGCTACAGTTACAGAAATTTACGATTTTTTAAGGGTTCTTTTTGCCCGGATAGGAACTATCCGCTGTGTTAAATGTAGTCAGCCTGTACAAAGGGATACAATCGATTCAATAGTAGAGGACCTCTATCGATTTCCTCCATCCACGAAGATATGGATACTTTTTTCATGGCCTCTGGAGAAAAGCATATCAGCACTGAAAAAGGATGGTTTTGCCCGTATTCTTCAGAAAAACAGGATTATTAACATAGATGATAGTAAAGTCGAAGGGGCCGAAAGTATTGATGTGCTTGTGGATAGGATGACCCTGGATAGAAGAGAGAGAGAAAGGCTGGTTGATTCTCTGGAAATCGCACTAAGAAAAGGAGACGGAAAACTCAAAGTCCAAACTGAAGGGCATGGGAAACTGCTGTTTTCAGACCGCCTGGAGTGTAAAAAATGTAAAATCATCTATGAGGAACCATTCCCAAATCTTTTCTCTTTTAACAGCCCGCAAGGAGCCTGCCCAACATGCCAAGGTTTTGGCGACCTTGCGGTCATTGATGAGGATAAAATTATCCCTGATGAAAACAAATCTCTTGAAGAAGGGGCTGTCCAACCATGGACAAAGCCAGCATCCCGAAGAAAAATGAGAAAATTGATCCTTGAGGCCCAAGAAAAGGGGATCCCAACTGATATTCCCTTTAAAAATTTAAAAAAGGAATGGAAGCAGTTTGTATTTGAAGGAGAAGGGCGGTACAAAGGTGTCAAAGGATACTTTGAAAGGCTTCAGAAGAAAAAATACAAGATTCAGGTAAGAGTCTTACTGGCCCGCTACAGAAAATATGTTCCATGTCCGGACTGCAGGCAAATGCGCCTTAACCCTTTAGCGCTCAACGTCAAGATTAACGGCTTTTCTATCGGGCAAGTGGTACAGATGACTGTCCGGCAGGTTGATGATTTTTTTAAAAGCTTTTCCTTAAGTCCCTTTCAAAAACAAATCTCAGAAAAATTAATCGCTGAAATCCAGGAGAGATTAAAATTCCTCCTGGAGGTCGGTCTCGACTACATTACCTTGGACAGGATGACTTTTACTCTAAGCGGAGGTGAAGCACAAAGAATAAACCTGGCAGCTGCCCTGAGCTCTTCTCTTGTAGGAACTCTTTTTGTCCTGGATGAACCAAGCATAGGCCTCCATGCAAGAGATAACCAACGGTTGATTGAAATACTTAAATCTTTGAAAAATGTCGGAAACACAGTAGTTGTTGTGGAACATGATCCTGAAATAATAAAATCAACCGAGCACATTATTGATCTGGGCCCTGGAGCAGGAGATGCAGGGGGAGAAGTCATCTTCTCTGGCTCCATGAAAAGCTTCCTTGATTATCCAGATTCTATTACTGCCAAATATCTGAGGGGAGAAAGGGAAATAAAACTTTCAAAACATAGAAGGATTCCCGAAAGATTTGTTACGGTTAAAAATGCTTATAGACACAATTTAAAACATTTGGATGTCAAAATTCCTCTTAATATTTTCACGTGCATCACTGGCGTTTCAGGAAGCGGGAAAAGCACCCTTATATATGATGTGCTGTACAAAGGCTGGAACGGGAAAGACATATACGGGTTCAAAGAAATTATTGGAAAAAGCCAGGTGGATAAGGTGATTATGGTAGACCAATCTCCACTCAGCACTTCTCCTCGCTCTATTCCTGCGACATATACCAAAGCCATGGACGAGATAAGGGAACTTTTCAGCCATACAAGAGAAGCAAAAGCCCAGGGCTATAAACCGGGTTATTTTTCTTTTAACACCCATGGGGGGAGATGTGAAAGTTGTAAAGGTGCTGGCCGTCAAATCGTAGAAATGCAATTTCTATCCGATGTCGTCTTAACATGCGAAGCCTGCAAGGGAAAAAGGTTCAAAAACGAAATTCTTGAGGTAAAATACAAAGGGAAAAATATCGATGATGTTTTGCAGATGAGCATTTTCGAAGCCTGTGATTTCTTTGAGGACAACCCGAAGATTCGGAGAAAACTTGTGCCGCTCACTGAAGTAGGATTGGGCTATTTAAGACTCGGCCAGCCGACAACAACTCTTTCTGGAGGGGAACTTCAAAGAATCAAACTTGCTTTTAATCTTGTCCACCAAAAAAACAAAAAAATACTCTATCTACTTGATGAGCCCACAATCGGCCTTCACTTGGATGATGTGTCTGTACTGCTTGAGTGCGTTCAGAAACTCATAGAAGAAGGAAATTCGGTTGTGGTCATCGAGCACAACATGGATATTATTAAATGCGCAGATTATATCATCGACCTTGGGCCGGAAGGAGGAGACATGGGCGGAGAAATCGTTGTCTATGGCCCGCCTGAAGACTGCCTGAAATCAGCAAGATCCTACACTGCAAGGTATTTAAAGAAATACCTTGCAAAGAATGGCATTTAGAAACTTCTTTAACCCGGGTTATTCATAAAGAATGCCGATACCATTATTTAACCTTGATGAAATCTGCTTATCAAAGCAGATGAATTTGAGGAAATGGCGTTAAAAATCTTAGTTGAGCGCAGATATGCCCTCAAATTCATCTTATCTAAATAACTTATCAGCATTCTTTATGAATAATTCAGGTACTGTTTTGGGGCTTCAGTCTGTTTGCTTCTGAATACAGCGAATCGATTAAAGTGACGTATTTTTGCGCTATGATGTTTCTTTTGATCTTCATGGTGGGAGTGATCTCTCCTTTGTCGATTTCAAAGTCTTTGTCCAGGAGAGCGATCTTCTTGATTTTTTCAAATGCGGAAAGCCCCCTGGTGTGTTTTTCGACTTCCGCTTCTATGATCTTGATGATCTTGGAGTTTTTTACCAGATCTTTTAGTCCTTGATAAGAAATATTGTTTTTTCTGGCGTATTCTTTTATCTTGCTGAAATTTGGGACGATCAGTGCCGAAATGAATTTTCTCCGGTCACCGATCACCACAACGTTGGAAATAAGAGGACTCATTTTTAGCAAGGTTTCCGTAGGTTGAGGTGCCATATTTTTTCCGCCTGAAGTAATGATGATGTCCTTTTTCCTGTCCGTGATAACCAGATAACCGTCTTTGTCCAGGTGTCCGATATCGCCAGTATAAAACCAGTCGTCTTTAATCGCTTCTCTGGTCCATTCCGGTTTTTTATAATAGCCCTTCATGATATTAGGCCCGCGGGCCAGGATCTCTCCGTCCTCTGCAATCCTGATCTGAACTCCGGGTATTGGCTTGCCAACTGTGCTGAATTTCAGGTTTTTTGGGGTATTGATCGTCAGGGCCGGGGAGGTCTCCGTCAGTCTATAGCCTTCCAGGATGACCAGCCCTATAGCGTGGAAAAACTCGGCGATATCTTTTGCCAGAGGAGCGGCGGCTGAAACGCAGAATCTGACCCTGCCTCCCATCCTTCCTGTGATCTTGGCGTAGACCAGTTTTTTAGCTAAAAATTGTTTTATCCGCAGGCCTGGGAAGACAGACTGTTTTAGACTTTGTTTTTCTCTATAGTTTTCCCCTGTTTTTACTGCCCAGTAGAATATTTTTCGTTTCAGGCTTGGGCTGGAGAGGATATCATCTATGACCCTGGGTAGATATTTTCGAACAGTCGCGGAATAGCGGCAAAGACATGGGGACTGACCTGTAGCATGTCTTCCGCAATTGTGTCCATGCTTTCGGCATAACTGATGGAGCTTCCACTGTAGAGATAACCGTAGTTTACGGTCCGTGCAAATACATGGGATAGGGGTAAAAAGGAAAATCCGATATCCTTATCCGTTAATCCGACCAGGCCGGAAACCGTTTTGATATTGCTTAATAAATTAGCGTGGGTCAACATAGTGCCTTTAGGGATACCGGTTGTTCCAGAAGTATAGATAATAGAAGCGACATCATTAGGTTTGACCTTGAGGGCGGTTTTTTCAAACAGTGTCGGGTAGAGACGGACGATTTCTTTCCCTTTCTCCAGGAGCCGTGACAGAGTGAGAACTCCTTTCTTTGCTTCCGACTGGAAGGTGATGAAGTGGCGGACTTTATTCAGTTTACCTTTTATGATTTTGACTTTTTCCCAGAGGGCCTGACTTGAACACACAACAACGGTTGCATCGGAATCATCAATAATAAACCTGATATGTTCAGGGATCAGATTGTTGTATAAAGGGACGGTTATTCCACCCAGGCACAGGTTGGCCAGATCCAGCATGATCCACCGGGGCCCATTTTCCGCAAGGAGAATAAGCTTGTCCCCGTGTTTGACTCCCAGGTTCTGCAGGGCCAGGGATGTCCACTTAACCTGGTTTCCGAAATCCTCGGTTGAAATCGGTATATAGCGACCGGCCTTTTTGTATGACATAAGGTTGTCTTTTGGGTGGGTCCTGAGAGCATGAAGAAAAAGCTGGCTGAAGGTTTCGGTCATTTTTTTACGTATTTAGAAATTTTTTCATAATAAGCCATTGAATATACAGACATCCCTGTTTTATGTCAAGCTGCTGTAATATGGCGGCCTGGGAGTGTAGATTGCAAAGAATTGGCAACCTTTTGGCCCGATTAAACGTATTATATATCTGAAGGTTTACCAGTCTGAATAATTAAGGCTAAAAAAGAGAGGTGGATATGCTCTTAAAAGAAATCCTGGAAAAGATAGCCGGAGACAAGACGCCAGTGTTATTGAGTGATAGTAATAAAGACTGGGAAGCAAGCTCATTATTGAAAAATCTCTCTGTGCCAATGTTAAAAAAACAGGCTTTCTTCCAACCCGGCATGTATATTGCGTTGATCAATGAAGACGGTTATCTTGGTGAAGTGCTTTACAGGATTAAACAAAAAACATAGAGGAAAAGAATTGCATGGGAAAAGAGTTAAATGTTATGCTGAAGGAAAAATCAACGTAACTGGCAGATATAATGGAAAATAAATATTGGTGTCGGCATAATTTATGAATAATTCTGGAGAATTTGAAGGAGGATAAAAAATGAAAAAATTATTAAATCTGGCTATTATCATCATATTCTTGTCAATCTTCATTTTTTCAAATTCCTATGCGCAAAAGATTGAAACAGTAGACAATGTTCGGTATATCCATAATGAAGAAATCGGCAAATGGGAAAAAACCCCTAAGGTTTCCCTGGAATATCTGAAAAACATTGGAGATATTGAATCTGAAGATGAAAATGTTCTGTTTTATATGCCTTCTGATATCGCCTTTGACAGCAATGGCAATATCTATGTGCTGGACTCTGGCAACCATCGTATCCAGAAATTCTCACACGAGGGTAAATATATCACTACAATAGGAAATAAAGGACAGGGGCCAGGAGAATTTATATATCCTCTTTCCCTGGACATTGATTCAAATGGATATTTGTATGTTTCGGATTCAAATAATAAAAGGATTCAGGTTTTGGAACCTGGCAGCAAAGAGCATAAAACCATAAAGATGACAGGGAATCCTCCCGGTGTTATAAGAATATCCAGGTCAGGCGAAATAATCATGGGAGGAGGAGGATTTATCAGCTTTGGAATTGGAGAGGACAAGGATAAATCCCTGCCCAAACTTCTAAAAGTTCTAAACCAGGAAGGAAAGGTTCAAAAAGAATTCGGTGAACAGAAAGATTATAAGGAATTCCTCATGAATAAAATGGGGAATCAGTTTCATTTCACTCTCGATAAATACAATAATATATATGTTGCTTTTGATTTCCAGAATCGCATTGATAAATACTCGCCGGATGGAAAATTACTATGGAGATCTGACCGAAAGTTAAACTACAGCACGACTTCCCCTAAAAACAAAGGAAGCAGGAAAGGAAGTGGGGGTAGAATAAGCATCCAGATGCCAGAAATGAACAGATGTTCCAGCGGGATTGCCGTTGACAATAAAGATAGAATATGGGTCGCCACTCTAAAAAGACAGATAAAGGAAAATGAACGTGTGCAGACCAGTGTCATGACAACAATGTCATCAAGTGGAGAAAGGGCCATGAATATGTCAGTTAAAGGAAATACAGAAGTAAAAGAAACGGATATGTATCTGCTGGAAATATTCGCTCCTGATGGAACCCTGCTCGGCAAGATTCAACTAAAGCATTTTGTGGATGACATTAAAATTCAAAAAGATAGACTATACCTTTTAGATGAGAAGCGAGGAATGCAGTATTACGAATATAAAATAATTGACAATTAAATATCTTGGTTCCCTTCCATCCCGCTCCTATGAGAATAAAATTAAAAACGAGCAGCAAAAGAAGCGATTTCTTTCCCATTATAAAAACTCATCTTAAAACTGTTATCCCGGTTATTTTTTCAAAGGGAATTAATCTGCCATTTCTCTAATAATTCTCAGTGTTGCACGGCAGTCCCCTACTGCTGTGTGATCACCTCCTTTCAATCTCTGCCATTTGTATGTTCCGTCTTCCCATAGTTCTCCAATCCATGCTGAATATTTAAGCATCGCACACTCCACACATTTAGGGTCAATTTTAAGTGGGGGGAGGTTATATTTTGCGATAGTCTGATTTAGTAGGCGTAGGTCATATTGGGCGTTGTAGATAACAATAGTCTTGCCTGACAAAATGCTTCTGAGCTGTTCGAAGACTTCAGGAAACGTTGGCGCGTTCTTTACATCAATGTCTTTAATGCCATGAATAGCTGTTGCGCTGGCTGGTATGGGTTGTGTGGGGTGGATTAACGTGTCAAGCAGAACACTGCCGTCATAGGAAAGGACAGCAATCTGAACAATCTCATCTGATGTACCCAAGCCTGTCGTTTCTGTGTCCAGAATGACCCACTCAGTGCGATAGAGCAGGGACAATGCCCATTTTGCAGCTGATTTCGGGCCTGTTTCCACCATTGCTTTATTGCTCTTCTTAACTTATCTCTTTTGTTTAAATATATCAATACTGCATCATTCAAATCTTTCATTGCTCTTTATAGCACAAACCGGACATTTTCACGTTGCTAAGAACCGGACATTTTCATTTTGCTTTGACATCAAAGACAACAGAATTGACATCTTTATTTTTCAATGTTATATCTCTCTAAAAAAAGAAACCGTGATGGATACATATGGCTGGCTTTCCATACTTCCGCCCCTTCTAGCCATTTTTCTTGCCATTAAGACAAAGCATGTTTATATTTCGCTGATACTTGGTATCTGGATAGGTTGGACAATCATTAACAGCTGGAACCCTCTGGCAGGCCTTATTCATACAATAAATGTCCTTTTGGCCGTTTTTCAAAATGAGGACAATACACGCGTTATTCTCTTCAGTGCCATGATCGGAGCTGTCATCACTTTTACTCAGTACTCAGGTGGGATGAAAGGCTTTGTCAATCTGGTTACTGGGAAGGGCCTTGTAAGAACCAGAAAATCGGCAGGCATTCTTGCCTGGTTTCTGGGTTTTATTATCTTTATTGAATCGTCAATCTGTGTTCTTATCTCGGGTGCTGTCGCAAGGCCTATTTTCGACAGGATGAAAATCTCCCGCGAAAAGTTAAGTTATATACTTGATTCTACATCAGCACCAAAATGTATTATTATTCCCCTCAATGCCTGGGGAGCTCTTGTCCTCGGGCTGTTAGCTCAGCAGGGAGTCAAGGACCCGATGCATGTTTTTATCTCTTCAATCCCTTTTAATTTCTATGCCATCCTGGCTCTCATCCTTGTTTTAGTAGTTGTTCTGACAGGGAGAGACATTGGCCCTATGAAAAAAGCTGAAAAAAGAGTACGGGAGGAAAATAAACTTCTCCGAGACGGTGCTGAACCCCTCATTTCTGATGAAGTGGTAATGATGAAAGAGAAACCAGGGATTCCTCTTCGTGCCATAAACATGATCCTCCCAGTAGCTACTATGGTTGCCACAATGCCTGTTGTTCTTCTCATCACCGGAAAAGGAAATCTGATAAATGGGTCAGGTTCTGTCTCTGTTCTCTGGTCCGTTATTCTGGCACTATTGGTTGGAGCAATTTCTTACAGTGTCCAGAGGATAATGACGCTCAAAGAGATCACTGATATTTTTATGAAAGGCGTCGGCGGGCTTATTCCGCTCGCAAGCTTGATGGTTTTGGCCTTTGCTATCGGAGATACATGCGAATCTCTAGGGACAGGGCCATTTGTAGCACAAGCAGCTAGGTCTACTCTTAACCCTGGAATCATCCCTGCTGTTCTATTTCTCATCTCCTGTCTTATCTCCTTTTCAACAGGAACTTCCTGGGGGACCTTTGCTATCATGATTCCTATCGCTGTTCCGATGATTAATCTTATCGGTCTTCATTCCGGTCTAATTATCGCTGCAGTGCTGGGAGGAGGAGTTTTTGGAGATCATTGCTCGCCGATTTCCGACACTACAATTATCTCTTCTATGGCTGCCGCGACAGACCATATCGACCATGTCAGAACACAATTTCCCTATGCTTTGGCGGCAGCAGGAATTTCTATTGTTCTTTTCATTGTTTTTGGATTTGTCCTATAAAAGACTCATACAAAAAGCAATCCTCTTTTTCTCTGTCGGCTGACCTGATCGGGTTGGCAATAAATAAATGATAAAAAATTGGAGGAACTTCTGGATAAAATTCTCTTGACAAAAAGGAAAATTCTTTCTAAACTTAGGCTTAACTAACATTGTTAGAGAACACTAAAATGACCTCACTTACTGAAGGCCTGCAAGATTATCTTGAGGCCATACTTATATGTTCAAATGACCACCCTTTTGTCAGAACAAAACATGTTGCTGAGAGGTTGTGCGTAAAAAGCCCAAGTGTTCACTCGGCAATTAAAGAGCTTGTTCGCAGAAAACTTGTTATGCATGAACCTTACGGGCATATCGAACTTACACAAGAAGGTCGTAAAGAAGCGGAATTTGTATACGCGCGTCACAAGATCCTTTTCAGGCTCTTTTCCAATATTCTCGCACTGCCTTCAAAACTGGCAGAATCAAGCGCGTGTCAAATCGAACACCATATTAATAAAAAAACTCTCGATAGAATAACACAACTTTTGGATTTCCTGGAGAACCAGATGACAAAATCCAAGAAATTTGCCGATGAACTAAAGGAGATAATGAGAAATGAGCGATAAGTTACTTACAGAACTTTTCCTGAATGAAGAAGCAGAGGTCATAGCAATAACTGGTGGGAGGATGGTAAGAACCCGCCTGAGATCTCTTGGCATTATAGAAGGCCAGAAAATTCGGAAAATATCAAAAGTAGGATTAGGAGGGCCAGTTATTGTTCTTATTAACAGGGCTCAACTCGCTATTGGATTTGGCATGGCCCGCAGGGTCGTAGTCAGAACAAAATGAGATGAGTAAAGAGAAGATATCATCCGAAACTACCTCCGGCAGAACTAGCCATATAAAATCTGACATTCTCCTTGTAGGCCATCCTAACGTCGGCAAGAGTGTGCTGTTCTCACGTATTACAGGAATCCATACCATTGCCTCCAATTACCCAGGCACTACAATAGGCTATACAGCAGGCCAGATACGCTTTGGCAAGCAATACTATGATGTAGTGGATGCTCCTGGCACCTATTCCCTTGAGCCCATCGATGAAGCAGCAAGAATAACAGTTGACCTCATTGATGAAGCTGTGCGAATCATCAATGTCGTGGATGCTACCCATCTTGAACGCCACCTTCCTATGACAATTGAACTTCTGGCACAGGATAAGCCCATTGTCATTGCTCTCAATATGAGTGATGAGGCACGGCATAAGGGAATTGAGATCGATGTAAAGAAGCTTTCGCAAAGGCTTGGAGTCTCTGTTGTCCCTACTGTTGCCCGGACAGGCGTTGGGATAAAAGACTTAATACAGAAAGTGTTTTCTCTTGAAATTAGAGAACCAAAAATCGAGAAAAATGAGACAACCCATCCAGGCCACCATCCGCACATTCCTCATCATAATAAATCACAGACAGCTAAAAATCACGAACATCTCTCCGAAAAAGATATCTGGACAAAAGTGGGGAATATCGTTGAGGAAGCGCAGACCCTCCATCACCACCACCACACGTTTGGGGAGCGCCTTGAGGATCTGAGTGTACATCCGGTATTTGGCGGACTGACTGCACTTGTGGTGTTGGCTCTTTCATTTTCGTTCATCAGGACAATCGGAGAGTTCCTCATCAGCGGGGAAATAGGAATCTTCGGACAATCATGGATTAAACTACCATTTGGTATAGAACCCCTTTTTAATGTGGCCTGGAAGCCACTAATGATGAAACTTTCAACCCTATTAGGTCCTGGGAATTTCCTGCATTCACTTCTCATAGGGACGCTCGTAGAAGGCAGAATAGATTTCATGCAGTCTTTCGGGCTTTTAACGTCAGGCCTTTTTATCCCATTAGGAGCCGTATTACCCTATATATTCAGCTTTTACCTGGTACTGTCATTGCTTGAAGATACAGGTTACCTGCCGCGTCTGGCAGTATTCATGGATAATATAATGCATAAGATTGGACTCCACGGTTACGCAATTATACCGACTTTGCTTGGACTGGGATGCAATGTCCCGGGGATTATAGCAACACGAATCCTTGAAACCAGGCGTCAACGATTCATCACAGCTACTTTGATCTCTATTTCTGTTCCATGTGCAGCCCTTCAGGCTATGATTATAGGCCTTGTGGGCAGCCGCGGTGCATGGCCTGTTGCACTTATTTACGGGATACTGTTTATTTCTTGGATAATCATCGGCATCATACTGCGATTTACGACCAGAGGCTTCAAGCCTGAACTCTTAATAGAAATCCCTCCTTACAGGATGCCAAGTTTTCAGGCTCTCTTCTCCAAGCTGTGGATGCGTATATATGGATTCCTAAAAGAGGCCCTGCCTATAGTAATAGCTGCCATCTTCGTCGTTGATATTCTTTACCATCTCAACCTTTTTAAGTATGTTGCCAGCTTCACCGCACCTGTTGTTACACGGCTTTGGGGTTTGCCTGAAGATACTATAGTGCCTTTGCTTGTCGGGATACTGCGCAAGGACGTTGCAGTTGGGATGTTCGCACCTCTTGCCCTTACAACAAAGCAATTAATTACAGGTAGCGTAATCCTCACAATGTTTTTTCCGTGCATTGCCACTTTTGTAATTATGTTCCGTGAATTAAAGCTCAAGGATGGGCTCAAGGCCATAGGTATCATGCTTTTTAGCGTCCTTATAATTGGTACTGCTGTAAATTTTCTCCTACCGGGATGAATCTCTGATTGATAGCAAATATATTATTTTTCTTGTTTATCTTCGGGGATAAGCCCTAACTCTCTTCTGATCTTATTATCTAATTCTGAAGACAGCTCCTTATTTTCTTTTAATAGCTTCTTGACATTATCTCTTCCCTGTCCCAGTCTTTCTCCCTTGTAGGAATACCATGTTCCTGTTTTTTCAATCAGGCCAACTTCCATTCCGCAGTCAATCAAATCCCCTTCTCTTGAGATGCCTTCGCCAAAGATAATATCAAACTGAGCCATTCTAAAAGGAGGTGCCATCTTATTCTTAACAATCTTGACTTTTACTCTATTTCCTATGACTTTGTCTCCATCTTTCAAAGTCGCTATCCTTCTAATATCTATTCTCAATGAGGAATAAAATTTTAAAGCCCTTCCCCCTGATGTTGTCTCGGGACTTCCCAGAAAGAAACCGATTTTTTGTCTTATCTGGTTGATGAAGATAAAACATGTCTTTGAACGGCTGACAATTGCTGTCAGTTTACGCAAAGCCTGAGACATAAGACGGGCTTGAAGGCCCATATGAGGATCACCCATTTCCCCTTCGAGTTCTGCCTTAGGAACAAGTGCGGCAACAGAATCTACAACAATAACATCAACAGCACCGCTCCGGACAAGAACCTCTGCGATCTCCAGTGCCTGTTCTCCATAATCAGGCTGAGAGATAAGAAGGT
>Ga0315533_1000933_pt1 | contig 23624 bp, 17 predicted proteins | sample SalMarSW160130MG_FD_203081 | JGI IMG/M metagenome (GOLD analysis project Ga0315533, IMG submission 203081) | Salt marsh sediment microbial communities from the Plum Island Ecosystem LTER, Massachusetts, United States - Salt Marsh Sediment SW1601-30 ... | reverse complement strand
TAACCCTCAGAGCAAATACTTTATCTGGATTTTTTACCAATAAATAATCTACTATTAAAGTTCCTTCTATATTCTTCTCAGTAAAAATAGGTAATCCAGCAGATACTTTACCAACGATAGGAACCTCAACTTTATTATTTAATGTATCATTTACAGTGACATTATTAGCTTCTATCCATTTATCTATAGCATCTTTTTTAAATCTCCATTGGTTTCTTACCTTAAAGGCTGGTAGTTGCTTGGATTTCACCATTCGATAAACAGTTCTTTCATCTACCTTGAAATACTTTGCGACTTCTTGTAAGGTTAAAATATCTTCTAACATTTCAATTCCCTCTTAGAAAATTGTCTTGTCTACCCAAGTCTATTATAGTCGATTAATGTCAAGTTGTCAAGTGTCTTTTTTTAGTAGAAAGTGCCAGAATTTACAGTCAGCGAAGTAGTTGATGGGGATACTTTTAAAGTTAAAGGGGGCTGGAAATGGGATAGTAAAACAGGAGAAAAGTATTTTGTATAAGCCTTGATGTAGGCGAGGCGCCTAATGTTTTGTAGCTTTTTAACAGCTTTTGTTTAAGAACAGGCCTGCCAGCAGGAGAATAATAAAGTGGACGAGCATAATTGCCACGGAATAGAAAAAATGGATTCTTGACGTCTCTCCATTTTATCATATTATTGTAAATATGAGCAGTTGTTCTATCGGAGAAGCGATGTCAGGAGAAAACTATGCCAAAGCCACTTCAGCTATATTTAGACACGTCAGTTCCCAATGGATACTTCGATAATAAGGATCTGAGTCGCCAGCGATGCTCTAGCAGGGGGTGAGTTTAATGTCATATTTTAGCCAATTCTACGGAGTAGAGGTTCGGTCCAGCATTGCCAAAGAGTTTACAGATTCCAGTGGTGAGGTAGATGATATGATGGCAGGACTCCATGAAATCAGGGCTAGAAGAGCAGAAAAGAAGTACAATTTGAAAGATTTAGCCAGAAGAGTAAAAGAAACTCAGTGTCAATTATAAAGTAAAAGGCCACTTGTGGCAGGGGCGGTTTTACTCACCTATTCTTGATGAGAGCCATTTGTTTGCCGCGATAAGGTATGTGGAGAACAATCCTGTCCGGGCAGGAGTTGTAGATAGTCCTGATGAATACAGATGGTCGAGCGTGAGAGGGCACATTAATAGGAATTCAGATCCTATTCTGTCTCAAGATTGTCCTTTGGTTAAGGAAATAAGGGATTGGTTGGACTACTTGAAGGAAGAGGATGATAAGGTGATGATAGATAAGATAAGGAGTAGTACGCGGACTGGACGTCCTTGCGGAGATGATGATTTTATGAGCAAAAAGGAAGGGCTGCTTGGGCGGCAACTGAAGGCTTTACCCCGCGGAAGGTCTTTCAAGAAACAAATGGTCGCTGTCCCTATTTAATAACCGCTTAAACCTAACTAAAGTTTTAGTAGATTATTTAAAGGAATTAAGAGAAAATTAAGTATTTGTTTCTGCTCTATTGGCATGAGTTCTTAAGGTTTACTGGCTAGAAAGCTTTTCTTTTTCTTTTGTGGGATTCCAGTGGCGATTGTATGCTTATCAGGAAAAAACGGCAAGCATTGTGTTAAAACCGGGATAATTTAGATCGTCTGAGCCATATTCTCAAGATCTCTTGTCATCTTCGGTCTCATCCTACGCCTCAAGATCCTAATTTTACCCGGTAACGTAGGTTATTATCTCTCCAATTCCAATCTTTGAACCAAAAACTGGGAGGGGGCAAGGGTACTTGACAGGATGGATGTTTGTGATATGATATTATTGAGTAAATGAAATATTTCAATCTTGAGCTAAGAGAGGAGGTGTACCATCCATGCTCGACGATGAGCTCATCCGCGAACTTGGTCGTGTGCAGCCAATGCTCTTTTTCCTCAAGGAAGAGGTTGACTATGCCGAACCTGAGCTTCTTCGGGAACTGAAGCTCAACATGTCCCAGATCTTCGCTCTTGAGATAGTGGCCAAAACCGGGCTCATGACCATGGGAGAGCTGGCGAGCGCCATGCGCGCCAACGCCAGTACGATGACCAGGGTGATTGACGGGCTTGTGGACCGCGGCATGGTAGAGCGAACCCGCATCCCGGATGATCGTCGAATGGTCAGGATCCGCCCCACACAAAAAGGAAAGGGTCTCGCCAGGAGAATGCAGGAGCAGAGGAGCAAACATCTTATTGCCAATCTTAAGCTCCTGGACGATGAGCATCAGCGGAAATTCATCGAAGTCCTGAAGGCATGGGAGAAAGTCCTCGGGAAAAAGCCATAGGAAGGATGTGAACTCCTCCCTCGGCTTGATGAAATTCCCGCCATGGTCATAATGAATCTTTCGAAAATGAAGGCCGTCGGACTCGGTGGTCTAATTGAATTGTAGGCGGACGATCCATCGGCAACCGGGTGGCATGCGAGGCCGGCGATCGTCCCCTTATACTATCTGGAGGTACGATAATATGGGAATGATGAGAATTGCAGGAGCAGTCACGAATAACCCCAAGAAAACCATAGCGCTGTTGATAGGGATTAGCATTCTCTTCGGTTTGCTTCTTCCCCGGGTGAACTTCGAGGCCGAGATGCAGGATATGGTGCCCGGGGGTGACCCGGTAATCCAGGATCTTGAGGAGGCAGTAGAGGTTTTTGGATCCCAGGACGTCTTGATGATCGCTGTGAAGAGCGACAACATCTTTGAGCTTGAAACCCTCAAGAAGATCGATGAGCTCTCCGAGGAGCTCTCCGAGCTCGATGGCGTGGAAGGAGTCACCAGTCCCCTCAATGTCGATCTTATCGAGGGTAGCGACTTCCTCATCGAAATATCTCCAATTGTAGACAGGGTTCCCCAGGATGCCGACGAGGCGGAGGAGTTCAAGAAAAGACTCCTCGGGAGTCGTATGGGAGAGTCGCTGGTGACCGAGGAAGGTAGTGCAGCTCTCATTCTGGTGACGGTTGAACCGAACGTCACCGGGACTACACGGGGAAGCAGACTGGCGGAAGAGATGCTCGCCATCGTTGAAGAGAAGCAGGGACCCGAGAGTATCTACGTGGTGGGAGATGCGGTCTTTGGTCACTATTCGATGAACAGCATGAACCGGGATCTCCTTTTTCTTCTTCCCTTGGTGACTCTGGTAGTAATAGTGGTCCTTTACTTTAGCTTCAGGAGTGCGAGAGGCATCATCCTTCCACTTCTAACGGTCGCTCTTAGCATGGTCTGGATGATCGGTTTCATGGGGTTAGTTGGCTTTCCTTTCAGCATAGTCTCGATTGTCGCACCCATCATTATGGTCGCGATAGGCAGTGCTTACGGCATTCATATTGTCAACAGATACTATGAGGCGGCAGAGAGCGGTATGAAGGGTAAAGAAGCAGTAGTGAGTACAATGCAGGATATGAACGCACCTGTCACTATGACTGCCCTCACTACCGCCGCCGGATTCGCGGCTCTTGTTACGTCCTTCGTAATCCCCATTCGACAGTTTGGTATAGCTACTGCCTTTGGGGTCCTGGCGGCAATGATTCTTTCCCTCACCTTCATCCCGGCGGTCCTCACTCTGCAGCAGATTCCGAAGCATATTCAGAGGAAAAAGGATCCGCGTGTGAGTCTTTCGTCTTTTCTTGGAAGGAGTGGAAGATACGTCGCTGACCATCCCAGGCTCGTTACCCTCGTCGCCTGTTGTGTTCTTGCTTTCTTCCTGGTTGGGGCTCTTCGAATCAGCACGGAGGCCGATTTCACGCGGTATCTGGGAGAGAACAATCCGGCTGTTATGGGAATGCGGGTGGTGGAGGAGGAGTTTGGAGGGAGTTCTCGGCTCTCGGTGGTAGTTGATACCGGGGAAGAGGATGGCATCAAGGAACCAGGGGTTCTTGATGAAATGGTCCGCCTTCAGGAATATCTGGATTCGCTGCAATATGTAAGTAACCCATCTTCTCTGACGGACCTCGTCATGGAGATCAACCAGGTTCTGCAGGGAGGTGACCCTGCCGAGTATCGTATTCCCGACACCCGGCAGGCTGTGGCGCAAGAACTTCTTCTCTTCACCATGCAGGGAGGTTCCGGCATTGACTCCATGGTCAGCTACAATTTTGAGAAAGCTCTAGTCTCAGCACAGGTTGAGAACGTCGGCGGGCCTGGGACGAGGGCGATAGTGGACCGAATAGACCGGGATCTGAACGAGGAGTTCAATAGTGAAGGATTCCAGACTAAGCTCGTGGGACTTCCCAAGATAATGATACGGTTGATGGACAGGATACTGGACAGCCAGATCTGGAGCCTCTTTCTCTCGATCGGAGTGGTGTGTTTGATAGTCTCGCTCCTTTTCAGATCGGTACGCATAGGATTCATCTGTGCGGTGCCACTTCTCTTCACGGTGGGGATGAACTTCGGAGTCATGGGGTACCTTGGAATTCCTCTTGATGTTGCGACGGCCATGATCGCGAGCATTGCGATCGGTATTGGAGTGGACTACTCGATTCACTTTGTAAGCCGCTACCGAAGAGAGATGAGGGGAAAGTCAAGTAGATCGGATGCCGTCGTTACCACCACGAAGACGACGGGCCGTGGGATCTCCTTCAACGCGATTACTCTGACCTTGGGATTCGGAGTTCTTCTTTTCTCATCCTTCTATTTCATGACTGTGTTTGGACTCCTGGTTGCGCTGACCATGCTCATTAGTTCACTTGCGGCCCTCACCCTGATACCGGCCATTTTGAGGATGACCCGCGTGGGTTCGAAATGAAATGTCTCCCTATTGTAGAACCGTTCCGGTAGACGGAATGGGTAGAGAGTGAGGCGGCAATTCAGTGGACATCATGAAGCTCATTTCTTCCTTTGAGGGTATTCATTGGAGAAACTAGTTACCAAAGGAGAATAAAGAATGCAGAGAAAACACAAGACAGTGTGCTTTCTATGTACGGTGATGTGTGTGGTGACGGTGGGTATGCTTTCCGCTCCCGTTGGAGCGGTCAGCGAGGACCTTACTGGTGAGGAGATTCTGGACCGGATCGAGCAAGAATCCGCAGTTACCGAGGGCGGGACGGGAGTCATTAATCTCATCACGGAGAATAAGAGAGGGGACCAGCGTTCCAGCACCGTGAGGATGTATCGCAAAGAGAGCAATGGTACGGAGAAGCAGCTCCTGGAGTACCTGGAACCGGCAGATGTGAAAGGAACCAAGTTCTTGAGCATCACTGAAGAGGGGAAAGAAGCCCTAATGTACATATACTTCCCGTTTCTGGGAAGGGAAAGACGCATCGCTGCTGGCGAGGAGAGCGACTCGTTCATGGGAACCGACTTCACCTACGAAGAGATGGGAAGCGGTCAGACCTACCAGGAGGAATACGATGCTTCGAAGCTGGAGGATGAGGTCCTGGAAGAATATCCCTGCTATGTGCTACGACTTATTCCCCAAGAAGAGGATTCCGACTACACGTACCTCAAGATGTGGGTATGGCAGGAGGAGTTCCTGCTTCTCAGAATAGAGTTCTACAAAGAAGGGGACAGGCTCACCAAGACTCTTTCTAATTCTGACATCCGCGAGGAGGAAGAGGGTGAGTTCATGCCGCATAGGATTGTAATGGCTGACGAGATCAAGGGCACCAAGACCATCATCGAGATCATAGAGACAAAAGAAGAAGAGCTATCTGAGGATTATTTCACTTTAAGATATCTACGTCGATAGATATGAGAAGAGGACCGTTTAGGTAAAAACAAAGATTTTAGATGGAAGGGGAATGGCATGAAAAAAATAGTTGCAGTAATGATAGGGATAGCTTCATTACTCTTTATCTCAGGAAATGTGTGTTTAGCTGAAGAGATAGAACTGGGAGGTTATATTTCTCACAATCTATTTTATCTTTCAAGAGAAGGAGAACTATCTCAGAACATTACCCAGTACGGACTCTTCCTGAAGAAAAATTTCAGAGGAGGAAAGGGTAAGGTGTATCTTTCCTTCAAGGGAGGCTATAATTCTATAATGGAGGATAGTATCGAACCGGTAAAATTGGATGAGGCCTATGCAGATATTTATCTAAAAAATACGGATTTGCGGGTAGGCAGACAGGTAGTTAGCTGGGGTACTGCCGACGGAATTAATCCCACTAACTATATTAATCCCAGAGAATTGTCCTTGACAGATACAGAATTTAAAGGGAAACCATTGGCCTGTCTTAAGGCAACTTACTATGGTAAAAAGGCAGATATGACAGGAGTTATAGTCTTTGATTTCGAGCCACAAGAGATACCGGAAGAATTAGAGATAGCGATAGGACAATTAATTCCTGGATTTGGAGGATTCCCATCTCCGGCAGAGATAGAAAATACTCTGGAGAATATGGAGTTTGCCTTGAAAGTGGAAAAGAGAATTGTTGATTGGGATGCCAAGCTAAGCTACTTTCACGGATGGGAAGACTATCCTGCTTTGTGGATCGAGCTGGAGCCTGGATTCCCACCTCAATTTGAAGCTAAATCTCAATACCAGCAAGTAGACAAAGTTGGTCTGGCTACCGCTGGTAGTCTTAAGAAGGTGGGTCTATGGAGCGAGATAGCTTATGTAATGCCCAGAGAAATAGAAGAGATGAGAAATGCCTTTATCAGTTTTTCTATGAATAAGCCTTATCTACAAGCAGTTCTGGGGGCGGATTATACCTTCGGAAAAGTTTATGTAGAGGGACAATATATCTATTATGAGAATGGTTCCCTGCTCAGTCCCTACAATCAGTATGCGACAGGAGAAGACATAACAGCTGGTAACTATTTGATGGTTCAATCCTCCTACGAAATCAATCAAGTTCACAGCTTGAGGTTAGGAGGGATAGTTAACTTGCAGGATTCCAGTTATACATTGATGCCCCAGTATACCTATGCTATCAATGAGGTGACAGACCTATCCCTGAGGGGGGCTCTATTCTTTGGTGAAGCAGGAACGGAATTTGGCATGCTAAAGAGCATAGACTTCATCGACCTTGGCATAAAGGTAAGCTTCTAATCCTGGAAGGCTTTACCCCGCGGGAGATCTCATAAGAGTCAATAAATGGTCGCTGTCCTTATTTAAGTATTTTCCTTGCTTTCCTGCCCGTTTTTTTATTTAAGCAAAGATTATTGTAGCAAATTTGAGTTAGATTTTATATGATTTAGCGATTTAAGGCAACGCGTCGCGTTGTCTTTTTAAGAAAAAATGCTAATATATAGATATAATAGAGGAACAAGGTGCGGACTGTCCTTGTCTTATTAAAAGATGGAACGATATTTGAGAGAAAGTCATTCTCCCCCTCACCTTAATCCTCTCCCCCGCGGGGAGAGGAGATAAAACGAGAGACTTTCTCTCCCGTGAGGGAAAAAGAGAAGGAGAAAAGAAAGGAAAATGAGGTTTAGTAAAATGGAAGGCACAGGCATGGAAAAGAAGACAAGAGTTGCGATTATTGGTTATGGTAATGTGGGTAAAGGTGTTGAGCTGGCAATAGAACAAAATCCAGATATGGAATTGAAAGTAATTTTTACTCGAAGAAAACCAGATAGGTTAAAAATAAGATCAAATGCTAAGGTTTTGTGTATTACTGAAGTTGACAAATATGTAAACGATATTGATGTTGCAGTTTTATGCGGAGGGTCTGCAACTGACCTTCCTAAACAGGGACCAAAACTCGCTTCAATATTTAATACAGTAGATAGTTATGATACACATGCTAAAATTCCTGACTATTATGCTTCTGTGAATGAAGCTGCAAAAAAGGCCGGGAAAACAAGCATAATATCTACGGGGTGGGACCCTGGTTTATTTTCTTTATTGAGAATTATAGAAGAGATAGCATTACCTCAAGGAAAATGTTACACTTTTTGGGGGCCAGGGATAAGTCAAGGACATTCTGATGCTATTAGAAGAATTCCAGGAGTTAAAGATGCACGACAGTATACTATGCCTATTGATACTGCTGTTAGGAGGGTTAGAGCTGGAGAAAATCCTGAGTTGAAAACAAGCGAAAAACATTGGAGGGATTGCTATGTTGTTGTTGAAGATGGCGCAGATTTAAAAAGAATTGAGCAAGAGATTAAGAAAATGCCGTACTATTATGCAGATTACAATACAGTAGTTACATTCATCTCAGAAAAAGAAATGGCTGAAAGACACTCTGAAATGCCTCATGGAGGTTTTGTTCTCAGAGTCGGGAAAACAGGAGAATGCCATAAACAGCTTATGGAATTTAGATTAGAGTTAACCAGCAATCCAGAGTTTACCGGTAGTGTTTTGGTAGCTTATGCGAGGGCTGCATATCGGTTGAACAAAGAAGGCCAAATAGGTGCAAAAACAGTGTTTGATATTGCTCCGGCATATTTATCGATGAAGTCCCTTGAAGAATTAAGAAAAGAAATGTTGTAATTTCACTAAAATTTGCAACGACATTAGGGCAATTTTGTTCTAAGAAGAGACTTTTTCAAAGCTCTTCCAGGAGATAAGTTAATGGGCAAGAAACCTTATAGGGAGATGATAGTTATTCTAGATTTTGGCTCACAGTACAGTCAATTGATTGCTCGCCGAGTCAGGGAAAGTCAGGTCTATTGCAAACTACTTCCTTTTGACATTACCTCCTCCGAATTATTAAAGTATAATGTTAAGGGTATTATTCTTTCTGGTGGGCCGGCTAGTTTGACCAGCAAGGGAGCTCCTTATCCAGAGCCAGATATTTTTGATTTAGGGATTCCTGTATTGGGGATTTGCTATGGGATGCAGTTGTTAGCCCATTTCATCAGAGGTAGAATCACTCCTGCTCCAGAGAGAGAATACGGCAAAAGCGAATTGTTTATAGATAATAAAGAGGACCTCTTTTATGAACTCTCCTCTCCTTTAGATGTCTGGATGAGCCATGCAGACCAGGTGACTCTTCTTCCTTCTGGATTTGAAATCATTGCTCATACCCATAATTGCCCTATAGCCAGTATGAGAGATAAAAAGCGAAAATTCTACGGAGTCCAATTCCATCCGGAGGTTGTCCACACTCCACAAGGGAAAAGAATAATTGAAAACTACCTTTTTAGAATATGCGGCTGTTCTAAAGGATGGACAATGAGTTCCTTTATTGATTATTCAGTTGATGAGATAAGAAAGAAAGTAAAGGGAGGAAAGGTAGTCTGTGCTTTAAGCGGAGGAGTTGATTCATCAGTAACAGCTACTTTGGTAAATAAAGCCATCGGAGACAAATTAGGATGTATATTTGTTAATAATGGGCTTTTACGCCAAGGGGAGACAGAGGAAGTGAAAAAGACTTTTCTGGAGCACTCCCATTTGAATCTTCGTTGTGTCCAGGCAGAAGAGAGATTCCTGAAGAAATTAGCTGGAGTAATCGACCCGGAAAAGAAAAGAAAGCTCATTGGTGCGGAGTTTATCAGTATTTTTACAGAAGAGGCCAGGAAATTTGGCCGAGTAGATTTTCTTGCTCAGGGGACTCTTTATCCGGATGTTATTGAAAGCGTTTCCGTTCGAGGAGAGCCTTCAGCTACTATCAAGAGTCATCATAATGTGGGCGGACTACCGGAAAAACTCCATTTTAAATTAATTGAACCCTTAAGAGATTTGTTCAAAGATGAGGTGAGAGTTCTGGGGAGGGAACTGGGTCTGCCAGAGGCAATATTAAAGAGGCAGCCTTTTCCTGGGCCAGGTTTGGCGGTGAGAATCATAGGGGAGGTTACTAAGGAACGTCTGGCAATTCTTCGCCAGGCAGATTTAAGAATTGCCGAAGAGATGAGAAATTATGAGCGATTTCCAGAAATATGGCAGTCATTCGCTGTTTTGCTTCCTATAAAAAGTGTAGGAGTTATGGGTGACGAACGTACCTATGAGCATACCATTGCTTTGAGAATTGTCACCAGTATAGACGGAATGACGGCTGACTGGGCCAGAATTCCTTATGAGATTTTAGGAAAAATTTCAAATAGGATTATTAATGAAGTAAAGGGAGTAAACAGAGTAGTCTATGATATTAGCTCCAAGCCCCCCAGTACTATTGAGTGGGAATGAAAATGAGCTATTTTCTGGGAATAGATCTGGGCACCTCCAGCGTAAAGATAGTTTTGGTAAATGGAGAGGGCGGAGTCATCGCCACTTCTTCCGAAGGATACCGCACTTATTCTCCTCATCCTGGATGGGCTGAGCAAGAACCAGAGGAATGGTGGAAGGCGACTGTTAGAGCAATAAATAGAGTTATTAACCAGACTCATATAGACCTAGAGCAAATTCGGGGGGTAGGGCTTTCCGGGCAAACACACGGGGCAGTCATTTTAGACAAAAATCTCCTCCCTTTACGAAAAGCCATTATCTGGATGGACAAAAGGAGTATTTCGCAAGTCCATGGGCTGGAGGAGAGAATGGGAGGAAGGCTCCCTCGAGTTACTGGCCTTCCTGTATCTTGTGGTTTTATGGCTCCTTCTCTTCTCTGGATTAAGGAAAACCAACCTTCCCTTTGGAAGAGGATATATAAAGTCCTTCTTCCCAAGGACTATCTTAGATTAAAACTAACCGGGGTAGCAGCCTCGGATGTTACCGATGCAGGAGGAACTCTTCTTCTCGATACTGCTAAAAGGAAGTGGTCAAGGGAAATTATTGATGAGCTAAATATTCCTTATGCTTTTTTTCCTTCGCTCTATGAATCATCCCAAATCAGTGGACAAGTTACTGGGAAAGCAGCCAAAGAGATTTCTCTTAAAGAAAAAACACCGGTCCTTGCCGGAGGGGCAGACCAGGTAATGGCGGCCATAGGAAATGGAGTTGTTGCAGAGGGAAGGATAGCTTCCAGTATTGGGACCGGGGCTCTTTTGACAACGTGCACTGACCATCCCATCATCAAACCCGATAGAGTTCTCCATGCCATTCCTCACGCTCTTCCTGGAAAATGGATTCTTATGGGAGCGATTCTAGCGGGCGGCTCCTGCCTTGATTGGTTTTTTGACCAGATTATTCTGGAAGGAGAAATCTCTTCCCAATCGAATTCTCGTCGGTTTATTTCCTCGAGTATTTCTTCTACCTCAGCTGCCTCAAAGGGCCTCTTATTTCTTCCCTATCTGGGAGGGGAAAGAACACCTTACCTTGATCCTCAGGCACGAGGAGCTTTCATAGGTCTCAGTTTTCACCACTCACAAAAAGATTTACTCAGAGCAATAATGGAAGGAGTAGTCTTTGCTTTAAGAGACTGCCTGGAGGAGTTTAAAAGAGCAGGAATAAAGCCTTCTTATATCACTGCCGGCGGAGGAGGAGCCAGGAGTAAAGTATGGCGGCAAATCCAGGCAGACATATTTAATTTACCCGTCTTTACTGCTAATACTAAGGAGAGTTCTGCTTATGGGGCCTGTCTGATAGCTGCTGTAGGAACAGGTGTTTTTCCCACAACAGAGAAAGCGTGCCAGGAGTGGATAAGAAAAGAGAATGAGACTATTCCTAATCCAGAAGAGGTAGAAGTATATGAAAAAATTTATCAGGTTTACCATAACTTATATCCTAAATTAAGAGAAGATTTCCATACTCTTTCCGGATATTCTATCGGATCTGGTTGACAGACTCTATGCTTTCTGGTATTTTGCTTAGGAGATTGAGGAGGAGATGCCAGAACCTACCTGTAAGATGGACAAGTTTACTTTTTTAGATTCCTGATAAAGTTCTTACCACAACATCCCCATAAGTGTTCTTCTCCCTAGACATACTGATTCGAAAATTGCATTTTAAGATATTTTTTGAAAAGGAGGATTTTTTACAATGGAATACCATAATTTTGGGAATACGGGTGTCAAAGTTTCTGCTCTTGGGTTTGGCGCAATGCGCCTGCCTGAAGTAGAAATAAAGGGAAAGTACCAGGTTAAGGAAGAAGAGTCCATTGAGATGATTCAAAGAGCCTTTGAGCTGGGAGTAAATTATATTGATACAGCTTACCCGTATTGTCACAATCAGAGTGAATTGATAGTGGGAAAGGCTCTTCAAGGCTGGAGAGATAAGGTCTATTTATCTTCAAAAATGCCTACATGGTTTGTTAAAAAAAGGAGTGATTATCGCCGTTTCCTGGAAGAACAGCTCAAAAAACTCAAGGTAGAGTATATCGATTTTTACCACTTTCATGGCTTAGATGAAGATAGGTTTAAAAACATAGTCCTGAAACATAACCTTCTTAGAGAAGCTCGAAAAGCAAAAGAAGAAGGGCTTATTAAGCATATATCTTTCTCCTTCCACGATAAACCCGAAGTTATGAAAAGACTTATCGATATAGGCATCTTTGAGTCAGTTCTCTGCCAATACAATCTTCTTGATAGAAGTAATGAAGAAGTTATGGCCTATGCGCAAAGCAAGGGGTTGGGGGTAGCGGTTATGGGACCTGTGGGAGGTGGTCGTCTTGCTACTTCAGGTATTCTAAGGGAAATACCGGTTGGTAATGTTAAAAGCACTCCGGAGCTGGCCTTAAGATTCGTTCTGGCTAATAAGAATGTATCTGTTGCTCTTTCAGGTATGGAAAATATAGAAATGGTGGAAGAAAATGTAAGAGTAGCAAGTTCGTCTGAACACTTGACTAATGAAGAACTTCAGATAATGGAAAACTTCATAGAAGGAAGAAAGAGAAAGGAAGAAATACCATGTACTATGTGTGGATATTGTCAGCCCTGTCCCAATGATGTAGCTATCCCAGAAATCTTCCAGTTGATGAACTACTACACCATATACGGGCTAAAGGAATATGCTCGCAAGGAGTATCAGAACATCGGGGTGGGCACTCTCTGGTCAGGCGATAAAGATGAGAGACAGAAAGCAGATGCGTGTGTAGAATGTGGTCGATGTGAAGAACAATGCCCGCAGAAGATAAAGATTATGGAGAAACTGAAAGAGATTCATGAGATTCTAGGATAGATAATAGCGAATCTTTCAGCATCTCAGTTTCTTCAAGTAATAATCCTTGCCAGAGTCCTTCTCCAGGAAATGTACAGTATCATTATAGCCAAAAGAAAATTGAATTTGTCTATCAGGATTGAATATGATAAGATAGCAAATCTTCTATATCCCATGAAAGATAAGGGTGATTAAGTGTTAGACGTCTTCTCTTCAACAGCTACGCTTATAGTTAATCTTCCTGGTCTGGTTGGTTTGGGTTTTTTAATAGGGGTTTTATCGGGATGGTTTGGAGTGGGGGGTGGATTTCTATTGACTCCTATGCTCAATGTCGTTCTTAGTATTCCTTATAATATCGCCGTAGGCAGCGGTCTCTGTCAGATGGTGGGTACCACTGCTGCTGCCAGCCTGAAGCACAGAAGTTATGGACATATTGATTATAGACTGGCTTTGTTTATGCTTATAGGGTCAATCGGAGGAGTAGAGTTAGGAGCCCGCCTGCTGGTGAAATTGAAAGAGCTAGGTTCGATTACTCTTTATAATCATTCTTTTAGCAAGATGTATCTCTGGGTAACAGCAATTTATATAATTCTCCTTTTATTGGTAGGAATCTTTATGTTTCTGGAAAGTAGAAAAGCGAAGAAAAGCTCCGATACAGTAGTGGTAAAGACAAAGATTGTCAGAAGAATTCAGAAGATACATCTTGCTCCTACTATTTCTTTACCTATTTCTGGAATAGAGTCCATTTCCCTATGGAGCCCAATTATTTTAGGTTTTATTATAGGAATATCCTCTGGACTCTTAGGAGTAGGAGGTGGGTTTATTATGACTCCTTGTCTTATTTACCTATTTGGTATTCCTACCAGCATAGCTATAGGGACAGGCCTTTTCCAGATTATCTTTATCTCAGGATATGGAGCTTTTACTCACTTTTTTAAAGGAAATGTAGATTTCCTTTTGGTAGCCTCTATTCTAGCTGGCTCACTTGCTGGTTCACAAGTGGGAGTAATATTATGTAGGAAAACAAAATCATCTTCTACCCGCTATTATTTTTCTTTTGTGGTTTTCGCCGCTATTGTAGTGATTGTTTTTAAGTTCCTTTATAACCTGGGCTATCCAGGGTAGGTTTGGGTTTAGACAACAACTGGTTCCATTTCAGTAAATCTACAGAATTCCACTAAGGAAGAGGCAATATCACCGTGAATCATAGAGACATGGTGAGTAAAGCCTTCCTCGACAAGAGTTCGATATAATCCATCCAGATCAGGCACTTCTACCCAGCTCCAGCTTCCTCTTAGCTTATCTTTACTAGGAATTATTTTACCCTTGGTAATTAGCATTTTGAACTCTCCATCGTATTCTACTATACGAGTGAAAGTGACTGTTCCCGGTTTCAATTGGAACTCAACTGTCCCTTCACTTATTTCTGCACCTAGAGCAGGGCCAAGGATACTATGAGCTCTCAGACAAACAGGACTATCTTTTGCTGCCAGCACTTGAGGAGCGTTACCACAATGCCAGGCTAAAAAGACATTTTTTTTTGACTGATGCTGAATGGTCCAATCAATGAAGTGGGGTACAGTTTCTTTTAAGGAGGCGAGATATTGTACCAACATGGCTAAAGCTCCATGAACATCAACTTCACAGGCAGTCATAATACCTTGCTCGGTCAATCGTCCCATAGTTAAACAGGAAGATATGCCGTAGATTTTCTGCATAGCATCCCAGCATTGGACAGCTAGCCCGGCTAGGTTTTTTTGCTCAACAAAATTTTTTAGAGCGATTTCCAGCCGCGCTGCTTTGCGGAGGGTCTCTTCTTTTATTTCTTCACAATTAGCTTTAGCTTTAATCTCGTTTATAATCTGAGAGACCTTATTTTCTTCAACTGTTTCTGCAGAGTGGAAAATGTCAGCTAAGGAGATGGGCACCACCCGCTGGCCAAATTGTTCAATCATAGGAAATTCATTGATGGCACAGGTTTCGAAAGCTTCTGGCCTGGGGCCAACCTGGCCAATTTTTGCTCCCATGAAGCCTTTGACAGCGGCACAGGTTCTCACAAAGTTTTTGACGCCTTGACTGAATACCTCCTCTTCCGGAAAGCAAATACCAAGAAAGGTAAAAGGGATAGCTCTTCTATAAAGACCTGAGGCTATAGAAAGAGTTCCACAGAAAGAGTCTGACCTTCTGTTTCCGTCTTCGATGAAAGCGCCCTCCTTGGTACCAAATAGTAAGACAGGGAGCTCGGGCATCTTCTCAGCAATGGTGATAGCTGGGATCTCCTCGCCAAAAGTCATAGTACCGATGAGAATTCCTGCTAAATCTTTGGTCTTGAATAATTCTATCACTTTTTCGGCATCACTATCATTACGCACCAGGCCTTTGGGGGTAAGGCTTCCCTCAGGGACAACTATTTCCATATTATTCTCTTTAGATATAGATTCGAGGGTTTTTAAAGTCCTCCTCCTCATATCTATTGCCCATTCCTCGCTAAAAGGTTCCCGATGAGCGGGTACAAAACCAATCCTGACTTTCTCTTGCATCATTTTCTCCTTTTCTTTTTGAGAATTATAAAAAAGATTTATTGCCATTACAGCTTAGCATAAATTATATATCAAATCAAGAAAATTGTCCTGAGACTTCTGTTTTACTTTCAGTCTTTTTTTGGTAGAATAATGGCAGTATGTAGCCGCTATTTAAGAGAAGGAGTCCCTTTTTGATTTATCCCAAAAAATATGATGTTATTGTGGTGGGGGGCGGTCACGCCGGAATCGAGGCTAGCTTAGCCGCAGCCAGGCTTGGTTGCCAGGCTCTACTTTTAACTATGAATCTGGACACTATAGGTTTTATGTCCTGTAATCCAGCCATAGGGGGATTAGGCAAAGGCCAATTGGTTAAGGAGATTGATGTCCTGGGAGGAGAAATGGCCAAAGCTATTGATAAAACAGCTATCCAGTTTCGCCGTCTCAATACTAGAAAAGGTCCGGCAGTCCAGTCTTCCCGTGCCCAGGCAGATAGAGAGAGTTATCGGCTTTATATGAAATATACCCTGGAAAATCAGTCAGGCCTGGATATAAAACAGGCTTTGGTGGATAAGATATTAATAAAAGATATTTCTTCTGGTAGCCTGGAAACAATTCAGAGAAGAGTTCGAGGCGTGGAAACCTATATAGGGGAAAGATTTCTTAGTGAATGTATAATCATAACTCCAGGAACATTTTTAAATGGTGTAATTCACATTGGCTTAAAGCACTTTTCGGGAGGAAGGATGGGCGATTTTTCCTCTACCCAGCTTGCCCGTAATTTAAGGGATTTAGGATTCCGTGTAGGTAGGTTCAAGACAGGGACCTGTCCTCGTCTGGATGGAAAGAGCATTAATTTTTCCTCTCTTACTCCTCAAGAAGGCGATACTCATCCTATTCCCTTCTCCTTTTCTACAGAAAAGATGGGAGAGCAGTCCTCCCTTCCCTGTTATATTACCTATACCAATGCCAGAACTCATCAGGTAATCAAAGATAATCTGGATCGTTCACCTCTATACAGTGGCATAATCAAAGGGACGGGAGTAAGATATTGCCCTTCCATTGAGGATAAGGTGATGAAATTTCCTGAGAGAAAGCGCCACCAGGTTTTTCTTGAACCAGAGGGTCTTAAAACAAAAGAGTTTTATCCTAATGGTCTTTCTACCAGTCTTCCTCTTGATGTTCAAATAAAAGTGCTCAGAAGCATTAAGGGCCTGGAAAAGGTGGAGGTTGTGCGTCCGGGTTACGGCATTGAACATGATTATGTTGATCCTACCCACCTGAAACCTACTCTGGAGACAAAGTTGGTTAATGGTCTTTACTTTGCTGGCCAGATTAATGGAACCACCGGTTATGAGGAAGCGGCTGCTCAGGGACTTATGGCCGGAATTAATGCCGCTCTTAGGGTTAAAAGAGAGGAGCCTCTTATTTTAGATAGAGCAGAGGCTTACATCGGTGTCTTAGTTGATGACCTGGTGACCAGGGGAACCAACGAACCTTATCGTATGTTTACCTCCCGGGCCGAATATCGCCTTTTATTAAGAGAAGACAATGCAGACATCCGACTGCGTGAAAAGGGATACAGGGTAGGATTGGTAAGTAGCGAAGAACATCAGAAAGTCAAGAGGAAAGAAAAAATGGTTAAATTAGAGCTGGATAGGCTTGGCTCAAGTAAAATCTTTCCCACCGAGGAAGTAAATAAGAAGCTTCTCCAACTAGGTACAAAGCCGATAAAAGCTCCTATTAGCTTAAGGGGACTTCTCAGGCGCCCTGAGGTTACCTATGAAAAGCTGAAAATCCTGGATAAGGAGAGTTGTAAGGTGGAGAGAGAGATAGCTCGGCAAGTAGAAATTCAAATTATGTATGATGGATATATTGAAAGAGAGCTCCAGCAAGTAGAAAAATTCAAAAGGATGGAGAACTTGAAGATTCCTTCCAACTTCGATTTTCAAAGCATTCCCAGCCTTTCCTCAGAGATTAAAGAAAAACTCTCCAGAATAAAGCCACATTCACTGGGGCAGGCCTCCCGTATTTCTGGTGTCACTCCGGCTGCCATTTCTATTTTGATGATTTATCTGAAGAGGTGAATTTTAGGACAAAACTGCTATTATAAAGTAAAATAACTAAAAGAGAATTTAGATTGTCAGTATCGGATAAATATGCTAGAATAAGATAATTCGCAGGAAGCACAGGTAGTTTCTGTGAACAAAGATAGGAATGGTAATTCAAGGATGGGTGAAGATGAAAAAAGGGGCATAGGGTATTGCAAGTTAAGATTTTTATCACTTTAAAGAACGGTGTAGTCGATCCTCAAGGGATAACTATAAAAGGTGCTCTGGAGTTATTGGGTTATCAGGGTATAGCTAATATTCGATTGGGCAAGTATATCCAGATGGAGCTGAATTCGAAAAGCAGGGAAGAGGCGGAGAAAGATATAGAGGAGATGTGCGGCAAGCTTCTGGCAAATCCAGTTATTGAGAATTATAGATATGAAATAGAGAAGGACAGCGGATAGCGTGTAGCGTAGAGCGTATAGTGAATAGAAAACGACGGATAGCAAAATAGCATCGTTAGCGATTAGACTAACCGCTGAACACTAGAGAAAGCACCAAATACAGGATTCCTCGTTTGTGATTGCGAGCCGCGAAACAATTTCAATGAGATTGCCACGCTTACTTCCAGCAAGCTCGCAATGACGGAGAGAAAGACGGTTTCAGAAAAACTAAACGCTACCCCCTATACGCTAAACGCTAGATAAGGGGTTATGAATGAGATTTGGGGTGGTAGTCTTTCCTGGGTCTAATTGTGACTATGATTGTTATTATGTATTAAGAAATGTGCTGAAGAAAAAAGTTGATTTTATCTGGCATAAAGAAGAAAATTTAAGTGGTTATGATTGTCTTGTTTTACCGGGTGGCTTCTCTTACGGCGATTATCTGCGTACTGGAGCAATTGCTAGGTTTTCTCCTATAATGAAGTCAATAGAAAAATTTGCCAAAAAAGGAGGGCTTGTTATCGGTATTTGCAATGGCTTTCAGGTTTTTCTGGAAGCTGGGCTTCTGCCGGGAGCAATGCTCAGGAACAAGACCCTTAATTTTATTTGCAAGTTCGTGAATATTCGGGTAGAGAATAACAGTGTTCCTTACACCTATCTTTGCCAGCAGGGGCAGGTTTTAAGTATTCCCATTGCTCATATAGAAGGAAACTATTATGCAGATGATGAAACTATGAAGAGTCTGGAGGAGAATAATCAGATTGTTTTCAGGTATTGCGATGAAAGAGGAGAGCTTTCTGAGGATTCCAACCCTAATGGCTCAAAGGGCTCAATAGCTGGCATTTGTAACCGAGAAGGCAATATTCTTGGGATGATGCCTCATCCAGAAAGAGCGTCTGAGTCAATTCTTGGTTCAGATGATGGCAGACTTATTTTTGAATCAGTAATAAGAAAAAGAGAGCAAGAATTTTAATGGGGAGAATGGAATATGCTATCTATAAAGATTAACCAAATTCGTAAGAGAGATGGAAGAATAGTCGATTTTGCTCAGGAAAAGATTACCAGGGCTATTTGGGGTGCTGCACAGGCGGTAGGGGGAAAAGACAGGAAATTGGCCGAAAGATTATCCAATCGGGTGGTAGCTCTACTGGAGGAAAGATTCCTCCAGGAGATTCCTGGTGTGGAAGATGTTCAGGACTTAGTGGAAAAGGTCTTAATCGAGGAGGGACACGCCAGGACAGCCAAGGCTTATATCCTTTACCGAAAACAGCACGAGAGCCTTAGAAAAATTAAGACTACCTTCGTGGAAGTAGAAAAAATCGTGAGTGATTATCTTTCTCAGGTAGATTGGCGAGTAAGAGAAAATAGTAACATAGGGTACTCTATGTCTGGACTTATGCTCCATGTCGCCGGTTCGGTGGTCGCTGATTATACTTTAGACAGGATTTATTCTATGGAGATAGCGGATGCTCACCGTAACGGTGATATCCATCTGCATGATTTATACTTTGGCATTACTGGCTATTGTGCTGGATGGTCCTTGAGTCAATTGCTTTACGAAGGGTTTAACGGGGTTCCTGGAGTAATAGAATCCAAGCCAGCCAAGCATCTGGATACCGCACTTCTTCAGATGGTAAACTTTATCGGGACTCTGCAAAACGAATGGGCCGGAGCACAGGCATTTAATTCTATAGATACTTATCTGGCGCCTTTTGTGAGAAAAGATGAATTAAGTTATAAAGAGATTAAGCAGGCTATTCAGAAATTCGTTTTCAATATGAATATAGCCTCTAGATGGGGTGGACAGTCTCCTTTTACTAATTTAACTTTTGACTGGACTGTTCCCAGAGACCTTGCCCATAAACCGGTTGTCTGGGGAGGAAAGTTGTTAGAGGAAACCTATAGTGAGTATCAAAAGGAGATGGATTCAATTAATAGAGCCTTTATGGAGGTTCTAATAGAAGGAGATATGAAGGGAAGGCCTTTTACTTTTCCTATCCCTACCTATAATTTAACCCGAGATTTTGACTGGAAAAACGGGAATGCGAAGCTCCTCTTCGATATGACGGCAAAGTATGGCCTTCCGTATTTCAGTAATTTTATTAACAGTGACCTTAATCCTAGCGATGTAAGGAGTATGTGTTGCCGACTTCGTCTGAATCTAAGGCAATTAGATAGAAATGTCACCGGCGGTCTTTTTGGCTCGGGTGACTCCACGGGAAGTGTAGGTGTTGTCAGCATCAATATGCCAAGAATAGCTTATCTATCCAAGAACAAGAGTGAGTTTTTGGAAAGATTAGAATACTTGATGGGTTTGGCTAAGAGTTCTCTGGAAACGAAAAGAGAGATAGTGGAAAAAAATATGCAGGGAGGTCTTTTGCCTTACACTAAGAGATACCTGGGAACCCTGAAGAACCACTTCTCCACTATTGGCCCCATTGGTATGAATGAAGCCTGTTTGAATCTATTAGGAGAAGACATAGCTTCTCCAGAAGGTAGGAATTTAGCTGTAGAGACCTTAGAGTTTATGAGGGCAAAGCTTTCTGATTTTCAAGAGGAGACTTCCCATATTTACAATCTGGAAGCTGTGCCGGCGGAGGGCACAAGCTATCGTTTGGCAAGAATAGATAAGAAAAAATATCCCAATATTATTACTGCTGGCGAGGAGATTTCTTATTATACAAATTCCACTCTTTTACCAGTAGGCAAAACAGAAGATGTCATCGAAGCCCTGGAACATCAAGAGGAGCTGCAAACTTTGTATACCGGAGGAACTGTATTTCATATATTTTTAGGGGAAAGGATGACTTCCGGAGAGGCGGCAAAGAGATTACTCAAAAAAATAGCCTATAATAGCAGAATCCCCTATATTACTATAACGCCGACCTATTCTATCTGTCCTGACCATGGCTATCTAAGAGGAGAGCATCCTAATTGCCCTGATTGCGGAAAAAGTGCCGAGGTCTATAGCCGGGTGGTAGGTTACTTCAGACCAGTGAGAAATTGGAATGAAGGTAAGCAGGAAGAGTTCAAGCAGAGATTGGAATACAAGGAAAAGATAGCTTTGGAAAAGGATTTTAGTGAAAAGAGAGAGCGTATAGCGGATAGAGTATAGTGAAAAAAACGCGAAACCTAAAATATAAAATCAATTTAAAGCAAACGAATGCAAGTTTTAAATTTTGAATTGTGGTTTCTAGCTTTTCGCTTTAAGCTTTTAGTTCAACAAGGAAGTATGTTGTATAGGGTGGTTTATCCTATACGTTACCCGCTATACGCTAAACGCTAGAATTGTCCGAAGCAATCTCATTATATTATGGAATTCAAGGGTTTTCAGAAGACTTCTTTGATTGAATATCCGGGCAAAATTGTTTCCGTAGTTTTTACGGCAGGCTGCAATTTCAGATGTCCTTTCTGTCAGAATCCTGAACTTGTGCTTAATCCTAATAGCCTTCCTTCTATCGGTGCCGATGAGGTAATCAGTCACCTGGTTTCCAAAAAAAAATGGCTGGATGGTCTTTCTATCACTGGTGGAGAGCCAATGATTCACCAAGCTATATTTGATTTTATTAGTGAAGTGAAAAGAAAAGATTTTTTAGTAGAAATAGAAACCAATGGTACCAATCCCCAAATGCTGAAGGATTTGATTGCGGATAAGTTGATAGATTATGTTGCTCTGGATATTAAGGCGCCGCTGGTATGGGAAAAATATAAGAGGGCAGCCGGAATTAATGATGAGGATTTGTTTAAAAAGGTCAAGGAAAGTATAGGGGTTTTGTTAGAGTTGAAGTTAGACATCGCTTATGAACTTCGCACCACTGTCGTTCCCGGATTAATTGAGGAAGAGGACATATTGACTATTGCTAGACAGATTAAGGGAGCGAAAAGATATGTTCTACAGCAATTTTTGCCCAGAATAACTCTGGATAAGCAATATGAGCGTCTAAAGCCTTATTCCAAGGAAGTATTGGAGAAGATGAGAAAGAGGGCAGAAAGCTATGTGGACACCTGCCAGGTCAGAGGATAAATTGATCGTATCTAGTATCTCGTGAATCGTATCTCGAAGAAAAAAATCAAAGAGATCTAGGGTTAATGAAGGATAAGGAAAGGCAAAGTGAAAGAACCGAAAAAGATAACTATGGAGCTGGTTAAAGCGCATGGGCTAACCAAAGAGGAATATGATAAAATAAAAGTTCTCCTCAAGCGAGAGCCCAATTTTACTGAACTGGGTATTTTCTCTGTTATGTGGAGCGAGCACTGCAGTTATAAGAGTTCAAAACCTGTTTTGAGATTGTTTCCTACCTCGGGGAAGAACATCTTAGTGAAGGCAGGGGAGGAGAATGCGGGAGTTATTGATATTGGTGATGGCCTGGCCATCGTGATGAAAGCAGAGTCGCATAACCACCCCAGCGCGGTAGAGCCTTTTCAGGGAGCCACCACCGGTGTGGGAGGCATCATCAGAGATATTTTTACTATGGGGGCAAGGCCTGTTGCTCTCCTTAACTCCCTGCGCTTCGGCCCTCTCAATAACGGACGTAATCGCTATTTGTTTACCGGTGTAGTAGGAGGCATCGCCGCCTACGGCAACTGCATGGGAATTCCCACCGTAGGAGGGGAAGTCTATTTTGATGAAACATATGAAGGGAATCCCATAGTCAATGTAATGTGTGTAGGTGTGATAAAGAAGGATGAGCTCATAAAGGCAAAGGCCAGGGGGGCGGGAAACCCTGTCCTTTATGTGGGAGCAGATACAGGTAGAGATGGTCTGGGAGGAGCCAGTTTTGCCTCACGAGAACTTACCGATGAGTCGGATAGAGATAGACCTGCTGTTCAAATAGGTGATCCCTTTCGGGAAAAGCTTCTCTTGGAGGCATGCCTGGAGCTTTTGAAGATGGGGGTGATAGTGGGAATGCAGGATATGGGAGCAGCAGGACTTACTTCTTCCAGCTCGGAGATGGCTTCTCGGGGAGGATGCGGGATAGAGATAGATATTTCTCTGGTTCCCCAAAGGGAAGAAGGTATGCTCCCTTATGAGATGATGCTCTCTGAGTCCCAGGAGCGGATGCTCCTTGTTGTCAAGAAAGAAAAGGAAAAGCTGGCTAAGGAGGTTTTTGAGAAGTGGGACCTCCATGTTGTTAATATTGGGCGAGTTACCTCGGATGGTTTTTTTCGAGTAATGGATGGGGGTAAAACAGTAGCCGAGATACCGGCCGAAAGTCTGGCAGAAGATGCACCAGTTTATGCTAGAAAAGAGAAAGAGCCTGCTTATTTCAAAAAAGCACATAATTTTCATATTTCTGACATCCCTGAGCCTAAGGATTATAATGATGTCTTAAGAAAACTCCTGGCTTCTTCTACTATCTCTTCTAAAAGGTGGGTTTATGAGCAGTATGACTATATGGTAAGAACTGATACCATTCTTCGACCGGGAGCTGCCGATTGTGCCCTTATTCGGATTAAAGGGACAAAAAAGGCTATTGCTCTGACCGTAGATGGAAATGGAACTTACTGTTATCTTAATCCTCATCAGGGAGGGAAGATCGCTGTGGCTGAGGCAGCCAGAAATATTGTCTGCACGGGAGCTAAACCATTGGCTATCACTAATTGCCTGAATTTTGGCAATCCTACTAAACCAGCCGTTTTCTGGCAATTTAGAAAGTGTGTAGAGGGAATGGCAGAAGCCTGCCGTATTTTAGAAACACCGGTAACTGGCGGGAATGTCAGTTTCTACAATGAGAATCC
>Ga0315533_1000932_pt1 | contig 23633 bp, 22 predicted proteins | sample SalMarSW160130MG_FD_203081 | JGI IMG/M metagenome (GOLD analysis project Ga0315533, IMG submission 203081) | Salt marsh sediment microbial communities from the Plum Island Ecosystem LTER, Massachusetts, United States - Salt Marsh Sediment SW1601-30 ... | reverse complement strand
GGCTGGGACAATATCAAATGACAAGGCTCATCTAAACAATGACAAATGACAAAGCTCAAATGTCAAATCAAGCTCAAGATCCAAATGACAAAAAGAACCAGTTTTGGCATTTAAGCATTTGGATTTCAATTGTCATTTGGATTTTGATATTTGGGTTTTAGTCTATGGGATTGCCACGCCCCGACAAGTCGGGGCTCGCAATTACGTAGTGGGTGAGCAACACCATAGTGTGCACTATCTAGCATCTAGAATTTTGGGGCGAGCCCGGCCTGTTTGCATAGCTCGTTGGCGGTTATTCGATCAAGCGAGTTGTGTCTCTTGATGGGTATCATCTTAGCGCCATTTGTGTAGATGGAGTGCTTGCTCCCTTCACGGACCAAGTAAAAGCCGTTCGCCTCGAGTTACTTCACCAGCTCCCTACGCTTTACTGACAAGCTATGCCTCTACAAGCACCTGCTCCAGCAGGTCCCCTCCGGGGGGGATTTCCTTGCCCTGCTGTGTGTATGCGCCCATCATCTCCTGCAGAGCATCCCTGAGCATCTCTCTACATTCCTCAATGGTTTTGCCCTCAGTAATCACCTTAGGCCACTCAACAACCTGCCCCATGTAGCCGGAGCTTATTTTGGTATATTTCGCAGTATAGCTTCTCACCACTGAATGGTTACCTTCTCATATGTAATCATGCTAATTATAGCAGTTTTCGACTGCTGGATAAACCAATGCACTGACACCCCACCGCCTTATCATTGCGAGGCACGCCAGTGCCCAAGCAATCTCGGTAGATTTGCTACGGGGATTGCCTCGCCTAATGTAGTGGCGGAGTTTATCTCCGCCTTACTAGGGCGGGTACAAGTCCCGCCCCTACGGAGGTGGGTTCCAGGTGCTGGCAATGAAGGGACGCAGCATGACCCTAAAGGGCACACTAAAAAAACAGAAGTGCCTGATAAATCAGGCGTGAACGGTTTTGAATCTGGAAATTAGAATTTGTTTAGTATTTGGTGCTTGGAATTTAGGATTTGGAGCGAAGCGGGGTCGTGTTAGGCGGTTACTATCATCTTATTATTTTGCCGACGAGCTTTTCCACTTCCTGGCGGTCGTTGCAGCAATCAAGCACGCTTTCGCCAGTGATGCTTCCGTTGAGGTAGAGCGCGACCAGGGCTTCGTCAAGCGAAATCATGCCCATCTCCCGGTGGGTACGGATTACATTGGGTAACTGGTAGATTTTGCCTTCCCGAATGAGGCTTTTCACTGCCGGATTGCCGAGCATGACTTCTACGGCGGCTATCCTCCCCGAGCCATCAGCCCGGGGCACAAGCACCTGACATAGCGCACCAACAAGTAAAGAAGCCAGCCGTGTCTGGGCCAGGTGGCGCTGATGAGGTGGGAACAAATCAATTATTCTCTCTATTGCCTGAGTAGCGCTGGGGGCATGACCGGTAGTTAATATAAAGTGCCCGGTCTCAGCTACGGTAAGGACAGCGTCGGCAGTCTCCGGATCTCTCATCTCGCCGACCAGAATCACATCCGGGTCCTGCCTTAAGATATGTTTCAGAGCATTGTCAAAGGATAGGGTATCAGTGCCCAGCTGACGCTGGGTGATAGCGCATTTAATGCTGGTGTGAACATATTCTATAGGGTCTTCAATGGTAACTACATGGCGGGTTTCATTCATATTCAAGTGTTGAATCATGGCTGCCATGGTGGTACTTTTACCGCTGCCGGTAGGTCCCGTAATCACTACCAGTCCTCTGGGCTTCATGGAAAGCTCCTTACATATCGCGGGCAGCTCCAGCTCGTCCAGGGTGGGGATTTTTGGCGGCAGCAGGCGCACGGCAAGGCTGATGGAGCCGCGCTGCTGAGCGGCATTGCATCGCAGACGACCGACATCAGGTAACGTATAGCCAAAATCAAGCTCCAGCTGTTTGTGGAAGTGTTCCCTCTCCTCAGGCGTGGTTAGCTGGAGAAAAGCTTCGTTTATATCCTCAGGAGTTAGTGGAGCTACACCGTCTGCTGGTTCCAGGGAGCCGTCGATGCGGAACGCTGCCGGGCTGTCAGCCACCAGATGCAAATCGCTAGCCCGTCTTGACTTACCTGTCCGAAGCAATGAAAAAACATCCATATCTTTTCCCTTTTATAGTCACCCGCCGATTCATAGTATATTCAAGTATATTTATATCATAGTGTAAGCTTCCTTCACCCTTACTGTCAATACCCCGTTAGTAATAGGAAGATAGTATTAGCCTCGTCGCCCCCTCTCCTGATGCCCCGTAAACCCAAATGTCAAAATCCAAAGGACAATTGAAATCCAAATGCTTAAATGCCAAAACTACTTCTTAGGCAAAAGAATAGAAGAAAATATCAAACTAAGCTCTTGGGCTTCGCTCGATAACTTTTGGCACTCATCTCGCCTACTGGGATTTGCCTTGGCAATCATTCTGAGCCAATGCTTTGTCTCCTTTGACTCTTTTTTGCAGATAGAAATTTTATGTTGGAAATCTTACTTAGATTCTGCTCCATCTGCTTCCATGTAGTTTGCCCCGATACTGGTCCCTGCTCTTACTATTTGACTGATAAGTGGACTATTGATAGGGTCTTTAGGTAAAGTTTTTACAAGTCCAATAATTGCTTCACCGAATTGGGCAGTTCGTTCTTCAAGATCGTACTTCTTTTTGTCATTGGGATTTTGGGCTTGATTTGACATTTGGGCTTTGTGCTTTGATATTGTTTAGGGGGGTCGGCGCTTGGCGCTTGGGATTTAAGGTTTATTTTGTTAAGGAGAACGTAAAACTAAACGGGCCACTACTCCCGGTGATAGGAGAAACCCAAATTTTGGAGAATCTGGGGCTCTTCCTTAAATCTCGGGCGTACCTAAAAATGTCGTCCTCACTTGAAGCCGCCCCTCTCACAGTTATCGAGCTGCCCCCATGATTAACACTGCCCAAGGTTACCGACCCTTTCGCTAAGTCTAAAATCTCGCGTAAATCGAGATAATCGCTCGCCCGCCCCTGTTCCATGGTGATGATTCTAGTATTAAGCTCACCGGCAGTAGCTTCTGCCGACCCAACCTGCGCTTTCAATGCCGCTGTGTCCTGCTGAAGCTGGGCAACGCTGGTCTCAACAGTTGTCACCTGGGAACGTAATGACGCAATCTCGGTGCGATTATACAAGACAAGGACTACGGCGAAGATAATCAGGCCGATACCAACGACAGTAACCACGGGGATCAGGACTCGTACTATGGAGAAATGCGGGGGCACATAGGCCTCGGGCAGGGCATTGAAATTCACTAACGAAAAGTTAGCTTCTTCCTTTTCCGGCAGCAGTTCCTTGAGAGCCAGCCCGATATTGACCATGAATTCGTTGGGGTTGAAGCCCTCGGGAGGTTCGACAGGCGATGGCAACGCTGACACTGAATAGCCTGCCCCACCAACCACTGACTGCCAGGTCTCCGGCGCTTCTGCCAGGTCGCCGCAGACAAACACGGGCACAGTTGCATCCAAAGGATTTTCAATATGGCTGGAATTATAGAAGGCCACAGTCCTGTTGAACTCTTCAGCGATAAACGGCAGCTTTTCCTCCAGAGACTCAGCCTCGGTGGGCAGGGATAACCTGCGGATGACCTGGGGAAGCCTGTCTGCCAGAACTATAATATCCAGGTGGTCTAACCGGGCATTGACAATGATTGCTCGGGGCTCATCCGGGATTCGGCACAGGGCTAGAGGAGCTAAGTCCATAACGTATGGCTTAACACCGGCCTGGCGCAGCGTTCTGATCAGGGCATCAACCAGGTTGCGGGGGAAGGTGGCCAGGAAAACATGGCTTTCTCCCCTCGGGGCGGGAAGGTGCTGGTATGAAAAGTAGACCTCTTCTAAAGGTGTTGGTATCGTCCTCTTGGCCTCACGTTTTATCGCCTCAGGAAGGATAGCTTCAGGCAGCTCGGGCAGGGATATGACGCGATACAGAGAATCATGCCCGCTTAAAGCGATGATGACCTTGCCTGCCTTTGCTCCTGTCTCTTTAAATACCTGCTTAACCCTGTCGGCTACCTGCTCTTCGTCAACAATGAGCCCCTGGCTAACCAGACCTGGCTCCAGTGGCAAGCTAGCCCACTTTTGTACCTTTTCGCCCTTCATGACCAGCAGGTTAATGCTGTCATCCCTGATAAATAACGTGGTAACTCTTTTCGCCATGCTTTATGTACCTTTATAGCCGTAGATATCCAGCGAGATGGTAGCTTTTGACTTGGCAACTTCCATGTTTATGCTGTTCACGTCAACGCTCCAGGGTAGCTGGAAGCTCCAGGATAGGTCGTAATCAATACCAGTTCCTATAGCGTCGATGAACTTAAGTATGTTATCGGTGTTGCCCTCGACAACTACTCCAAATGAAGAAACAGAATAGGTAACACTGCCTACTTTTTTACCGGTCGGCGTTGATGAGTGGAGACTGGTCAATTCCACATTACAATCATCAGCAATCTTAAATAAGTCCTCGCCGTATTCAATGCTCTCTACTGATTCAGGGAATTTTGCCTGATTCTTGTTAAGCAATGATGTAGCAGAAGCCAGTTGGTCTTCCGCAGTCTTCTTGTTGTTGGTAAGCTTGGGCACGAGGGTTTCGGCTCTAGACAGCCTATCCTGCAAGTCCCCCCGCTCTCCAGCCTGCCGGGAATAAATCGTGAACAGGCTGGCGAGGGCAGCAACGATAATGATGACTTCTACAATCAGCCAGACTTTCTTACTTAGCTTCATAACATACTCCGCTTCCTCATAATATACCATCGTATAAAAAGCCTGTCTAGTGGTTTCTCAAATATTTTTGCCTTTTCCATATTTCAGGCGGCATTTATATGCCGCCCCTTTCTCAGTCCCAATCTGATTAACCACTCTTATTGCTAGCTAAACTCTTCCCGCGAAAGCGGGGTAACCTCCCACGAAGCAATGTGGAAGATTAGCATCTTAATACCGATAAGGAAGTTAAGTTCGTAGTCGTCAAACCCCCCTTCTGGATAACTCACGCTTGAGCCTGGTTGTAATTGCACCTCGACACTACCAGCTATAGAACCGTAGAAATCACCATTGGGCTGTAAAAAGGTTTCGCCCTCAACCGACATAATAAATATGGGGTCGGTCATACCTACTGGTGCCTTTGGTGCAAAATAGACGCCCCCTACAGCTATAATGATGCCGGGACCGATGATGTTACACTTCTTGATTTCAAGTGCATATTTGGAAGAATCGCTCGCAACAAAGATAGTTTGCCCGTTTAAGTCAAGGGTCAGCTTGTAGGGCTCGGTGGAAGAAGGCCCGTATATTTGTGTGTCACCGGTAATGTAAACAGTCCCGGTAAGGGTTAAAGTAGCGGGAGTACTACTTGTGTTCACGATATCCAGTTCGCCGTCTACATATAGCGGCCCTAACTCATCGCTAACGCCGTTAAGGTTTATTTCAGTGTCTTCATAGTAGTGCGTCCCGCCTGCGACATCATTCAGGTACCACTCCTCAAGTTCCCCCGCTGGCGGCCAGTCACCTTCATAATACTCTTCCGGGCCATGCTCTCCCTCTGGAGGGTCGACCTCTGTATGAGGTTTGAGGGTAATTTCACCCTGGCTGGTAAGAACTTGACCCAGCAGACCGGCATAATCACCATACGGGTTGACACCTTTAATATAAGCCTCTATTTCGGTCCCGATGCCATCGCCAGTAGCTGTTGCTACGACGCGGTAGGTCAAGGTCAGGTTACCTACAGCATTAAGAGGTGTTGCTGTTATGGTGACATCCACACTTTTGCCATTAACATCGAGGATAGCGTAATTCGTGGACTGGTTTGGACAAAGCCCTATGCCTTGCTCTATCTGCCACACCGCATCCTCAACCCCGGCATCGGCGGCATAAAGCTCAGCCGTCCTCCCCTCATAGACACTGCCGATGTTAAGCCCGTTGCCCATATAAGACAGCAAGGGACCGATGATAAGCCCGCTGACAAGGAGCAGAATCAGGACCATAACCAGCGCCTGCCCCTTTTCGTCTTTGATTAATATCTTCACGACAATTTTCCTCGCTTCACCTCGCATTACGCCAGATATTGATACACTACCAGTATAACGTAATCATCTTTGGCGTCAATCGCCCATCCGTAATAGTGATTTAGTACTAGCCAGACTTGTGGGGTTGGGGCTCGTCCCCGCCCTTTTGTTATTGCGAGCACCTGAAAGGTGCGCGGCAATCCCATTAGCTAAATTCCAAATACCAAAATCCAAATGCCTAAATGTCAAAACTGCCTCTTCCCTCAAATCTCCCCCTTAAAGTAAGGGGGATGAAAGGGGGTTACTTCCATAGTTTTCATAACTCCCCTTACCCCCTCTTATCCTTCGACTTCGCTCAGGACAAGCCTTAAGAGGGAAAATATTGAAAAAATTGATGAAATCAGGGTGCTCAAGTGGCAAAACCGTTTGGTCCTTTGGATTTTGGGCTTTGACATTGTTTGAGATTTGGTGCTTGGGATTCGGGAATCCCGATTGCTGGGTGGTCGCAGTGATGGGCACCAAAAAAGAATCGCCCCCCTTTGCGCGGAGAAGAATAGAGTCGTCTCCAGTTCACCTTGACATTCAATCCCGGTTCTTGCTACGCTTGCGTAAAGGCGATAACGATGCCGCAAACAATTCAGGCAATCTACGAGAACGGGGTTCTCAAGCCACTGGGGAAGCTGGATATTCCTGAACACCGGACATTAGAAATCCTCATTCTGGAAGACGACTTGCCCCTGTCTCTTATGGGCCGGGTAGCAGAGCAAGGTGGCAGCTACGATTTCCTGCACCATGTTGCTGAGGACATTTACACTACTGATGATGGAGAGGCAGTCTAAGCGCAAGCCAGAAGCTGTGCTCCAACGAGGAGATATTGTTCTTGTCCCTTTCCCCTTTACCGACCTGACCACTGAGAAGTTGCGGCCAGCAGTTATAACATCTGTGGACCCGCAGAAAACTGATGTTATCATCGCTTTTATCTCTTCTGTAGTCTCTCCCGGAGAACTATCTGAAACTGATTATCTGCTGCACCAAGACAATCCTGATTTCGCCCAAACCGGTCTCAAGAAAGCCTCGACTTTCAGAATGAGAAAACTGCTCACCATTGAGCGAAGTAAGATCATTCGCCGTCTCGGCAGAGTCAGCCCTGCTATCCAGAAAGAACTGGACATAAGGCTAAGGCAGGCTGTCGGCCTGCAATGACACCTTCATCTTGTCATTGTGAGCGAAGCGCGGCAATCCCGGAGAGCAAAATCCAAATGACAAACAAATTCCAAATATCAAAATCCAAAACAGTTTTGGTCATTTGTATTTTGATGAAAAGAATTATATTTTCCTTTCTTTTGTTTAGGATTTAGTGCTTGGGATTTAGGATTTACGAGGTTTCCGTAGGGGCGGGGCTTGTCCCGACGGAGGCGGGGATGAACCCCGCCACTACATAATTATTGATTTGTTTGTTTAACGTCGTAGGGCGGCATTTAAATGCCGCCCTCCTTCCTTAATCTCAGTCTCGTTAACGAGCCTTATTAATCGCTAGGCTCCTCCCGCGGAAGCGGGGTAACCTCCCATGAATAAATGCTCACTCCGGCTACCGGCGGCGATTCATCACCATCGCCGGCGCCCATAGGAAAGTTCAGGCCTTTGCCTTCCGGGCTTATCCAATTAAGAGTGTTTCCCGGCTTTAATTCGACGTGCGAATTCCCGGCTATACAACCGGTGAAGTCACCACTCGGGTGGAACTCTACTTCGCCTGTGATTGACATAACCAACACAAAATCATCCCCCTCGCTGGCAATGCCCGGTTGGAAGTTAATATTGCCTACGGCAATGATGCACCCTGAGCCGGAGATGTTGACATGATGCGGCGGAAATTCAATTTGACCTTCCACAAAAATGGTTTGTCCGTTGAGGTCAACGGTGTAATTATGGCTTGCTCCCGGCTCATAGAATTCCAGGTTGCCAGTGACATAGACAGTGCCTTCAAGGACTAATGTATCGGGCTCACCCGTGTTATCAACTGCCAAGCTACCCTCTCTATAACATGGCCCGATAGTCTTCGGATTGAGATCTTTGATATCTATACTGTCGTCAGGATAAGGATTCGAGGGATTTACATCATCCATGTAGTTACCGGAAAGCTGCCCAGCTGTAGGCCATGTCATTGACATATCGTCTTCGTCTTTGACCTCGCCAGTGATGTTCCCGTGTTTGTTATCCAGGTCGTCCTCGTCGGGCAGCCAAACGTCTCCGTCGACCAGAGTGTCTTGCCCTAGTATGGTGATAGTGTCTTGACTAACAATGGCATTGTCGAGCAGGGCAGAGAAATCCATATATAGCACATCCAGATACGCTTCAATTGTGGTGCCGCTGCCATCGCCAATGGCTGTGGACAGGACGCGATAAGTTAGACCATCCACGTATGTTATGGTAACCTCCACGCTTTTGTCGTTAACCTCCGCGACTCCGCCGTCACCATCGGTTATGTTGTAGGACCAGACCATACTCGGATTACAAGGCAATTGGCCTACTTGATTCTGTATCTTCCAGACAGCATCCTCTACCCCGGCATCGGCGGCATAAAGCTCAGCCGTCCTCTTTTCATAGACATTGCCGATGTTAAGCCCGGTGCCCATATAAGACAGCAAGGGACCGATGATGAGCCCGCCAATTAGGAGCAGAATCAGTACCATGACCAGCGCCTGCCCCTTTTCATCTCTTGCTAATCTGTTCACAATAGTTTTCATTATTTCACCCGCAATAGTACCGGATTATGGCCCATTAGTAACAGTATAGCCTCGGTGTTCCCTCCTGTCAATTTAGTACATTGGTCCTGTCAATCCCACTGTCCAACGCAGAGATTGCGGAGCCTGTTCCGAGCGTAAGCGAGAAATCTCGCTCCTCGCAATGACTAAGGAGGAAAGCGCCCCGCAAAGACAGGTAGGCAAGGATTGCGGAGCCTGTTCCGAGCGTGGGCGAGGAATCTCCTGCCTGCCAAAGACAGGTGGAGCCCAAGATTGCCAGTAGCTCTTCACGACCCTCATATCTTTCCATGTGTCTCATAGTATTAATAACCTATTACCTTAGTTATATTATTAGTCGCTGGAAAAGCGAAAATCCCTTGCTTCCATAGTACTCTTAGGGGATTTGTTGCGAACTATCGAGAGGAAACTCAAATGCTTAAATGCCAAAACTACTTCTTTTTGTCATTGGGATTTTGAGCTTTATTTGACATTTGAGCTTTGTCATTTGTCATTCTTTAGTGTCTTGGGCTTTGGTCATTTGATATTATTTGGGATTTGGTGCTTGGGATTTCCCCTCCGTAGGGGCGGGGCTCGTCCCCACCCGAGCAAGGCGGAGATAAACTCCGCCACTACATTTTTGCGTTACGGTTTTCACAAACCACTATTTTCCTTTTGTCATTGCGAGCACCTGAAAGGTGCGCGATAATCCCCACTGAATAAATTCCAAATCCCAAAATACAAGCTCCAAACAAATCCAAATATCAAAATTTAAAAATCCCAAACGTTTTTGAGAATTGGTATTTAGTGCTTTGATATTATTTGGGATTTGATGCTTGGGATTTAGAGCTTCCCTTCAAGGCCTGGAGTTCGGTATTTGAATGGTAAAGGGAAGGATTGCTTCGGCACTATCGTGCCTCGCAATGACAAGGTGGGGATGTCATTCTGAGGCGAAGAATCTAAATTTTATAAATCTCGCTCCTGTGACCTATAAATTGAATTACAATTATCTTACCTTCCACAGTATAAACTGCTCTCCAATCTCCTATACGCAACTTAAATGTTCCTTTCAATTCACCAGTTAAAGGCTCAGGGACAATACTTTGGAAATTCTTAGAAAACCAAGCGACCCTTCTCAAAATTCTTCGGGCTATTGGCTTATCAAGCCTTTCAAGGTCTTTTGTTGCTCCCTCAGTCCACTCAATCTTAACCAATCCTGCTCACTACCTCATGATGTGGAATCCTGCTTGAGTGATTCTCCAGTCGCCTTTTCAGCTCCTGTTTAAATTCCTCCTTCAGTTCTAGCCCGGAGTCGGGGTCCCCGAGAACCTCTAAGATTTTCTGCTCTATTAAATACTCCAACTCATCAATGGTTAGGTCTTTAACATTTGTCATCTCTATCTCCCCCTTAGCTTAATAAGACCAGGCTGTCCTACTTAATTTCACAAACTACTCCGCTTCTCAGTAATATACCATCGCCTAGGAAGTCTGTCCACTAGTTTCCCGGAAACATTCGCCTTTCCAGTATCCTTAGCTGCAACCACAGTAAGGCGGAGATAAACTCCGCCACTACATTTTTGCGTTGCGGTTTTCGCAAACCACTATTTTCCTTTTGTCATTGCGAGCACCTGAAAGGTGCGCGATAATCCCCACTGAATGAATTCCAAATCCCAAAATACAAGCTCCAAACAAATCCAAATATCAACATTTAAAAATCCCAAACGTTTTTGAGAATTGGTATTTAGTGCTTTGATATTATTTGGGATTTGGTGCTTGGGATTTCCCCTCCGTAGGGGCGGGGCTCGTCCCCGCCCAAGCAAGGCGGAGATAAACTCCGCCACTACATTTTTGTGTTACGGTTTTCACAAACCACTATTTTCCTTTTGTCATTGCGAGCACCTGAAAGGTGCGCGGCAATCCCATTGGCACCCACCGAGATTGCTTCGGCACTATCGTGCCTCGCAATGACAGAGAGGGTTTACGGCAAGATTGCGGAGCCTGTTCCGAGTGTAAGCGAAGAATCCCGCGCCTCGCAATGACAGGGTAGGGCAGGGGGGGCTAGGCAACACGGTTATGATGAGCCCGGTCTGGGCTTAACTTCATATTCCCGGGTCTCGCTTTGTCCGCCCACGGTGGCGGTCACTTCGAGCGTATATTTAAGCTCAGCGCAATCCGGAAAAGAGCAAGGCGTGCTGGGGTCAATACTGGTCTGGTATGGATCAATATATTCAGCCACTATGGTAATAGAAGGAGGGTCTGGGCCAATGTAATGCGCCCGCTTGAGTCTCTTAAATTCGCCAGACGGCATATCTTCTAATGTATAAATAACCTCATGCGTGCAATTAGCCGACTCTCCAAATTCAGTCCAGGTTAAGGTAAGCAGTTCAGGAGTAGCCGGGTTGTTTTCAGGAACAACAACTCGAGCCATCTGGAAATCGGGGCTGACCCAGAAGCCAACATTGCGCACCTGGCGAACAGCGGTCATGCGGTTGGCAGTGCCGGCATTTACATTGAGCACATAAAGAGTGGTCCCAGTGACGGCGGCAGTGACGATGCCAGCAAGAAGGATGACTATCAGCATCTCAACCAGGGTAAAACCCCTCTCACCTTTCTTTAGCTTTTTCATATTCATTATGATTCAGCCACCGTTTGTAATTTGGTATTTTTCAACTCTTTACACCTCTGTGTAGTCCGCCGGCTGTCTTTTATAGCCCTCCACGGTAAGTTTATCTTCTACTACTTTATTGCCAGGACGAACAATGTCGTAGCTGACAATCACCGTTATCTTCTGAAGCTTGGACTGATCTGGGTCAACAACGAGCTCGTCAACAACGAGCTCAATCTCATAATCCTCGCCGTCAAGAGTCGGCACCGTGAGATACTCGGGGTGGTCCTCCTTGGAATAATCAATATATGGCCACTGGTTCTTGATATATTCAATCTGGCTTCGGGCCAGGCTTTCAGCAGTGGCCTGCCTATCGGCAATGATGAGAACCATGGAGGCATAGGACAGGGCGCTCAGAATACCGACAACGATTATCCCGATAAGGGCTATAGCTATCGACACCTCAATCAGGGAGAAGCCCCGGGAGCGGCCTCGAAAAGCTCTCCTTACCTGGCTACCCAATTTCACTCTTTTCATTTTTCCAGCATTTTCTGTAGGGGCGGGACTTGTCCCCGCCCGGGGTGAGGCGGAGATAAACTCCGCCACTACACTTTGTCATTTGAGCTTTGTAATTTGTCATTGCCTCCTTGATAACCCTCACCTAGAGATTTAGCTGATTATAGACAGAATACATAGCGGAAAACATAGCTAAAACAAGAAAACCAACTACTAAACCTATAATTATCGTCAGCACTGGCTGAATAAGCGCCACAGCCGCATTGGTCTTATCATTAGCCTCGGCCTCAAGGCTTTCGGCTACTGTATTTAGCGTATTCTCGAGGTTACCGGTTTCTTCACCGACGCCCACCATTTGCGCCATCAAGGGCAGTATGAACTTTTCCTTGGCCATAGGTTGGCACAAGCCTTCGCCTCTGACCAATTTCTGCTCAATTCTGGTCATACTCTCCTCTATAGCCTTATTGCCAATACTGCGAATGGTTACGGCCAGGACTTCCGGTAGGGGTAAGCCGACTTTAATTAACAATGACATAGTGCGGCAGCAACGAGAAAGCTCACTAAGCTGGACAATACGCCCGAATACAGGCAAACCAAGCATCGTGGTATCCCAACGGTATCTCCCTTGTGGGGTCCTGATATAGATATAGGCTGCGGCAACAGCAATTAAAAGCCCGAGCAAAAGATAAAGCCCATAATGGTTAGACCAATCAGTTATACCCATAAGTATCCTGGTAGGCAGAGGCATTTCAGCTCCAAATTGAGAATACAGGCCGACAAAGGTGGGAAAAACTTTGGTGACCATTACCACTATCACGGCAATAGCGACAAAAACCACGATAAGGGGATAGGTCAAGGCACCTTTTATCCTCTTCTGAGTGACGACTTCCCTCTCCACATAATCAGCCATTTGCCTCAGCACTACCTCCAGGTTACCACCTTGCTCACCGGCAGCTATTGCCTGGGAATACATTTGAGGAAAAGCCCGAGGGTGTTTGATAAAAGCCTTTGACAGCGAAGTACCACCACGAATATCCGCGGCGACCTCACCAACTATTTTCCTCATGGTTTGATTAGTTATCTGGCCTTGTAATAAGTCTAAGGAAGTAACAATATCGGTACCGGATTCCAGAAGTAACGCTAGCTGGCGGGAAAACATCACTATTTCTGCCGGCTTTATCTGGGAAAAGCGGGCCAGCAGCTTTTCTTTATTAAGAAGATGAAAGGTTGTCTTAAGGCTAACTACCCGGTAGCCGCCATAGCTCAACAGATCGGTTGCCTCCTCTTCAGTGATAGCCGAAACCCTGCCCTTAACTAATTTCTTATCTTCAGTATAGGCTATATAAGCGAAATCCATTTATAACCTCCAAACAATTAAGTTGTAACATAGGCATTGCGCAGCACCTCAGCGGGGGTGGTAATACCTTCCTTCACCTTGCGCATACCGTCGTTCACCATAGATATCATACCGTCTTGAAGGGACTGAGCCCGGATAGCAGTACTGCTGGCTTGATTACAGACCATCGCTGCTATCGTGTCGTTCATAATCAAAATCTCAAAGATTCCCGTCCGCCCCAGGTAACCGGTATAGACGCAGGACTTACAGCCGGTACCATAGAGAAACTCGGTCTGTTTCTCCCCCATTTCCTTTTCATAAGCCATCTGCTCCACTAACGGGGCCTCGATAAGGCGACCACAATCAGGGCAGACGCGGCGCACCATCCGCTGAGCGACAACACCAATAACCGCTGAGGCCATCAAGAAAGGCTCTACCTTGAGGTCAAGGAGACGGGAGAGCACACCGGCAACATCATTAGCGTGGATAGAAGACAGCATCAGGTGGCCGGTCAAGGCTGCCTGGACAGCTATGTTAGCTGTCTCGGCATCGCGTATCTCACCAACCAATATTACGTCAGGGTCAAGACGAAGTATAGACCTCAAGCCGCTGGCAAAGGTAATGCCCGCCTGGGTGTTAACCTGAATCTGGTTAATATCCTTAAATCGGTACTCAGCAGGGTCTTCAATAGTAATGATATTTCTCTCGTGAGTATCAAGGGAATTGATTGAGGCATAAAGAGTGGTAGTTTTGCCAGCTCCGGTAGGACCGCTAATCAGAATCATACCATAGGGAACTTTGAGCATACTTTCATACTTTGCCAGGCTATCAGGTAGCATACCAAGCTCTGACAACCCCAGAGTAGCCAGCGACTTATCCAGAAGCCGCAGGGTTACTGTCTCACCCCAGACAGTGGGAGCGGTGGCGACTCTGACATCTATCTCTCGCCCTTTAGCGACGGTAGAGAATTGACCATCTTGAGGACGAAAATGGTCAGCGATATTCATTTCACCGAGGATTTTAATTCGCGAAATGAGTGCTCGATGTATACTTAATGGTAGAGACATCGTGTCTTGAAGAGTGCCATCTATACGGTAGCGTATTCGCACCCTCTCATCCTCTGGTTCAATATGAATGTCAGATGCGCGGGCTTTGACTGCCTCATCAACTATGAGGTTGAGAGCCTGAACCAGAGGGGTCTCAGTGGCAGCACTAATGACAAGTTTCTCATCGGTTTCTTCAGCCGGGGCAGAGGCACGAGAAATCTGCTCTTCAATTGCGCTATAGGATTTATAATTGAAGTCAATAGCGTCCCTGACTTCCTGGGCAGCGGCAGCTAGGGGCTTAATCCTCATTCGGCTCTGGGCTGCAACAGCCTCCAGGGCAAAGATATCAGTCGGGTCTGCCATAGCCACCTCAAGTGTCCTACCAGATATAGTCAGGGGTATGATATTGTATCTCCTCGCTACCACCTCGGGAATCAATTGTAATGCCTCAGGCTGGGGCGTCTGCCTCAGTAGCTTGGTATGAGTCTTATCCGACTTAGCTAGCTCCTCTTTTGGCTGGACAGGCTTCTCTCCACCCACAGGTTCAGGAACTAGTTTTTGACCCAGCTTAAGGACTTTTATCTGCTGATGCTGGGCAAACTGCTGTGCCTCGGGGCTAAGCCCAACTGATACCACAATGATCTTCTCATCAACGCCAACCTCATAGGCTTTAGTATCAAATAACATTAGCTGCTCCAGGCTCACTTCTTTCTCCCCATTCAGGAAATCTGCGGCCAACCTGTGCTCAACCTGATCGTTTTCACTATGAGCTAGTATATCAAAGGTATATTCAACTCCGGACCGGCCCTTGATTTTAGCCCTCTCTTTTACTCCGTAGCCCCGGTTGGCTAAAGACTTAACCAGTCCCTCCTTTGTCTCAAGCCTAACCGGCTCCTCGGGCTTAACTGGCGGCGCGGGTTTCAGGGTTAATAGTTGGTCAATTCGGCCTCCATCAATAACCTTTATTCGCTGTTTGCCAGCCATCTGTTTCATCTCCTGGCCAAGTTCAGGGATGGTGATAAGAATCCTGTCAAGGATGCCGCAATCATAGGCTTTATTGGCAAGGCTGAAGATAGTGCCCACTTCTTTCTCCCTATCACCAGCAGCAGCAATGCCGATAGCGACAGTGTAGCTAGTAAAACCATCGTCTCTTCGAGCCAGCATATCAAAGGTATGCTCAACCCCTGACTTCCCGGTGAGCTTGGCTCCTTCGGTTACTGCATACCCTTGCTTCTCCAGATACTCTCTAATCTGTGTCCTTAGCTCTGGACTAATTTCCATCTGTTCTACCTTCGCATCCATTTTCAGTAATCCCGGTAAAATCTAATTGGCCCCTTGGCTAGAGTCAAGCTTGTTCGCTATGCCTTAACCCGAGCCAACCAAGGCACAATAATATAGGTTTCCCAGAACCTAAATACAATGTAGCATATCTTGCTAGTTTGTCAATAGGACTTTTGGGGGAGTACCTTGTGGGCTTCCCTGAATTGGGGGCGAGTCCCTGCCCTGCAAGAGTCGTCGGTTTTAGCTGTCGTTGCAAGCACTTCACTTCTTTTGTCATTGGGAGCACCCGAAAGGTGCGTGGCAACCCTTGCTTCCAGCGAAGTGAAGCAATCTCCTTGAGTTCCCTCCTTTCACTCACAACAAGGTTTCGGCTGGCTTCGCCAGCCTCACAACGACTTTTCCGTCACCACATAACACACGAAGCCTTCAAGAAACCTGAAGAGTGGGTCAAGCGCCAGGAAAATAACAACAGAAATCCAATGTGTCCATGACACGGGTGTCAATGAATCAGTAGCCTGTGACTTTGTTGAACAAAAGTCCGGTGCCATCAGTGTGCTTGGCAAGTGGGGAAGCCGGGAAGCCATGTTACAAAGTTTAGGTGTATACTAATAGTAACTTAGAAAAGTAAAGAGGAAAGAGTTGCTCGGGTTATGCGAGTAAGACATCGTGGAAAAACTTATGGCTAAGGAGCTCAAGAATGAAAGAGGAATTAAGGGTCGGCATTGGCTGGGATAGCCATCCCCTGGTCTCGGGGCGAAGGCTAATTCTGGGATGCGTTAATATCCCCTATGACAAAGGCTTATCAGGTTGGAGCGATGCTGATGTGGCAACCCATGCCATAATAGATGCTTTATGCGGCGCTGCTGATCTGGGCGACATTGGCACCTTATTCCCTCCTCAGCAACCGGAATATAAAGATATCTCAAGCTTGGTTTTGTTAAGCAAAACCAGCGAGCTGCTTAAAGCCAAAGGATTCAAGGTGGCCAATATTGATGTCACTATCATAGCTCAAAGCCCAAAGCTGGCCCCTTTCATCCCTGAAATGAAAAAAGGCATCGGTCAGGCTTTAGGTGTAGATTCAACACGGGTGACGATCAAAGCCACCACCACCAACGGTTTGGGCTTCATCGGCAGAGGAGAGGGAATAGCTGCCCAGGCTGGGGCTTTAATATGGAGAGAGGAAACGCCCGAAACTTAGGAGAGACATTACAGCAGGTCAAGGCAGTGAGGGTGGAGATGAAGGGCGAGTTCTTCCTGACACGGAAAGACTTGTCCCCCCCTAGCACAGAATGCTTTCACCACTATGGGGCTCCGGCTCTCGCCCGGGATAAGAGCCCTTGCCAGTTTAACCACCTTCCCCTTTGTCCGGTAAGGTGCCTTGCAGTGAAAACCACCCTTTTCTGGCTACGAAACTATCAAAGTCGGGTGATAGCAAGTTGATGAGCCAGAAATCCTTCAGGTCTCCGGAGAAGACTTATCTATTACAAACTGGATGCCTCGGCTGGTGTCGCACCTGACTAGGTCATCTTTTTGCTAAGGGCATCACGGTCGCCATCACTCATCCCGGCGAAATATCTAACCAGCTTCTTCCTGGACTCGATGTCGTACTGCGTGGTGATAGCAATTTGCTCCATTATGGGCGAGCCGCCACCGTGATAAGCTCCCAACCTGGCTACACCGGAAGCTCCTGAAACCAACGCATCCTCCATATATCGCCAGAACTGAGCCTGGTCTTCCGGCGATATATTAGGACTTCGCCTGGTGTACTTTAAGAGCAGGTCTTTGGTCTCCGGGTTGACAAATTCTTTCTCGTGGGGGAAAGTGGCGGGCGTACCACCTGATATGTTACAAAGGATTTCTGCCTCGCGCCATACTGCTTCACCTGTCAGGCAGCGGCCGACGTTGCAGTAAATCGAATTGGGTATATAGGAGCCGGGGCCATAGGGCACGAATCCCACGCCAGGCATGTAGACCTCTGGCTTACCAAGGTCAGAAGCAATATATCCGGCGGCATAACCCATCTCGGTGACCAGAATTATTTCGGCTAACATTTCACGTACATGCGGTGCTCTCTGAATGTTGTTTACCTCGGCAGCCAGAGCGGCAGTACCGAGCAGTACGTCACCAAGAGCAGGTTTGCAGCCTGAGTAGGAGTGACGGTGAAACAGGGCAAAGAGTAAAGCTAATACGCCGCCATGCTGGTACTCGCCGGCCAGAAATACCCTCTCCCAGGGTACAAAGCAATCTTCAAATATAACGTACGAATCGGTTGCACCAGGTGTGAACCCACGCTGGAAATGCTCCCTGCGTCGGATGTTTCGTATGGAAACCACTTGCTTCATTCCTTCCCAGTCTCCAGGGACGGCGAAGGCTACAGCATAGTCCTTGTCCTCCTGGCGTAATGCTCGTGTCGGCACTACCAGCACTTCATCGGCAACTGATGCCTCGGAGATGTGCAGCTTGCAACCGCTGACGATGATGCCATCGCTGCGCTTTTCTTTAATATGCACGTAAGCATCGGGATTCGGCTGGTTAGCAGGCCTCAGCATCCTATCGCCCTTGACGTCCGTCTGAGCACAGCAACCCACCAGGTCTTCGGTTTGGAAACGTCTGAGCCACTTCTTGAAGTTCTCGTGGTACTGAGTGGCGCCGTTATTCGTCTTGTCCGCTTCGTAAGAAACGTTGTAGATGGCGTTGACTGCATCAATGCCCATACACCGTTGGATGCATCCGCTCACCTTCTGGCAGAGCATGCGGGTCATATCCTGTTTCTGGTGGAGGTCATCGGTGTTCTGATGGATGTGATTGAAGCGACTGATTCGCTCGCCGGTCAGATGAGAGATAGCGGTGCACAGGTCCTGGTTCTCTGGCTTGGCAGCCTCGTCGAATGTGGTACCGATGGTATTTATACAGTCCATCTGTAGCTCGACTGTACGGTCGATTCGCGCACCATTGAAGTAGACGTTTCGCTTCATTTTTGCCAGACCCTGTACATATTGCTCTTTTGTCCTCATTTTTCCCTCCTTGTTAAATAGATAATTAAATTTGTAATGGCTTAGCTTCCCAGAATCTTGGTTCATAGTATATCACGCCCCGCACCGGCAAGCGCTTTTCCGAGATTTTTCAGATTGTTAAGAAAGTCAGTAAATTGGAGAATACGAGCCGCGCGCCGTCTTTCATACCCACCCATAATGGCAAGTTGATAAGCTGGAAAGTCCTTCAGGTTTTTTGGGAAGACTTATCTGCTACAGAATTTCTGTCTTATCTTCGAGGTGTAGCCATGTACGCCCTGTCAGAATTCTCGCCTATTTTCCAGTGCTTGCCCCAGGGTCAGGTCATCAGCATATTCCAACTCAGCACCAAAGGGCAAGCCACGAGCCAGACGGGTGACGTGAACGCCTAGAGGCGTAATAATCTGTTGCAGATACATAGCCATAGTTTCGCTCTCTACATTGGGATTAGTTGCCACAATCACTTCGCTTACTGAATCATCTTTAAGGCGGGCCAGAAGCTCCTTTACCTTCAACTCTTCAGGCCCTACCCCTTGTGTCGGGCTGATAGTTCCATGAAGCACATGATAAACGCCGTTATATTTCCCCGTCCGCTCCAAAGGGAGAATATCTGAGGCTTTCTCCACAACGCAAATTTTGGAATGGTCACGCTCTTTATCTTGACAAATGCGGCAAGGGTCATAATCGGTGATATTAAAACAAATCGAACAAAGCTTTATCTTTTCCTTTAGTGTTAGAATAGCCTCAGCTAGAGCCTTAGATTCTTCATCAGGCCTGCGCAATAGATGATAAGCTAGCCTTTGAGCACTTTTTGGTCCGATCCCAGGCAGCTTATTGAATTCCTCAACTACTCTAGCTACAGGCTCAGCGACAAATCTCATTTTCCCTGACCTCTTACTCTATTGCTGTCTGGACTATAGCGAAAAACCACCAAATACTTTGACAGCTCAGATTTCATTGGAACTTCCTAAAATAAGCCCGGTATATTGAGACCGCCGGTCAAACTGCTGAGACGCTTATTAACAAGCTCCTGTGATTTATTAATAGCCTCGTTAACAGCAGCCATGACCAAATCTTGCAGTAACTCAACGTCTCCATCATCTACTGCTTCGGGAGATATCTCCACAGAATGAACCTTCTGGTGTCCATCAACCACCACCTTGACGGCGCCACCTCCACTGGTAGCTTCCACGGTCATATTGCCCAATTCTTCTTGGGCTTTAGCCAACTTTGCCTGAAGTTGCTGGGCTTGACGCAATATTGATTTGTCCATCTGTCTCCTTTCTTTCGGCTTCGCCCAAGATTACAACTCCTCCTCACTAATCCTGGCTCCCATTTCCAGAGCAGCTTTAATTACCGGATTTTGTGTCCTTTCCTGGGACGGAGTTTCCCTTTTATAATCCACTAAAATACACCGTATCTTATAGGGCCGACCAAAGACATCCTGAAGCTTTTTCTCCACCAGGTATCGATATTTGGCGTCTTCGATTTTCTCCTTATGGAAGGAATAATAGAAACCTAACACCAGTGTATCATCCTCAAGGGCTATGGGATCGCAGGCGCTACGCAAAAAAGCATCCAAATTGCCACTGGAACCTTCCCCTCGCAAAGATTTAATGAACTCCCTCCAGCGGCTACGGAGGTAATCAATATCCTGAGAAATTTCCTTGCTTGGAATCTCAGTGCTATCCACTGCCACTGGAACCTCTCTTGGAACTTCAGAGCTATCCGGTGCCACAGGAACATCAGATTCGTCTGAGGACTCAATTGTCTCAGTGGCATCCACCACCTCCGAAGGTTTAGTCGTAGTTAGTTGCTCTTGTCCTGTGGGTGGAGACAAAGCACAACCCAGTAAAGCCAACTCTAAAGGCAAAGCGGAGTAATTACCGCTCCGGAAATCTATACCAGAGAAAGATCTAACCGCCTTAAGCAGATAATCCATCGTAGCATTGGTCGCAAGGCTTCCCATCTCAGCTAAGTCTTCGCTAGTAACATCCAGAGCCTCTTCGCATCGCGATTTAGACAGCAACAATCCTCGAAGGTATTCTACCAAGCCCAGATTAAACTGACGAAGGTCAACACCGTCGCTATTGATGCTATTTACGACTTTTAGCCCAGCAGCCACATCCCTATTGACTACACATCGTGCTAGCTCTCTAACACGTGAATCCCAGCTAATGCCAAGCTCCGCTTGAACCTGATCAAGCTCAATTTGGTTGCCATAGTATGCAATCATCTGTTGTAAAATGTTTTCGGCATCTCGAAGGCTGCCGGTAGCAGCACGAGCAATAAGCTCTAAGGAACCAGAGTCGATGTGAATCCCCTCCTTCTCACATATTAGCTTGAGTTTATCCATTATCTCGGTTTGCCGGAGGCGATGGAAATTAAACCGCTGGCATCTCGATACTATGGTAGCTATCACCTTGTGCGCTTCCGTGGTAGCTAAAACAAAAATTACATGCCCAGGTGGCTCCTCCAATGTCTTCAACAAGGCGTTGCAAGCTGCCTCAGTAAGCATGTGCACTTCGTCTATAATATATACCTTGTAGCGAGCAAGGCTAGGGGCATAATTTGCCTTTTCCCTCAGGCTGCGGATTTCGTCAATTCCACGATTGCTGGCGGCATCTATCTCTATTACATCCAAAGCCCTGCCCTCAGTGATTGAACGACATATATCGCAGGCATTGCACGGCTCGCCGCCTGCTTGATTAGGACAGTTAGCTGCTTTGGCTAAGATGCGCGCAGTGCTGGTTTTGCCTGTACCTCGTGGACCACAAAAAAGGTAGGCATGAGCTATTTTCCCACTCTCCACAGCATGACGCAGAGTCTGAGTTACAGGCTCTTGTCCCAGCACCTCACTTAAGGTCTGTGGCCGCCACTTGCGGTAAAAAACCTCAGAACCCATATATTAAATCTTATTATACCACTCCCCATTTAATCTCTAAAGGAGATTTTTACGCCAAAGCATGGGAAAATATCAATTTTTTACAGCGCAGGCAGAGGCTGCCTATCATACAATGGCATAGCAGAAGCAGAATTTCCCGAGACAGAGCTCTACATAGGCGATGCTAAAGAGCTAGCCGTAGTTGCCTGATTTATCAGGCTCGGGACATCGAGTCCTTAAAAACCTTACTTGCTGATTTGCTTCTCAGCCCAGTCGCCTGCCCAGGGTAGCTTCCACATCTTGCCGCTTCCGGCCTGGATAATAAGGATAATCCACAAGACAAACATCAAGATCCCAGTAAGTATCGACAGGATCCAACCAATAAATGGAATCCAGGAGAAGATAATGTAGGCTACGGTCAATACCCCGAAGGTCATGATGGATTGCCAGGCATGGAATTTAACGAAGATGCTCTTCTTCTCCAGCACTATAAAAATTATTCCCGTTATCCACCCAGCCACGTAGCAAAGAAGCCCGGCAACATTGGCTGACATACCTGTGCTACTCTCCGCTTCTGGCGTAGCTGCACCTTCGGTTGGCGCTCCAGCAACACCGAGCCCAGCGCCACACTTGGAGCAAAACTTAGCTCCCTCAGGATTTTCCGCACCACATTTAGAGCAGAACATATTCACCTCCTTATGTTAGATTTACATCATATATTACGAATATGTCAATAGTCCTTTAAGGCTTTTGGTCACCCTGAGCGTTAGCGCATGGGCTACATTATTCCCCTTCACGGAGCTTGACCTGAGCACCATAAGATTCTTCGCGGAATTTACCTTGAGCGATATTCTTCGGTAATCAAATGTAAAGAAGGCTACGGGTAATTTCTGCTCACAGGATTTCATCGTGCCGGAAAACCCAGGTGATCGAAACCACGCTATCATCTTCGGCTAAGCCCATTAGCCTGGCTCCTCGGCCACCTCTGCCCTGAATTGATACCTGCTCCATAGGAATGTTCACCACATTGCCCCTGGCTGATAACATCACCAGGGAGCCTCGCGGGGAAACAAGCTTGGATACAGCTAGATTACCCGTTTTCGGGCCGACCCTATAAGCCCGCACTCCCTTGCCTCCCCTATTATGAACAGGATAATTTTTTATCGGGGTCAGCTTGCCGAAACCTTTTTCGGTCACTGTGAGCACATAAGCATCGGGAAGGACAATGCCCATACCAACAACATAATCGTCGACGAGACGAATGCCACGAACACCGCCACTAGTTCGAGACGCTGTCCTTAAGCTTTTGACCTTAAATCTTATAGCCTGCCCATTTCGAGTCACCAGGATGACCTCATCTTCATCAGCAACCACTCCAGCTGAGACCAACTTATCTTCATTTCTGAGCCCCATAGCAATAATGCCATTCCTCCTTATCGCAGCAAATTTGCTTAGTGTAGTCTTTTTTATCACGCCACTCTTAGTGGCCATTAATAAGAACTTGTCTGAAGGAAAGCTTGCCAGGGCTAACAACACAGTTACTTCATCTTTCAAGTCAATAGGCAATAAATTAACCAGGGCTATCCCCTTGGCCGTGCGGGATGAATCCTCGGGAATCTCGTAGCACTTAAGACAGTAAACCTTACCAGTGCTGGTAAAGAAAAGGAGATTATCATGGGTGTCAGCTACCAAGATGTGGGTCACTGTATCGCCACCCCGGGTTACCATTCCCATGACGCCTTTTCCGCCACGGTGTTGCAGCCGATAAGTGCTGGCAGGAATTCTTTTAATGAACCCCCTGTTAGTAAAGGTAACTACCATCGTCTCATGAGGAACAAGGTCTTCCGTACGAAATTCTTCGATTTCCTCTGCTTTCACTACGGTTCGCCGGGAATCACCATACTTGGATTTCAGCTCCTCAACATCCTGGACAACAAGTGATAATACTTTCCGAGGGTTAGCTAACAAATCCTCAAGATAGGAAATATTCTTTATCACAGCGGCGTATTCCTCAGTTATTTTGTCTTGCTCTAGCTTAGCCAATCTACGAAGCGGCATATCAAGGATAGCTTGCGCTTGAATCTGTGACAGGGTAAAAGCTGCCATTAGATTAGCACGAGCGGACTCTACGGTTTGAGACTGGCGAATAGTCTTGATCACCTGCTCCAGATTGTTCAGGGCAATTCTGAAG